>Ga0209550_10005384_pt1 | contig 12013 bp, 8 predicted proteins | sample LauGreSuBDMM15SN_2_FD_187567 | JGI IMG/M metagenome (GOLD analysis project Ga0209550, IMG submission 187567) | Freshwater lake microbial communities from Lake Michigan, USA - Su13.BD.MM15.SN (SPAdes) (version 5) | ecosystem: Environmental > Aquatic > Freshwater > Lake | place: Lake Michigan, USA... | reverse complement strand
TCTTACAAGTGCGTTTGGTGAAAGGCGCTTATTGGGACAGCGAAATCAAACATGCGCAGGAACGCGGCCTGAGCGACTTTCCATTATTCACCCGAAAGGCCGCGACGGATGTGTCCTATCTTGCCTGCGCCAAGGATATGCTCGCCGCGCGCAATATCCGTCCGGCATTCGCGACGCATAACGCCTTGACCGTCGCGACTATCCTTCAATGGACGAGCGCGCAGCGCAATTTCGAATTTCAGCGGCTCCACGGCATGGGGGAGGGGTTGTTTGACCGCCTCGTGCGGGAGGACGGCTATAATTGCCGCATTTATGCGCCGGTCGGCGGACATCGCGACTTGCTGGCTTATCTTGTCCGCCGCTTGTTGGAAAATGGCGCGAACAGCAGTTTCGTCCACCAATTGGCGGATCAATCGATTAGCGAAGACGAATTATTGGCGGATCCGGTGGTAAAAATCATGGCCGTTGGCGGCGCGCGCCATCCCGCAATTGCCGCGCCTGCCGACCTTTTTCAGCCGGAGCGCGTGAACAGCAACGGCCTAGATTTAGATGACGCGGTTATATTGCAAGAAACCGCTGCCCAAATGGCAATGCCCGTAAATTTGAACGGTGACTTAAGTGTAAGTCCGACAGAGGCTGTGACATCTGCGCTTGCGGCTTATCCGCAATGGTCGGGCACACCCGTCGCCGCCCGCGCCGACTGCCTAGATCGTCTGGCAGATTTATTGGAGGAAAACCGCAGCCAGCTCATGGCCATTGCGGTGCAAGAGGCCCGCAAAACAATACCCGATGCGCTTTCCGAAGTCCGCGAGGCGATTGATTTCTGCCGATATTACGCCGCGCGCGCGCGCACCGACTTGGTCCCGGTTGAATTGCCCGGACCAACGGGTGAACGCAATGTCCTGCGCCATGAAGGGCGCGGCGTGTGGATCGCCATTGCCCCGTGGAATTTCCCTCTGGCGATTTTCTTAGGACAGGTCGCGGCCGCTTTAGTCGCAGGCAATACGGTGGTGGCCAAACCAGCGCCGCAAACGCCCGCCATCGGCAGGTTCGCGGTGGCCCTAGCCCATGCCGCTGGCGTGCCGAAGGGCGCGTTGCAGATTGTGACAGGGGCAGGCGATGTCGGCGCGGCGCTGACGGCGGATATACGCATAGCGGGCGTGGTGTTTACCGGCTCCGTTCCGACCGCAAAGGCGATTGCGCGCAATTTGCTCGCCGATGATGATCGGCCCTTGGTTCCGCTGATTGCCGAAACAGGCGGCTTGAACGCGATGATTGTCGATTCGACGGCTTTATCCGAACAAGTTGTGCGCGATGTCATCGTATCGGGCTTCCAATCGGCTGGCCAACGCTGCTCGGCGCTGCGGCTGTTGCTGCTGCAAGAAGACATTGCCGAACATACGCTCGAAATGCTGCGCGGCGCGATGGATACGCTCAATATGGGCGATCCTGCGGACCCGGCCACGGATATTGGGCCAGTGATTGATCAGGCGGCATATGATATGTTGATGGCCTATCGTGCCAGCGGGAAAGACCGGATCATCCATGAAATAGCTGTTCCCGCCAGCGGCCTGTTCGTGCCGCCGACGGTTATCCGATTGGACGATATCGATGAATTGAAACGGGAATTTTTCGGCCCATTGGTGCATGTGGCAACGTGGAAAGCGGGATCGCTGGAGGCGACGATTGCGAAGATAAACGCCAAGGGCTTTGGCCTGACCATGGGGCTACACAGTCGTATTGCAGGCAGCAGCATATTGATCGAACACTTGGCGCGCGTCGGCAACCTGTATATCAACCGGTCGATGATTGGCGCGGTCGTTGGCAGTCAGCCTTTTGGTGGGGAAGGCCTGTCCGGCACGGGGCCCAAGGCAGGCGGGCCACATTATCTCTATCGCTTCTGCGCGGAACGCACGACAAGCACGGATACGACAAGCGCGGGCGGCAATGCCTCGTTGCTGTCATTGGATGATGGAAGTTAGATAAACTTGCGCTTGCTTGCGCATCGTTGTTGGTGGCAAAGGGGCGGCATGTCCGAAACACAAAACAATCAGCCCCGCTTTGCCGGCGGCATCTTCATCGCCTTTGGCCTATTAATCGGGGCCATTGTCGGCGTCGCTATGGACCAAGCCTCTGCCGGGACAGTCATAGGCATGGCCATCGGTAGCATTATCGCAGTGCTGATTTGGATCATGGATCGCAAGCGTCGTTAAGGGAGCGAGTAATATGTGGAAGCATGTGCGCAATATCGTTTTGATCGTCATCGTTCTGGCGATTGCTGGCATTTGGTACATTACCCGGCCCGACGTTGCCCAACTTCCGCTGGATGCCGTGACTGGCCCTTCGCCCGAAATTACCGCGCCACGCCCGCAGACTTTCCCGACTATCGCTGTTGCAGAGGTTGACCGCTGGCAAGCTGGCGAGGCACCCGTTGCTGCGCCGGGCCTTATCGTTGAACGCTTTGCCGAAGGTCTCGACCATCCCCGCAATATATATGCTTTGCCCAATGGCGATATTTTAGTCGCCGAGACAAACTCGCCACCGCGCGAAACTGGTGGCGTTGAAGGCTTTGTTATGAAATGGCTGATGGGCAAGGCGGGCGCCGGTGTCCCTTCTGCCAACCGCATCATTTTGCTGCAGGACGCCGATGGCGATGGCAAGGCTGAATTGAAAACGCCGTTCCTCACGGGGCTGAATTCTCCGTTCGGCATGGTCCTGATTGGCGAGAAGCTGTATGTTGCCAACACCGATGGCTTGGTCGTTTTCCCATATACATTGGGCGATACGAAAATTACGGCCAAGGGTAAGGAGCTGACAAAGTTCAACGCCATGGCCCCCAATAACCATTGGACGCGCAACCTTGCCGCATCACCCGATGGCAAGAAAATCTACATCGCGGTGGGATCAAACAGCAACATTGGCGAAAATGGCATGGAGATGGAAAACGGTCGTGCCATGGTGTTGGAATATGACATCGCGAAGGACAAGAAAATTCCCTACGCGATTGGCATGCGTAACCCCGTTGGTCTGGATTGGGACCCATCGGGCCGTTTGTGGAGCGTGGTAAATGAACGCGACATGCTGGGCTCCGACATGGTGCCTGATTATTTGGCGCTTGTGGAATTTGGCGCGGATTATGGTTGGCCGCAACATTATTGGGGCGGATTTACCGACGCCCGCGTGTCGCCGCCAAAGCCCGAAAAGCGCGAATATGAACGCCGCCCCGATTACGCCCTTGGCGCACATACCGCGCCGCTTGGGTTGGCCTTTGGTTATAATGCGAAGCTGGGTGCTGGCCTGACCGAAGGGGCGTTTGTGGCCCGCCACGGTTCGTGGAACCGTAAGCCTGTGTCGGGTTATGATGTGATCTTCGTTCCCTTTGCCAAGGGCGAACCCTCGGGCAAGCCCATCAATGTCCTCACAGGCTTTTTGGACAAGGATGGCAATGCGCAAGGTCGCCCGACGATGCTGGCGATGGCAAAGGATGGGTCCTTGTTGGTCAGCGATGACGTTGGCAACATTATCTGGCGCGTGCGGGCGAAGAACTAAATTTTTCGGCTTGCGCGGCCCGCAAGTTCCACAGTGTAATGCCACGCAATCCGACCTGAACGACCACCGCGTCCTTGGGCAAAAGCCAGCGCGTCGGCTTCATCCCAGTCCAGATCAAAATGGGCGGCGTAGCTGCTGACCATGTGCAGATACGCGTCCTGATCAGGATATTGAAAGCCCAGTTTCAGGCCAAATCGGTCGGCCAAGGCCAGGCTGTCGTCAATGGAATCGCGGGCATTCATGGCGTCCGCCTGTTCCTTGCTGTCGCGTTCAACAATATTTCGGCGGTTAGATGTCACGCATAGCCGGACGTTGTTCGGACGCGCTTCCACGCCGCCCTCCAGCAATGACCGCAATAGGCGCGCATTTTGGTCGTGCGGTTCGAACGAGATATCGTCGACAAACAACAAATAGCGCCGACCCGACGCGCCCAATTCTTCAAACAAGGCTGGCAGGCTCGTCAAATGACTGGAAGACGCTTCGACCAAAGCGATGAAAAAGCCATCTTCTTGCAGCGCCGCCACCACAGATTTCACCAAGGCGGATTTGCCCATGCCGCGTGCGCCCCACAGCAAAACATCATGCGCCGCCGCGCCAGCCGCATGTCGCCGGCAATTTTCATATAAATCCGACTTTTGCCGGTCGACCCCGACGATCAAGTCAATGGGCAGTGGTTTAAAACCCTGCACTGCTGCCAAATTCGAGCCGTTCCAATGATAGGCCGGAGAGGACGACAGGTCCGTTGGCGGCGCTGGCGGGGGTGACAGCCGCTCCAGCGCTTCGGCAATGCGTTTAAGCGTTTGCTCGTTCAAGCCGCCAGTTCCTCCGCGTCCAATGCGTAAAGCAATTCTGCACCAGATATCGCGGTGCCTTTGAACGCCAAAGCCTCAGGCACCATGACGTCGAGATAATAACGACAGGCCGCAACCTTGCTGCGCAAAAATGCGCTGGTGTTGCCATCGGTGATTTCGGCCTGTGCGGCGCGATATTGCTTCAACATCAGCCAGCCCGACGTGACGACCGCCATCATATTGGTATACGCATAGCTGCCCGCCAAACGGTCATCGACCTCTGCGCCGAGCATATATTCGGTGACTTCCGCAGTCGCCGCAGCGAGCGCCGACAGGCCGGAATGCCCAGCCGCATCGGCCGATATCGCGGAAAGATGGTTGCGAATGACGTCGCCGCCCTGCATCGCCAGCTTGCGGCCAACCAAGTCCGCCGCCTGAATACCATTGGTGCCTTCGTAAATTGCCGCGATCCGGATATCGCGATAATATTGCGCTGCGCCTGTATCCTCGACAAAGCCCATGCCGCCATGCACCTGAATGCCCAAAGAGGCGATTTCGCTGCCCATGTCCGTGCCATAAGTTTTGGCCAGCGGTGTAAGCAGGTCCACCATTTCCTGCGCGCCAGCCTCACCCAGCGTGGCGCGATCAACATAGCCGGAGGCGAGATACAATAAAGCGCGGATTGCCTGCGTCCCCGCCTTCATCCGCATCAACATACGGCGCACATCGGGATGTTCGACAATCGCCACCGATTCGCGCGATGGTCCGCTGGCCTTTGCCGATTGCACCCGCTCGCGGGCAAACCAGACCGCCTTTTGCGTGGCGGCCTCGGCAATTTGTACACCCTGCAGGCCGACATTCAGGCGGGCGTTATTCATCATCGTAAACATCGCGCGCATGCCGCCAAATTCGGGACCAATGAGCTCGCCGACGCAATCACCTTCTTCGCCAAAGGCCAAGACGCATGTGGGCGAGGCGTTAATACCCATTTTATGTTCGATGGATACGACCTTGATATCATTGGCGTTGGCGATGCTGCCGTCGGCATGGACTTGATATTTGGGCACCAGAAACAAGGAAATACCTTTTGTTCCAGCGGGGCCATCGGGCGTGCGGGCGAGAACCAAATGGACGATATTCTCCGCCATGTCATGGTCGCCAAAACTGATGTAAATCTTCGTGCCCTTGATCTGGTACGTGCCATCGCCGCGCGGGGTCGCGGTCGACTTCAGCGCGCCGACGTCGGAACCTGCCTGCGGTTCGGTCAGGTTCATCGTGCCGGAATATTCCCCTGTCGAAAGCTTGGGCAGAAACAATTTTTTCTGCCGGTCGGTGCCATGATGGTTGATCGCCTCAATCGCGCCGACCGAGAGGATCGGGCACAAGGCAAAGGCCATGTTGGCGCCGCCAAGCGAATCGAGCGCGACTGTCGCTAGCGAGAAAGGCAGACCCTGACCGCCAAATTCGGCAGGCGCGTTGATCGCGCCCCAGCCATTGGCAACATAAGATTTATACGCCGCGACAAAACCGTCGGGCATCACCACTTTGCCATCGATTAACCGCGCGCCAACGGTGTCGCCAATGCGGTTCAGTGGGGCAAATTCACCCTCGGCAAAGGCACCAATGCCTTCGACTATGGCCTGCACCATATCCGGCGTGGCATCGGCAAAACGCGCATGTTGCGCCAATGCGTCGATGCCGACGATATGCTTGAGGACAAAATTTTGTTCTGCGACGGGTGCTGAAAACGCCATATTGAATAAAATTCCTGTTAAATCGGATCTGCATCCGCCTATAGCCGCTTATGATGTTTGGCTCAAATACCTTGGGGAATGGCTGGGTTGTACCGGCTGACGACGCTGCAATTACCGCTGCGGCGCAGCTTCTTCGTGCCGGACAGATTGTAGCGATTCCCACTGAGACGGTTTACGGCCTTGCGGCAGACGCGCAAAATGCAGAGGCGGTGGCGCATATTTATGCGGCAAAGGGGCGTCCCGATTTTAACCCCCTTATCGTGCATGTTCGTGATCGGAAAGCCGCAGAAAAGCTGGGTGTGTTTAACGCTACTGCGCAGGCACTCGCAGAGGCGTTTTGGCCGGGGCCGTTGACGTTGGTTGTGCCTTTGCAACCCGATGCCCCCGTCGCCCGCGCCGTAACCGCAGGGCTGCTTACTATCGCCATTCGCTGCCCCGCCCATCCCGTGATGCAGGCATTGCTCCTGAAAAGCGATTTAAGCCTCGCTGCGCCCTCCGCAAACCGAAGCGGCGCAATCAGCCCGACGCGGGCGGATCATGTCTTAAAAGGGCTTGGTGGGGCTGTACCGATGATCTTGGACGGGGGTCCATGTTCGGCAGGGTTGGAATCAACGATCGTGGCCGTGCGCGATGATGGTTGGCAGCTGTTAAGACCGGGGCCGGTCAGCGCCATGGAAATTGAACAGACGCTTGGATATCCGCCTTTGTCTTTGCCCATGAACTCGATTGAGGCGCCGGGTCAAATGGCTAGCCATTATGCGCCGTCAAAACCTGTCCGCTTGAACGTCACGGCGCCCGTGCCTGATGAATATCTCATTGGTTTTGGCGCAATTGCCGGCGACGAAAACCTGTCAGCCACTGGCGATTTGGCGCAGGCCGCCGCGAATTTATTTGAGGCGCTGCACAATGCGGATGGTAGTTCGGCCATTGCTATCGCGGTCGCGCCGATCCCGCATGAGGGCATAGGCATTGCGATTAACGACAGGTTATCACGGGCCGCCGTTCGGTGATGACATTGTTGTGATTCATTCTCTGCCATTTCGCTTGCTAAATTTCGGCAAGCTATAAAATAAGTTGCATATTAAAACGCTATTTCATCCTAAAGAATATTTGACTATCAGATGCGTTGAGGCGGCGCAGAGGAGGGCCATTTGTCAGTATCTTCAAAATTTTTGACAGGGCTATTGCTGCTGATTTCACTTGCTGGCTGCGGCGATAGCGGGAGCGAAAGCAAAGTTGCGCCTAAGGCTACCTTTCCCGTCGAGATATTCACCGTAGGAAATCAGAGCGCAGAGCGAGAGATCAACGCCGTTGGCACGGTCCGTTATCGCCGCGAAACGCCTTTGGGTTTTACAACCGCAGGCAAGGTCGCAATTGTCCGTTTTGAAGAGGGCGATTTTGTAAAGCGCGGCGCGTTGCTGGCTGCGCTCGATACGACAAATGTAGGCGCCGACATGAGCGTTGCGACGGCAGAGCGTGATCGCGTCCGGGCAGAGTTTGACCGTGTCCGCGCGCTCTACGCCGATGGTTGGATAACCAAAGCCCGGTTTGAGGCGACTGAGGCAATGTTAAAGAGCGCGGAGGCGCGCGTGCGGCAGGCCGGATTTGCCAGCAATACGGCGCAGCTTTATGCGCCATCCAGCGGCGTTGTGCTGATGCGCAATGTGCAGGCTGGGCAAGTCATCGCCGCCGGAACGCCAGCTTTTATGTTGGGTGAGGCTGATGATGGCTTTGTCTTCCGCGTTCCCATCGTCGATCGTGACGCGTCGAAACTGCGTGTTGGCATGGCGGCCGATATCTCGATTGAATCCGCAGGTGATTCACCGCTGACGGCAATGATATCGGAGATTGACGGTCGCGCAAACGCGGCCACAGGCGCTTTTTCCGTTCAATTTCGGTTGCCCAATCGGCCAACATTGCGGTCGGGGCAAATAGGGACAGCAACCATAAAGCTGCCAGCGTCGGATATTGGTGCACAGTTACAAATTCCGGCAAGCGCTTTGTTTGGTGTCCGCACGGGCGAAGGCCTGGTTTATGTGGTGGATGCCAAGAACCGCGTTGAAACGCGCAATGTCCTTATACAAAGGATATCTGATGATTTTGTGAATGTATCGGGCGGGATAAGGCCAGGCGACAGGATCGTGACGTCTGGTAAGGAAAAACTGCGCACTGGCTCTGCCGTGCGTGTCGTTAAGGGACTGCGCTAGTCCATGCATATCGCGGAGTTCGCAATTCGTAGATGGCAGCTGACACTGGTGCTGTTCACGCTGCTCTGCGCGTTGGGCTTTTCTGCATTTCAGCAAGTTCCCCGCTCTGTTGACCCGCATTTTTCTATGCCTGTCGTGTCCATTGTGGCATCGCAACCCGGGGCCGATGCGGCAGAGATTGAGCAAACCATTACCAAGCCGATTGAGGAATTGGTTCAGGGTTTGGAGGATGTCCAAAGTGTCGTATCGTCCAGCAGCGACGGTAATGCGGTCATTCGGGCGGAGTTTGACTGGTCTGGCAATCCGGACCAATATTTCAACGATGCAGTGCGTGAAGTCACAGCGATCCGGAACCAACTACCTGCGGACCTTCAGGGCCTGCAATTCGAAAAAGTCCGCACGACAAATGCGTCAATCCTCCAAATTGCGCTGCTGAGCGATACTGCAAGCTGGTACCGGATGGAGAAATACGCCCGCGATGTCAGCGAGGCCTTAGGGCGGGATAAAGAGGTCCGTCAGGCAGAAATTTACGGCCTGCCCCAACCGGAAATCAGCGTGGCGATTAATTCGGGTAGGCTTGCCGAGTTGCGGTTGCCAGCAAGCGTTGTGGTCGATGCGATCCGCGTTGGCGGTGCGGATGTGCCCGCGGGCGCCGTCATTAGCGGCGCACGCAGATTCAATTTGGAGACAGGCGGCGCATTTCGGGATCTCGAAAAAATTCGCAATCTTCCGATCCGGTCGAACGACGGGTCGATAATCCGTGTCGGAGATGTCGCCGACGTGAATATAAGCGCCGCAGAACAGCGCGTGAAAGTTAGCCATAATGGCAAGCGCGCCGTCTTCATTACCGCCAATCAAAAACAGGGTACCGATGCCACGAAGTTACGCAATCGGTTGGTCGAAGAGCTTGCAAGACAACAGGCATTGTTGCCGCCCGATATACAGGCCGTCATCCAGTTTGACCAAAGCAAGGATATCAGGAAACGCCTGAACGAACTCGCCCGCGACTTTGCAATCGCCTTGTTTCTGGTGCTGATCACTTTGCTGCCCTTGGGCTGGCGGGCGTCAGTCATCGTGATGATATCGATTCCGCTGTCGATTGCATCGGGGCTGCTGGCGATATCGGCTTATGGCTTTAACCTTAGCCAGTTCGTGGTTGCCGGCTTCATCCTGACGTTGGGATTATTGGTCGATGATTCGATTGTCGTGGTCGAAAACATCGCCCGGCACCTGCGTATGGGGAAAAGCCGGAACGATGCGGCGATTGACGGTACCAAAGAGATTACGATGGCGGTTTTGGGGTCGACCGGCGTGTTGGTCTTCGCCTTTTTGCCCTTGTTCTTTTTGCCTGAAGGGGCGGGCAAATTTACCCAGAGCTTCATCGCCACCATCGTTGCAACGATTACGGCATCAATGATTGTTTCGCTCACGATTGTACCGTTTCTGGCGAGCCGAATCCTGAAAGGCGACGAGCCGGAGGAAGGCAGCCCGCTGCTGCAATGGCTGATGCGCAAAATTGATCGTTTTTACCACCCGATGCTCCATTGGGCGCTGGACCGGCCGCGCCGCTCTGTATGGGGTGCATTAATTGGCACCTGTGCCGCATTTCTTTTGGTGCCAATGCTTGGCTTCAGCCTGTTTCCAAACGCCGATACATCTTACTTCCGCGTCACAATAGAGGCAGAGCAGGGTGCGAGCGTCGCGGAAACGGGCCGCATTGTCGCACAAGTATCTACCGTTTTGAAAACCGAACCCGCCATTAAAGTCCGCGCAGAAAATGTCGGCGCATATAATCCGCCCGTTTTCTACAATTCGTTTCAGCGCGGCGAAAACCCGACCCGCGGCGAGGTGATTGCAATCATGGATGCGTGGGAAGGCACAAAGTCCCAAGCGATGGTTGACAGGCTGCGCAAGAAATTGGACCAGATATCAGGCGCGCGGATCAAGCTGATGTTGTTTCAGAACGGCCCGCCCATCAACGCCCCTGTCGAGTTTCGCGTCTACGGTCCGGATCAGGACGAGTTAAAACGCCTCGCGGGGCAAATGGAACAAGTCTTGCGCGAAACCCCTGGCACCAGAGACACCAACAACCCTGTTGCGTTCGATAAGGTCGATTTGGACATCCGCGTGGACGATGCCAAAGCCGCGTTGCTCGATGTGCCTGCGGGTGCCGCGCGGCGGGCGATACGGCTTGCGCTCAGTGGCGAGCGGGCGGGCACCTATCGCGACACCGAAGGGGACAGCTACCCCGTTGTGGTCCGCTTGCCGCTTGCAGGGACACAGCCGGTTTCTGCCTTGGAATCGATTTATGTTTCGAACCGTAGCGGACAGGCGGTGCAATTGGCGCAGATTTCAAACCCGACACTGGAATCAACCCCCGCCGCCATTTATCGATATAATCTGCAACGTTATGTTGGCGTCACGGCCCAGATTAATGAAGGCGTCGTTGTCTCCAAGGTCAATGCTGACGCGCTGAAAAAGATGGATCAGATTCCGCTCAAGCCCGGCTACTCCATCGCCGTTGGCGGTGAAGCGGAAAAAATCAACGATACCTTCGCTGGCTTTGGCCCTGTCGTGATCGTCGCATTATTCAGCATTTTTGCGATATTAGTTGCCGAATTTGGCCGCTTTAAAGAGGCGTTGGTCGTCGCCGGTGTTATTCCTTTGGGCACCTTTGGCGGGCTTATCGCTTTAGTCTTGACTGGCAACAACCTGTCCTTCCTTGCGATTATTGGATTTATTGCTTTGGTCGGGATCGAGATTAAAAACTCCATATTGTTGGTCGACTTCACCACGCAGTTGCGGCAACGCGGATATGGCTTGCGCGAAGCGATTGAAAAGGCCGGTGAAGTGCGGTTTCTTCCGGTGCTGCTGACGTCTGTGACAGCTATTGGCGGCCTGATGCCGCTCGCCTTGTTTGGCGGCAGCCTGTATTCGCCGTTGGCAATCGTGTTAATCGGGGGGTTGATTTCCTCAACTTTGCTATCACGTATTGTCACGCCGGCGATGTATCTGCTGGTGGTGCGCGGGGATGCAGCAAAGACCGCAGATCCCGTCCAAGTTCAAGGATAGATCCATGCCCCAAGAAGAAGCTATTTTTGCCGGAGGTTGTTTCTGGTGCACCGAGGCCGTCTTTGGCCAATTGAACGGCGTTAGCGGCGTCGTGAGCGGCTATATTGGTGGCCATACGGTAGATCCCACTTACAAAGAGGTGTGCGGCGGAAATACGGGCCATGCCGAGGCAATCCGCATCGCATTTGATGCGGATGTCATAAGCTATGCCGATTTGCTTGAAATATTCTTTGCAACGCATGAGCCGACACAACTTAATCGGCAGGGCAATGACATTGGCACCCAATATCGTTCGGCAATTTTTCCCTTGTCCGACGAACAGCGTGCCGAGGCCGAAGCGGGCATAAAAAAGGCCGCAGGCGATTGGCCGGCACCCATTGTGACAACAATTGAAGGTCTCGCCACCTGGTATCCAGCCGAAGATTATCACCAAGAATATTGGGGCGGTGAAGGACAGCGTAACCCATATTGCCTCGCCGTCATTCCGCCAAAATTGGCAAAGTTGAAAAAGGGATTTGCCGCACGGATTGCCAACTCTGCTTAGGGTCAGGACCTATTAAATATACCTTCGCGGTTTGAGGCCATTTTGTTCAGTGCAAGGCGGTAAGCGCCGGGCTTAGTGGTTCTAAGTCCAAGCTTG
>Ga0209550_10005382_pt1 | contig 12016 bp, 9 predicted proteins | sample LauGreSuBDMM15SN_2_FD_187567 | JGI IMG/M metagenome (GOLD analysis project Ga0209550, IMG submission 187567) | Freshwater lake microbial communities from Lake Michigan, USA - Su13.BD.MM15.SN (SPAdes) (version 5) | ecosystem: Environmental > Aquatic > Freshwater > Lake | place: Lake Michigan, USA... | reverse complement strand
CGTTCTTGTAGGCCAGCAGGCTTTGCCCGCGCACTTCAATCTCATGGACTTCGAGCGGAGAGCCTGGGCCAGACAGTTCGGCGCGGGCCTGCTTTAATTCAGCGTAATACATAGATCCTCCAGCAATCCAATCTTGGCGTTGGTTTTGTTTGTGTGGTCGCGGGCAGCAAGGCTTGCTGTCCAGGTCCCTTTAATCGCTATGGTGACAAGCCGTTGCGGGTTGCGCCAGTCGAAATCGTTAGCCGAACGTCAGGCAGCGGCTGCCAAATGATCTTTTGTGCGCTGCTGGGCCAAAATGGCGATGTCGGCACCGGCAGATAGGCCAAGCGCCTGCATCATCTCATCGCGATCAGGCCCAAGTTTCGGGGGATAGGCCCCGGCCTTGCTCTTCTTGCTCTTGGCCCAATAGCCGAGGATTCGAACCAGATTGGCTGGGCGGCGCAGCCAAGCGTCGGGATGTTCCAGCATGTGGAAACCGCGCAGGGCCTCGCGCAGCAGGTTGGTTTCCGTGCGAATGGCCGGGCCAATGCCATCTTCAAAGAAGCTGAGCAGGATGCGGGCGCGCAGGCGGGGTTTGTAATCGGGGGTCAGGATCTGCTCGGCCCGCTTGATCGCACCGCGGTCTTGGCGCTGCATGACATCGAAATAGGGCTTTAGATCGGTGTGAAGCCGCTGCTGATAGGCTAGCAACCGCGCCTTGGGATCGCTTTGGGCGGTCATGACATCGCGCAGGGCATAGGCTGCCACCGCTGCAAACGAACAGCCTCGGCCATAGAGCGGATTGGTGCGGATCAGGGTGTCGCCGACGGCAAAGAAGCCCAGCACCGCTGGCACTTCACCCGGTGCCAGATCCCGCCAGCGGCTGAGCAGGTTGCCCATGCCAAACACCTTGCTAACAGGCTCAGATAGGGCCTTATCGGTCCAGACCTTCAAGCCTGGAATATTGGCAACAATTCCATCCCAGGTCTTCGGGTGAACGATCGCCTTACGCATCTCATATTCGATTTCAGGCGTGCAAAGGGTGATCGAGAAGCAGCCATTATCGGCGGGAAAAACGCCAAATTTCAGATAGCCCAGATCGCCTGTGGCCGGGGGATTATCATCGCGTGATGGCTCAACCTGACCGGGGTGCAGGCGATAGTGGCGGGTAAAATAGAGAATACCGGCGCTCTCGCTGGCCTCAAAGATGGGGGCATTTGCGGCCATAAGCTGATCAATGGCCGAGCCGTTCTTGCCGCTGGCATCAATGACCACATCGGCGAGCATCTCGACCGGCCCGGTCTCGTCGTCGCCGCAAAGGCCGGTGACGGTAACAATGCCGTCCGCGTTGGTCTTAGAGATCAGGCCGCGGACAAACAGGTTCGACTTGATGGTAATGTTGGGCAGGCGCTCGACGTAGCGGCGAATAACCAGTTCCAAGGTCGTGCGACGACTGGTCAGGATCGATAGCTCGGCGTCTTCTTGCGTTGGCTGATAGGTCGGCTTTTGCAGGGGAGATAGCATGCCATCAAAGCCCAGTTCCCGCACCCCAACATCGAGCAGCTCTTGGCGCAAGGTGGGGTGATCGTTCTTGATGATGGTGTTGAGACGCGCCAAGAAGGCGTGGCTTTGACGCAGATGGCCCACGCCGCGCCGGTTCCAGTCATGGAAGGCTTCGTCCGGACTACCCTCAGGCGGCGGTCCGTCACGCTCAATCAGGGTCAGGGACTTGCCCGTCGGACCCAAGGCGAGTGCCGTACAGAGACCGGCAATGCCAGCCCCGATCACGAGGATCTTTTCCGTCATATCCAACCCATAGTTCTAATGGCGACGATCATGTGCCGTCGTTCAAGCTGACCCTATCAAAAATGGCGACCTTGTGTAAGTGAACTTAGATCACATGGGTCGCGGTTCCAGCAACCACGTACCAGGTGACAAAGAGGCTACAGATCAGCGCACCGGGAACATAGCTGTTGGTCCGGCGCCACGTGAAGGTGGCGATGGTTGCGATGACGGCCATCAGCGGCAGGAACTGGATCGCCACGACGGTGCTGAGCGGATCAAAGCTGGTCAGCAGATGTCCGGTCGCGAAAAGCACGCCGTAATCGACGAGGAGGAACACCAAGAAGCCCAGCGCCAAGGCGGCGATGGCCGACAGATATTGCGCGCGGACGCTGTCGCCTTGCACCGTTAACCGGCCATGCAGGTCGCGCAGGGTGATGAGGAAGAAGGCCGTGAAAGGCAGGACATAGATCAGGGCGATCTTGAACTGCTGGGGGCTGAAGAGCTTGAGGGCGACGACCCAGAACCGAAAATCGACGGTGAAGAGGCGGTCCGCAATCATCAAGGACAGATAGCCCATGGCCACGGTCAGCAACGCCACAAGGCCGCTCATTCCCCAGTGATTGTCGAAACGTTCTTGCGGCTTGGCCTTTTGAACGGCGCGCAGGACAAGGACGATGGCGCCATTGACCAGCGCCCAGACAATGACCTGATTGGTGATGGACTGCGGCATCAGGCCAAAGGGCTTGAGCAACAGCGTCGCGCCAATGAAGGCCGGGAAGTAGGTGACAATCGGCAAGAAGGCTGTGGTCAGGAGCTTTCGGTTCCAGTTGCTGTCTCGGCTGACCAGCGCTGCTTGAGCAGGATGTTTCAGGGCGGCAAAGGCGGGCAGGCTGAGTAGGAGTTCAAAGGTGCCCAACAGTAGGATGACGAAGCCGATGAAACCAATGCCCGTTCCAACCTCTTTCCATATCCAGATCTGGTCGGAGGCTGCACGCGGTGTACCGCCGCTTAAGGTCTGGGCAAACCAGTCAAGGCTATAGCCGATAGCCGCCGTAGAGATGTGGTCGCCCGGATGGGTCACAGGCGGCGTGCTAAGGCGGCGCGCTGTGCCCATGGAGATGTCGCCATAGACCTTGCCCGGAACCACGGCATCAGGGGTGCCGAATACGGCCTTGAGCTTATCGCTACCGGCCGCGTCGCTCGCCTGATCGACATGCCACATGATTTTGGAAAACTCGTCAAACTGACTAAAAACGAGACCCAAGTTGCGTGGCCAGGTGGGCGAACCTTCGGCTGCGAAAGGCGCGCCGGTTGAGGAGCCTTCAAGGACTACAGAGCGATAGGCGTCGGGCATGGCGGCGGCAGCAGCCAGCACCGTCCAGCCGCCCATACTGTGACCTTCCAGTCCGATCTGATCCTTGTCGACCATGGGCAGGGTGCGCAGATAGGCTAGGCCGTCAGGGCCGCCAAAGCCTTGGGAAAAGGCTTCCCCGCCACTATAGCCATGACCGGTCTGGTCCAGCGCCAGCACCACATAGCCGCGCCTAGCGAACTCGATGGCAAAGCCGCTCTGGGTCTCGCGGCTATTGATATAGCCATGGACAGCGAGGATGCCGGGGGCAGGGGTCTTGGCAGTTGCGGTCTTAGGCACATAAAGCAGCGCGCTCATGGGCGTGCCGCTGGCACCGGTAAAGCGCACATCGGTGACGCTAACGCCGCCAGAGGTCTGGATGGTCGCGGCCAGCCAAGAGCCCACCAAAATCAACGCCCACCCGGCCAAATAGAGCCGCCAAGACTTGCCCATTTTTCGTCCCCCACCTTGTTGCGTAAGTCTGACCTGAGATGGGGGATTGCACAATCATCTATCGGGAACACAAACAGGGCCCCTTCGGCGCTTCGTACCCCTTTGCCTAAAGAGGAAGAAAGCTTAGATCGCTGCGGTCCCCCTCTTGGGGAAGTATCGGCGAAGCTAGACTAGGGGGCTCGCATCATCCTCAAAAGCAGGTAGTCTGAGCAAAACCAAAGCGAGGAAACGATTATGGCTTACGAAGATATTCTCTATCGCGTTGATGATGGCGTTGCGGTCATCACCCTGAACCGTCCCGATCGGCTCAATGCTTGGCGCGGTCAAATGGCCATTGATGTGCGCGCGGCCATGAGGGCGGCGAGTGACGATCCTGCCGTGAGCGTCATTGTTCTGACCGGAGCGGGAAGAGGCTTCTGTGCCGGTGCCGACATGAACAATCTGCAGACCATTCAGTCGGGCGACACCTCCGCCCGCTCGTCCGCCGCCGCCGCGCCTGACGCTCCGTTCGATCCAGCCTGCCGCAAGGATTTTCAGACTGCCAACTCCTACTTCCCTTCGGTGCCCAAGCCGATCATTGGGGCGATTAACGGTGCCTGCGCCGGTCTAGGTCTGGTTTTGGCGCTCTATTGCGACATCCGGTTTGCCGCCGACACGGCTAAGTTCACCACGGCCTTTTCGCGCCGTGGCCTGATCGCTGAACATGGGGTGAGCTGGCTCTTGCCGCGTCTGGTCGGCATCGCCAATGCCGCAGACCTGCTGTTCTCGGCCCGCGTGGTTGAAGGTGCTGAGGCGCAAGCCTTGGGCCTGGTCAACAGGGTCGTGCCGCACGAGCACCTCGAGCGCGAAGTCATGGCCTATGCCCATATGCTGGCCAAACATGTTTCGCCACGCTCCATGCGTGAGATGAAGCGGGAGATCTGGAATGGTCTGTTCCAGTCCTTGGGCGAGGCGATTGACGATGCCAACCAAGATATGCTGGCCAGCTTTGCCTCAGAAGACTTCAAAGAGGGTGTGGCCCATTTTGTCGAAAAGCGGGCGGCGAACTTTACCGGGCGCTGAGCGGTTAGCTTGACCTTGCGCGAGGGCTCGTGAACAAGGGCTCAAGGCCGGTTGGGCCTTGCGGAACCTGATCCCATGAGCGTGGCCTTCACCAAGGAGGGAGATAGCGAAGCGGCGGCGGCGAATCTGCCTGATCGTCCGATCTCGCCCCATCCCAATCTGGTGACCGCCAGTGGCTTGGCCTTGATCGAGGCGGCGCTGGCTGAGGCTCAAGCGGCCTATGGCGCGGCGCAGGCCGGCGGAGAGATCAATACTGACCGTACGGCTATGGCGAGGGCAACGCGGGACCTGCGCTATTGGTCCGTACGCCGCGCGACGGCTCAGCTGATCGAACCGTCGGGAGCTGCTGATGAGGTGAAGTTCGGGCGGCGGGTGAAGCTGGACCGAGAGGACGGCCGTCGGCAGATCTTCCGCATCGTTGGTGAAGACGAGGCTGACCCGGCCAAGGGGGCCATCTCCTATCTGTCACCGATTGCCCGGGGTGTGCTGGGCAAATCGGTCGGGGATGTGGTCGAGGTCGGCGGCGCCGAGGTCGAGATCGTGGCGGTCGAAAGCCTTTAGCGGCCCTCAAACACGGCAGGCCGCTTTTCCATGAAGGACAACATGCCTTCGCGGGCATCGGCGGTCTTGAGCAGCGGCATCAGTTGCAAGAACACGTGATGGACGTGGTCGTTGAAATTTTCCGACAGACCCATTCGCATCATCCGCTTTGAGGCCTGTACGGCGAGTGGGGCATTGGCGGCAATCTCTTGAGCCAGAGCCATGGCCCGGGGCATGACCTCGGCCTCATCGACGACGACCGAGACCAGACCCATGGCCTCGGACTCGGCGGCATTGAGGGTGCGACCGGTAAAGATCAGCTCTGCGGCCTTGGACCAGCCGATCATGCGGGGCAGGAACCAGGTGCCGCCTGACTCCGGCACGATCCCGCGCTTGACGAAGGCGGCAGAAAGCTTTGCGCCCTTGGCCATGATGCGAATATCGCAGCCCAGCGCCGTATCCAAACCATAGCCAGCCGCCGAGCCATTGAGGGCGCAGATGGTGGGCTTTTCCATATTGAACATGACGGTCGGCGGCGTGAATTTCAGGTCAATATTGGTGGCATTGTTGTTGCCATTGGAGATGCCGCCTTCGCTCGGACGGGTGACCTCGGTCAGATCAAGACCTGCACAGAAGGCACGGCCCGTACCGGTCAGGATCACGGCCCGAACGGCGGGGTCCTTGTCGGCTTTGAGCATGTGCGCGGTCAATTGGTTCAACATGTCGCGGCTGATGGTGTTCATCCGCTCTGGCCGGTTCAGGGTGATGATCGCGATATGGCCCTCGATCGCATAGAGGACTTCGGCATTGTCGGCATCGTTGGCGGCTTGAACTTGGGACATCTGAGGTTCCGTCTTTAGCTAAGGGCGCAGCCGGCGATGGTGATGCGGTGCATCACGCGGCGGTGGCCGTGATAGTCGTTCTTGGCAAAGTGCCAGCTGGCGCGATTGTCCCAGATGGCGACCGAACCGGGCTTCCATTGAAGGGTGCAGACATTGTCCTGCGCGATGGCCTGAGCATAGAGATATTGCAGCAGGGGCAGGCTTTCCTCACGGGTCCAGCCGTCGAACCGGGTGGTGAAGGACGGATTGACATAGAGCGCTTTGCGCCCGCTGGTCGGGTGGGTGATGATCACCGGATGGACCGCAAGCGTCTGCTCGTCATGGCCGCGAAAGATGCTGGCAATGTCGGTCTTGGCATAGGCCCCGTCATGGCCATAGATGTGATCGGCGGTATGGACAGCGCGCATGGTCTCCAGCGTCGCCTTTAGCCCATCCGATAGGCTGTCATAGGCCGCATACATGCTGGCAAAGAGGGTGTCGCCGCCGCTGGGGGGCAGTTCACGGGCCAGCAGGATCGAACCCATGGCGGGTTGCGCATCATAGCTGTGGTCTGTGTGCCAGCCGCCGCCAATATTGACCTTCTGGTTCTCTTCCTTCTGGACCAGGGCGATTTCGGGATAGAGATCGTTGATGGGGAAGAAGCGGTTATAGTCGATCTCGCCCCATTGACGGGCAAAGGCAATATGTTGCTCGGGGCTGAGGTCCTGACCGCGTATCGCGACCACGCCATTTTCAGCCACGGCCGTGCGCAGCCAGTTTATTTCACTCTCACCAAGGCGGCTCAGGTCTAAGCCCTCGACCTCTAGGCCGCAGGTTGGGGAGAGGGGACGCACGGACACATTGGCAGCGAGCATGGAGCGGGCCTTTCTTCGGAACTGTCAAAATAACGCTAAGGCCCTGATTGCGATAGGACAATAGAGTTTATCTTTAATCATAACTTGCCTTGCTCAGGACGTGCTAACATAAACGCATGCAGGGACCGTCAGAGTCCCCTACGAAAAACAGATTTGGGAGTGGTCCATGGTGCTGCGTAAACATTTGCTCGCGTCAGTCTTTTTGGCCTCGGCCTTGGCGCTGGGCGGCGCACCTTCGGTCTATGCCAAGGACCAACCCACTGACTATGCAATCATTAAGCCGGTTGCCTCCGATATGGTTGGCTTTGATGCTGAAAAGCTAAAGGCGCTCGATGCGGCAATGGCCGCAGCGGTGACGGATGGCCATGTCGCGGGTATGACCACCTTGTTGGTGCGCCACGGGAAGGTTGTTGAGTTCAACACCTATGGCAAGGCTTCGATCGCCAAGAACAAGCCGATGACTAAGGATGCCTTGCTTCGTATCTATTCCATGACCAAGCCCATCACTGGGGTGGCCATGATGATGTTGTTCGAGCAGGGCAAGTGGACCCTGGATGATCCGGTCTCCAAGTTCATCCCTGAATTTGATCGTCTGACGGTGATGACCGGCCTAAATGACCAAGGCCAGATGATCACGGTGCCTGCCAAGCGTTCGCCGACCATGCGCGAATTGATGAGCCATACGGCAGGCTTGGGCTATGGCCTTGATGAAAAGCACGCCGTCGACCGGATGTTCCGCGACCGAAAGATATTGGCCTCTCCCGGCTTGCAGGCTGCCGTAACGGAAATGACGAAGATTCCGCTGAAGTTCCAGCCAGGTGAGGGCTGGGCCTATAGCGCCGCCGTCGATGTTCAGGGCTATCTGGTCGAACGCCTGTCTGGTCAGACCTTGGGCAGCTTCATGCAAAGCTGGATCTTTGGCCCGCTGAAGATGACCGATACCTCATTCGTGGTGGCGCAGGATAAGCTCGATCGCTTGTCCGCCGTCTATGTTCGCTATCCCGCTGAAAGTCCGTTGGCCGAAACCAGCTCAATTATGGGCTTTTCCATTCAGGACTATAGCAAGGCCCCCAATATGGAATCTGGCGGCGGCGGTCTGGTGTCGACCACCAGTGACTATGGCCGCTTCGCTCAGATGATCCTTAATGGTGGTCAGTTGGATGGTCAGCGTTTGCTGAAGCCTGAGACCGTCGCTCTGATGGGTACCAATGTTATCCCGCAAGAGGTGCTGGTGACATCCAACGGCTCAACCACCTCGCGCTTTAATGAGGCAGTAGGCTTTGGTCTCGACTTCATGGTCGTCAATGATCCGGTCATGGCCAAGTCACCGGTTGGTAGGGGCACGATCAGCTGGGGCGGCGCGGCGGGAACTTGGTTCTGGATCGACCCGACCAATGACCTTTATTTCGTGGGCATGATCCAGAGAATGGGCGGCACGGGCAAGCTGGACCTGCGCCAGATCTCGCAAGACCTGACCTACAAGGCTCTGGTCGATCCAAGCAAATAGGCTGAAAAGGGCGCTTGGCCTATCTTTAGAAGACGGCTTGAGCGTCCAGCGCCAAGGAGGCTGCACAGCTTGCGGCCATGGGTGCGGCGTTGGCTCGCAAGGTCGCCATCTCTTGACGTGCCGCCTCCAGATCCGTCCGGAAGGTGCTTTGGCCGTGCAAGGTGGCGATTAGTGCGGCCCCATTGGTGCGGCCAGCCTCAACGGCGCTTGGAGAATGTACCCCGCAAACGACGCGGCTTTCGCCAAAGGCGCGGCCACGGTTCAGGATCGCTGTGGCGTGGCCAGGGGCCAGTTCGGCCAAGATCAGGCTCATGCTCCAGCCCCAGGTCGAATGACCGGATGGATAGTCTGGGCTTGCATCCAAGATTGCCGAAGGCGGCACGCAAATCTTGCCCGCCTCGATTAGGTAGGGCCGCTTACGCTTGAAGACATCTTTCACGGCGGAAACCTGCCGGCTCATATCAATACCGACGCGGCTGAGCAGCAGGTTCAATTTTGGCGCATTTTGTGCGCTCAGCTCAAGGTCAATCGCGCAGCTGAAACCCTTGAGCATGGCATCTGGCATGGTGGGAACATCGGCCTGAGCCATGGCCCAACGCGGCGTACCTTCAAGGGCGCGGGTGGCGCCAAAGACGCCTTGGTCAACCGCCTCGCGAGCCGAGCCTGTGGTTGGCGGCAGGGGCAGGATCTTTGCGGCATCTGGCCATGTCTGTGGCGTTAGATAACCCATCGGTAAGGTCGGGCGGGCAGGCGCAAGCGTTGGCTGAACGACCTGGGCACTGGCACCACTGGCAAGCCCTAATGCCGTGATGATCAAAATGGACTTCAAGCTGGACATGGCGCGATCCCGGATCGGAGGGTGTGATTATCGATCAGCGATATACCAGGTCGCGGGTATTGACGATTGTTGGTTCAACTGACTGTCGTTCTTGACCTTTTGAGAAGGCCAAATTTTTTGAACAAAATTGATACCTAAAGTTTTATCCTGCGCAGGTTGCTCCGCTGTGCGTCAAGACTATAATCAACCAGCAAGATGTGGCTTGAGCACGGTCTTTCGAACAGGCTGAAGGCGCGCGGCACATCAAAACAGGTTGAATAAAATGTCGACTAGCGAAATTAGAAGCCTAAGCGCTTTAGAAAACAGCTCATCAACAGCCCGGGTTTTAAACCTACGAAAGGTTTTCGCCGATTATGGTCAAGATGATGATTATAATAAATCACCTTTTTTTTCCAATCTTACCCTCAACCGTTGCTTGATCCTAAAGCATCGTTTGCGCGGCAATGAACGGGATGAATTTACTGAATTTCGGACTGTCGCGACCAAATTGGTTGTCCCTATCGATGTCACCGACCTAAAGATGGGAGCCCTCTATGTTTTTGTAGGGCAGAGAAACTTTGAGAAAATGCTTTGTAACAGTCTCAACAAGACTGAAATGGAAATTCAAAAGGATCTAGAAATCCTTCGAACGGTTGATACGATTCCCACGTTGGACCCTTTCCTCCTGAGAGAAACGCTGGATCGCGCTGGGATTAAGCCCGCCAGCTGCTATTTCCAGATTAGTCAGGCGGACATTATCCGAATGTTGGCCTTTGTTGAGGCTGAGATCGGCGCTTTGGTGCGTATGTCCTTCGGTAATGATGGCAATGCCGAGCAGGCCAGTATCCTAACGAAGAAACTGTTGTCCAATTCAGGGGCGGCCGACACAGAAGCCCTGCGCCTGACGCTTCATATGGATCATATCCAATATCGTGAGGGCATATTCTGCTGGAAGGCCTTTTTATATTATAAGTGGCAAATTACGGATCTTAAGTCGAGGGCGTCGCGGATTCTATCCGAGATTGAGAACGTTATCCCCCGAGGCAAGGCGACGAGCGAAGAAAAGATACTCATCGCTGATATGCGGAGCAATATCTCACGCAGCTTCAACTGGGCTGTAAGGAGTGTCAACGACACCTTATCGATCTACGATAATGCCTATTATATGCTTACCCAAAAAAGTGATCCTCAGGTCTTCAAGAACTTCCTATTGGCGGCTCCAGAGATGTTTAAGGCGTTGGGAGAACGTCTGGGTGCGGTTCAGCATCTGCTGACTTTTTGGCGCTACCGCGTACCAGAGGGAACACGCCCTCAAATGGCTGCCGAGGAGTTGCTAGATATATTCGCAGATTTTGAAAATAGTCTTGACGTTGTCAATAGCCAGCAAGAGACGGCTATTCCGCAGATTGATTTGAACGCGAGCAGCTAAGAAACAATCAAGCCGCGGCAGGGTTAAAATAGGATTTGAGCCAAAGTGAAGCGATGACTATCAGGGGGTTCAACAAAAAATTGCGGTCTGGCGGTTTGGTTTTCTGCTGCTGACATGACCCCCATCTTGCTAATGGCCTCCGCTACGGGCGTTCCTGTCTGGGCCGGCTTCTAGGCGTAGGAAATCTGCTGTTGCGTAAACTAGCTCTTGCGCACGGCCTGCTCGCTCCCTGCCGTTGTTAGATTTCTAGGAACCTAAGTTTTCAATCGCGACAAAACCGGATGGGGACGGGGTGTCAAACCTCGATTGATATTAAAAGTAGTTTTAAACCCTTTAAATTACCATCTAGGCTTGGTTGATTAGATCAGCAAATAATGATGCACTAAGCTTGTTACTTATTATATGGTTTTTTCCTGGGCTTTATCTTGATGCTAGGAGGTATCTATTCACGATGCCTTTCGGCAATATAAAGATTTAGCGCGCTGTAAGTGTGAGCATAAAAATGCCTCTAGGTGATCCGCAAAGTCTATTCAGTTTAGAGAATTCCGCTTCGACTAGTCGTCTTTTAAATCTAAGGAGCGTATTTCTCAAAAATTTTGAAGATAATAATTACAAAGATAAACCATTTTTTGAAAACCCTACTCTAAATCGTGCATTTATTATAAAGCATAGATTGCTAAGACACGAACAAGAAGAATTCAGTAGTAGAAAAACCATTGCGACAAAAATAGTTATACCATTTGAAACCACTAATCTTGGAGCAGGTGCCCAGTCTGTTTTCGTTGGTCAAACTAACTTTGAGAAAATGATATTTAACAATATTCATGCCTATGGATTAGACAATTCTAGGGACCTTAGGGTCTTATCGCTATTAGATAGTCTCCACACGCTCGACCCCTTCATATTGCGCGAACATTTGGCGAAAAATGATGTCACTCCGGCCGACTGCTACTTCCAGCTCGGAGACGCAGATGTCAGGCGGATGTTCGATTTTACAGAAAACGAAATTGGTGAACTTGTTAAAATGTCCTTGGGTGCTGAGTGGACGCACGAGAAGGGCGCAATTTTCATCAAGAAGCTTTTATCCAGCCATGAGGTTTCCCCACTAGAGGGACTGAGGCTTACGCTACAGATGGACAATGCTGAGTTTCAAGAAGGCATTTTCTGTTGGAAAGCATTTTTATATTACAAGTGGCAATACAAAGAACTGAGCTTGAAGATTACGCCTGTAATGTCCGAGATTGATCAGGTTTCACTAAACGGACCTGTCAGTTTAAATTATAAAAGTGAAATTCCGGCCGTACGAAAGAAAATCTCGCGCAGTTTGAGTCAGGTCATTTTCAGTATAAACGCAACGATGTCGATTTATGATAACGCCTATGACGCGCTGATTAGAC
>Ga0209550_10005381_pt1 | contig 12016 bp, 12 predicted proteins | sample LauGreSuBDMM15SN_2_FD_187567 | JGI IMG/M metagenome (GOLD analysis project Ga0209550, IMG submission 187567) | Freshwater lake microbial communities from Lake Michigan, USA - Su13.BD.MM15.SN (SPAdes) (version 5) | ecosystem: Environmental > Aquatic > Freshwater > Lake | place: Lake Michigan... | reverse complement strand
CGCAATCGCGGCGGGTACGCGCGATTGAACGTCAATGGACAAAGCGGACCTGCTGGGAACCAAAGTCGAAAGATACGATACGCGTATGGTTACTACGTAGTAAATGCATACACACTGTAACTACAAAAAAAGGGCAGCCGAGCGCAACCCCGTCCGGCGGCGGCAAGATCCGCCCCCCGGAGCCTCCGCATCCGAGAGATTAGTAGCGCACGACCGTCCGCGGAGCACGCACACCCGTGTGGTGAGAGCTGCCGCTTCAAGAGAAGGCAAAGTACGCTCCTCCAACGAGCGCCGCGAGCACGGCACCAAAGACGCCAAGAGTCCACAAGCGCTCCAAATCGGCCACGTCAGACTTGCGTGCAGCCCCGCTCTGTTCCTCGTCGATGATTCTGCGCACCGTGGCGTACGGGAGGTCGTCAGAGGCAATCAGAGGTCATCAGAGGTCTTCAGAGGAGAATGGTCGAGCACCGCTCCATGTCGCCAGCAACGTTAGTGTCCTTGAAGCAGTAGCGAAGCATCGCACGCTTGGCAAAGTCGCCCTTTTGGTACGATTCGGTCAGCTTGCGCGCCGTGTCACTACGCGAGGGCGAGCACACCTGCTCAAAGGGTCAGCCACAGACAACGGGTGGCGATAATTGGCATCCAGATGCCATCCGAGGCCATCCGAGGCCATCCGAGACCATCCGAGGCCATCCGAGGCCATCCGAGGCCATCCGAGGCCATCCAAGGCTATCCAAGAGTATCCGCACACCTGCTCGAAGAAATGCGCGGCGTTTGTAGTTGTGCGAAGCGCCTCGAGCGTGTTGATCGCGTCCATGAGCTTGTGCATGTCGGCCACCACTGCGTCCTTTGGGGGATTGGGCGACTCCAGCTTGATGCCATCGAGCATCTGCCGATGCAGCTCGCACAGAGCATCCACCATCCCGCGGTTCACCAGCTCGGTTTGGTAGCGTGCCCCAAAGGCGACGATATCGGCATAGCGGAAGGTGTTGGACGCATTCTCACGCTTGTCGGTCACTGCGACGAAGCGTGCGACCATTTCGCGTAGTGCTGGCGGTACCGGAACCTTGCTGTGCTGCTGAAGATGGCCGATGAAGCGTTTGGCGAGCGCCTCGTCCGAGTCGCGATCAGCGTTACGCTTGCGGGACTCGAGCAGTGGCTCGAGCGGCTGGGTCGCGGCAGGCTCAGACTCGTCGTCGCTCGTCTCGATGCGGTCCCACTTCGAGTACGAGACGCCAGATGGCGGCTTTCTTTCGCTTCTTTCCGACATCGAGATGCTCGCTCGAAGACCAGTCATCAGGTCAAGTCAGGTCAAGTCAAGTACAAGTCTGACACTCGCTACTAGTTCTGTACTGTACGGTACAGTACCGGTTAACTTGCAAACCCTCGGGCGCGCACATATCACTGGGTCTATATGGCATAGGAAACTATGGGCCACGCGCGCTCTAATTTATACTCTCCGCTCTTTTCGTCTGTTCCATGGCCGATCGAGCGAGGGCAATCCGGGGCAGCATCATACAAAACGTCTCCGCTCCTCTCACCAAGGCTTGGCCACGACCTCGCAAGTCTCGCTGTTCGCCTCTTTCATCGAGAAGGCAATCCCGTGCGCTGCGAGCTCGAGAAGTGACCACACCTGGAAGGGGTAACCCTCGAGGCTCTGGACGGCGGAGCTCTCGTTGACGTGGCGCCCGTGCGGATGCTCGGTCGTTGGTCGCGGATCCCATCCGGAGCCCATTCGGAGCGTCCAGAAGAAGTGGCCCACCAGAGGCGCGTCAGACTCGTTCGCCCATGCTTTGCCGAACGTGTAGACGGCGAGTTGCTCGGCGTACATCTGACGGAGCTCCCTTGCCGTTGTCGCATCGCTCAGATCGAGAGGTGCGTCGTGATTAGAGGCGAGAGACCATTCCCCGAGCACCACTGGCACGTCGTTCCCATATTTGGAGCACCAATCCCATGTACTCGCGGGAGAGTGGCACGCTCGGAAGTGGATCTTGTCCCACGCACGCGCGCTCTTGTCCGGACTCTCATCCCCTCCAGCCTTGAAGTCGCCTGCCCAGTTAAGGTACCAGTGCACATCGAGCATCAGGGCGCCTCCCCATGGCTTCACCTGATAAGGGAGGCCATCAGACATGGATTAGGAACGCAATCTGACACCATCAGCGGCGCCCTCCCCACGGCTTCACCTCCTTCATGAACTCATCAAGTCCGCGGTCGTTCGGGTAGATGAAGTTGAGCACCAGAGGAAGCTCAGCGAGTGCCGCACGCGCCGCGCGGATCGCCCGCCGATAAAAGTGCTTCACTGCCTCTAAGTAACCGGGGGTATTGAGTGCGGGCTCGTTGGCCACCTGGAGGGCGATCAAATCAGGCAAACCAGGTGCAATCAGGCGCAATCGGGGGCAATCAGGCACACTCAGGCGAACTCAGACGTTGGTCACCTGGAGGGCGCCGATGACCGGCGAGAGGTCGGGCGGCAACGAGGCAATCCAACGCGCGAGGGCCGCGACGCTTTCAACGGCTACGTCGCCCCACGACACGATGCCCGACACGGCGCCAGGCGTGCGAGAGGTCGAGTAGTTGCCGTGCTCCATCTCGTGATGCTCGCCTTTGCAGCGTGGGATGGTGCCCACGACGACGCCTGGCATCGAGTCGTTACTCGCTGCGAAGGCGTACGGCGCATCGCACGAGAGGCCGTTGGAAATGCACGCCTGGCCACACGGCAGCGAGTGCACGTCGAGCAGAGCGGTGATGCCACGTGTCCGGAGCTTCGGGAGCATCGCCTGCAGGTGGTTGAGCCCGCCGGTGACGAAACCCTCCGCTGAGAAGCCGTACTCGTACGCCGACGTGCCACCGACGGGTGGCTCGGTGATCCAGTAGCCAACTGGAATACGGACCGCATTGATGCCCAGCTCCACAGCCGTGTCCAGCATCTCGTCGGTCAAATAGTGCTGCCAGTGGTTGCGCATGGTCGCGATGGCGTGGGCATCGCCGCCTTCTCGGCGCAGTCCGATGACGAAATCGAGCTCCGAATCTGCCTCGATCTGGTCGAACATCCACGAGGGTCGCACGTCGGCCGACGCGCCGGCCGGGGCGAATCTCGGGTTGATCTCCATGACGAGCCATCCTCCGAGTGAGACGCCGCGCCATGAGCGCGCAGAAGGAACGCGCGAGGGCGGCGGCGGCGTCGGGGGCGTTGGGGGCGTCGGCGGCGTCGGCGGTGGCGGCGTCGGCGGTGGCGGCGTCGGCGGCGGCGGGAGGAGGGGCGAGGGCGGCACTTCCGGTGTCGCCATGGCCGCCACCTTGGTCTTCACCCTTGCAGATTCATCCTCCACTACTTGGTGAGTCGTCATCGAGCTTGCCGGTGGCCAGGCGAGTGAGACCTGGAAGCAAGCCACCCAATCGCACGCTCCGGGATAGCACTGCTCTTCGCCCCCATCATTGGTGGTACAAAGCAAGCTTCCAAAACGCGCATGGTCCGGAAGGTAAACTGGGGCAGCGCCGATAGCCCAAATGAATAGGTTGTTCGCGCGGGCGGAGGAGGGGAGTCGAATGCCGACCGGGATGGGATACAGACGACCGATGCCGTACACGCCGCCGCCAAGAACGGTGTGCTCCTTGACATTGGCCGCCACGTGATAGCCCACGCCCTTGTACTCGGCGTACTTGTAAGGTAGCTCGGACTGGAACATGTACACCTGGCCGCCCTCGCCCTCCCAGACTACGAGGTCGCCCATTTGATGCTCCACCTGCGGACCGAGCTCGCAATCGGATGCAATCAGACGCAATCAGGCGCAATTCGACGCCATCGTTGCGCCATCATGCGCCAAAAGCCTCCATCAGGCTCATTCGGGCGCACCTGCAGGCCGAGCGCGATGACGTCCGCGCCGGTCACCACGAGACCATGCTCGGAGTACGACGTGTCCGAGAGCCCCTCGCAGTCATCGTGATCTGCGTGCCACGCCCAAGTATTATCGAGTGTGATGTGATTGCCCTCGATGGCAATGTGCACGTCTGCACGCGTGCGCTCGCACGAGGGCTTGTTCGTCGTGTTGTATCGGAATGCGCCTGAGCGGGTGAAGACATCGTTCCCCACCTAAATGCAAAGCAGCCATGTGTGCCCATCAGAGGGCCATCAGAAGCAATCATAGGGCAACCATAGGCCATCAGATAAATTTAGAGGCCATCAGATGCACTCGAAGGCCATCAGATACAATTTGAGGCCATCAGGGGCCATCAGAGGCAATCTGAGGTGCGCAGCCCACCCCCTCGTTGCCTGCCCAACGAAGTAACGGCTCGGTCGGCCCTCGGGGCCCTTGGTCGAGGCTCGTGCCTGCCTCGAGGAGTACGCCGCAGACGCGCGCCGAGTCGGCGCTGATCACGAGGGCAGACTTGCCCGCGGTGGCCACCAGCGTCGGGAAGCCGAGCCCGAGCACGATAAAACCGGACGTAACGATCGAGATGGGCTCCGAGAGCGAATAGATCGCGGGGGTGAGCAAGAGTGCTCGCTTTCCTACAATGCCCGCGTTGATACTTGCCGCGGTGTCGCCGGCGCGCGTGACGTACACGTCAGCCATGTCGATCCGCGTGTCACCCACTGGCAGGGGCCCACGCGTATCCTTGACAGTGGGGGGTACCGCAAGGCTCCACTTCCCCTCTTCTTCGACAAGGTACGGCTTGGCGGCCACCCGAGGCGTCGTCTCTCGTACGGAGATTCGTCCATTGTCCGAGGTGGGGGGGGACCCCTGGACAGGTGCGGGGGGACACGCGCATGATGCCGTCATCGGCACGAGTCTGTGGTAATCAGTGGCCATCAGTGGCCATCAATGGTCATCAGTGGACATCAGTGGTCATCAGTGCGAATCCCGTGGTCATCCGTGGCCATCAGTGGACATCAGTGGACATCAGTGGCCATCAGTGGCCATCAGTGGTCATCAGTGGACATCAGTGGACATCAGTGGCCATCCGTGGACATCAGTGCGAGTCCGTGGTCATAAATGGCCATCAGTGGCCATCAGTGATCATCAGTGGTCATCAGTGCGAATCCGTGGTCATGAGCTCCGTCCGACGCAATCGAATTCACACCTGCACACCCGTGAAGACGTAATTCATGAAGGTGCCCACTTGGCCGGAGAGTAGCCGGCTGTTGCGCACGAGGTGTTGCTGCTGCATCGTCATGATGAGCTCGAGTTCCACGACCGAATCCGCGATGAAGCCGCCGCTCACGGCGCCACCGCGCGTCTCAGCAAGGGATAGCGTGCCGCCGACGTGCAGCCGACGGAGAGGCGCCGCCTGGGAGGCTGCCCACGTGACGTTGCCTGTGGTGGCCACTCCCTCGACCGAGCGCCAAAAGTTTGTGAGCCCGTCGCCGCAGTGCCCGTCGCAACACCCAAGCGGATTTCCATCGGGGCCGCAGTTTCGATTCAACGAATAGAATGACTCGACATGGACGGAGTCCGCAGATGCCCCGACGCCGATCAGGCTCGTCTGCCGGTGCACGGATCGAATGCATGGTCTGTGAGCAGCAGAGGATGCGTTACGTGGGAGGTGTTCGATCCGTGTCACGGCACGTAGTATCCGATAGCGATGCTATCCAGATATGTGCCAGACCGCAGCAACATTGCTTGGCGAACCGTGCTAAACTCGCCAATCTGATCGCAGCCCGTGATTCTGTTGTGGAGCTCCGAGGCAAATGTCTGCACGTCATCACCAGGGCTAAATACCCTGATGGTGTCGATGCCATCATACCACTGGGGCCCCAAGCTCACAGCGGCCGAGATGCCAGCAGAGGGCAGTCGGAAGAGTGCGAGCACTGCCAGGGCTGCCATCATGAAGAAAGCTGCGGCGAGCTTCGTCAAGCGCTGTGGAGTCCTTCCAGCGTCGTGTGCGCCTAGCTCATGGTAATCGGTCGTGGGTTCGAGCCGCATTTACCTCCCCGACCAGCAGGTGCGAGGAGCGAACGCTCCGATAAATCGTGATCTCGGTACGGCTCTCGCGTGCCCGAGGCGGCGCGAAGTTGAGCTTCGGTAATTGATATGAACCCATAATGGCGAAAAGAACGTCGACAAATGCCCATCGAGCCCAGGGGCCTGGCAGGAGGCCTCGCGAATAGACGACAAGGATCGCAAGAACAAAAGAACGCAATCCGGACCAGAACAGATCCGAAGCGCCATGAAGCGCCGAAATGCGCAATATTTGCCCCGCGATCTATGGTATGGCACGCAGGATTCTAGGTTTTGAGGAGGAGGGGCGCGCGCGTGCGCGTGCGGGCAAGGTGATAAACATGTACAATTTTAACTGTTGGGATTGCAGGTGTGTGAAGCTACAAGTTTAACAAAAAAGTCAAAAATCGTATGGCGTGATCTTGTCCCTGTGAATGAGTTTTGGAACTTCTTTTTTACAATCCACTTTTCGCGGGGCAATTGTGTACTTTTTGGGCTTCGGAACACGCAGGCATTGTTCTCGACCGGGCGCGCAGGAGCGCGGAGTAGGTAAGACGCTGGGCGCGGGCCCTCTCTGCCAGCCATGCCGACCGCCATCGAGTCGATCATGGAGATCGACCTCATCCCAGCCACCACCGAGGAGGCGCTCAGACACCTGTTTCGCTTCTTCGGCTTCCTCGTCCTCTCCTTCCTCATCTATTGGCCCTATGAATCCGGCGAGGCGTTCAACACGCCGGTCGGGGGCTGGGATGAAAACCGGACGGCCGAGGCATGGGGCAACTTTGGCTGGGATTGGGATTGGATCGACTGCACGTACTTCGCGATGGTCACAATGACGACCATAGGCTACGGCGACCATCCCACGCTGAATCAGGGGCTGCGCATCTTTACGATCTTCTTCGCATTGGTTGGCGTCCTCGCCATTGGCAGCTCGGTCCAGCGCGTAGCGTCATGGTTCAATGAGCAGGGGCGCCTTCACTTCATCGAAATGCAGAAACGGACGCTGGATAAAGCGAAAAAAGCTTCCTCGCTCGTAAAGGAAAAGAAGATGGGAGAGGCCAAATCGGTGACCGTGCGAGGCGAGGGAGGTGACGATCTTGCAGCTGCTTCTCCTCGCGTCCCCAGCGCAGAGACGCAGCCTTCCCCGCCGCTCTCCCCGCCGCTCTCCCCTGCGCTCTCCCCCGCGCTCTCGGCGCCGTCTACACGTCGATTGATGTCGAACATTCCGAGCTCCTCAAGAAGCTTTCTCCGCGGAGCCACCGGCCATGGCACGTCTCCGTCCAGTGAAGGCACGTCTCCGTCCAAGCATGGTCTGTTTCAGGGGGATCCCGCGCCGCCGCCGTCGCCGCCGCCAAGCCCGGCAGCGCAAGAGACGCAGAAGAAGGGATCCGGGATAAGAAGACTGATGGGGAGCTTCATTTCGACCGGAGGGTTTTTCGCCATGTGCATCATCCTCGGAGAGGTTGAGAACGCGCAGATCGAAGGGTGCGGCGGCTTTGGTGCGGGCTGGTCGTGCGGCGGCACTAATGAGTGCGAGGCTTGGAAACTCGCAGCGGGAGATGCGGGACCGGCTGGCGGACCCTATTGCTGGACCTGGATCGATGAGTTCTATTACGCGCTCATCACCTTCTTGACCATTGGGTATGGCGACGTCCACGCGCATACCAAGGGTGGCAAGATCCTGGCGACCATCATAGCGCTGACGGGAATCCTCTGCTTCACGGCTCTCGCGAAGGAGATTCACGCCTACTTCCAGGAGAAGCAGCTTGGGACGAGCAAGTCGCTGAGGCAGCGGCTGGTCGAGCTCAACGAGGTGGTCGAGCAGGATGAGAACGGCAAGGTTACCCCCGAGGAGTACGTGATCTTCAGCCTCAAGAAGATGGGCAAGGTCGATAAAGACCTCGTCAACCTCCTCAAAGAACAGTTCAAAGCGCTTGATATGGACGGTAGTGGCGAGCTCGATGGCAAGGACGTCGCCAAGCTGACGGCGGCCGCAGAGGCAAACTTCAAGGCGAAGCACGCCAGCCAGCCTTCTGCGTGGTCTCTTCTGCCGATCCCGAGCAAGCTGCCGATCCCTTGGCGGACTTCCCACGAGCCCCTCAAATCTCCGCGCCAAGGGAAGGTCTTAACCATTTGACGGTTGCGAGGCGCGCGCGAACGGGCGAGGCGGCGACGCTAGCTTTGCGAGGCTGTTCTCCGTTGTCGCCCCCCTTCTCCCTCAGCGTACAGTGGTGTACACTCGCTCGAGGCGGACGCAGAGCTGGGTTTCCCTTCTTAGGTATCCCCAGCGTATCGTATGTCGTATCCCCAGGTCTTGCCACTCTTCTGGTACTTCACAACTAATGACGTCCACATGATTCATATGTACGCGTGTGTTGGGCTGTGGCACGGCATGTGGGGTCGTGCGTGCGACTAGAGGTATGGTCCCCGGTCACCAAATAAGGAAAAGCACAACGACGCGTTTCTTGTGCCGCGTGGCCGTGGTCGGACGCGAAAATCAAATTCAAAATGATTAATGTGACTTGTGAGTGCCGGGCGAATCAAAGTAAATTTTCGAATTCTATGTCGGCGACTGTACGAAATTTGAGGTTCTCGCGACGACGGCTACCGATTATCCCGCCGATTATAGGCTTGCGCCTTGCGCCATCGGCATCGCGAGACTGAGGCAAGAGATAGAGAGAGGCTTGGCGCTTGCCCTTGCGGAGGCAAGCGCAGCTGACCGCGCGCGCGAGGCGGAGTCCCCGGGGAGATAACAGCCGTCGGCTAATTCAGTCCAACCCCACGTGACCCGACCCGAACGCAAGCGCTGAAATGGTCTATGTTTGATCTGAGGAGCGGAGGTCCGCAGAAAGCCTGTGACGTGCAGGATGATGAAAGTCGTCGAAGTCCTAGACGGTCGTGCGGCTTTCGGGTACGATGCCCTCCTGGACCGGCAAAAGCCGGACCTCGCCGTCCAACTCTGGCAGCAGCGGCAGTAACGTCACGCAGGGGAAGGTGAAGCAGACGCCCTTGATGGCCGTCCCGCCGATCTTTGCTGGCGCAGCAGAAGAGTCATCAAGGCTTGCGGCTGCGTCCACGTGCGTCGAGCCCGACCACCGAGAGCTGATCCGATCGGTGGCCACGGTCCTGTATCGGCGCATCCGCGACAACGAGACTGCGGACTCAAAGGTCATCACGCCGCTCTTCTGCGAGGACACTCACACGGAGCCTGAGCCCGAGGACCGCTATGAGGTGACTCTGCCGCTGTACCACCAGCAGCTGCTGAGCTTCCCGACGTTGTACGTCATGCGCAAGCTCCCGCCGCTCAAGCTCCCGCCACCAAACTACCCGGTGCCGAGCGTGCACATCATCGCCACATTTATTGAGAACATTCGGCAAAAAGCGCGGTTGACACCGCAGTCGATGGTGATCACGCTCATCTACATCGACCGGCTCGAGGCCCGCTCAGAGGGCGTGCTGCTGCACGCGCGCTCGTGGCGGCCGGTCGTCTTCGCCTCGCTCCTCCTCGCCTCAAAGGTCTGGCATGACATCTCGTACTGGAACTCGGACTTCCAATCGATCTGCCCGATGTTCAACGTGCGCAACATCAATCGAATGGAGCGAGCGTACCTCACGCGGCTCGAGTACAATACGATCATCTCGGCGTCGCAGTACGCACAGTACTACTTCTCGCTCCGCCACTCAGTGCGCGCGCCCACCCCAAAGGGGGTGGATGCCGTGCTTGAGGACGGCTGCGAGGCCGTCGAGACTGGCGCGAGAGGCGCCGTCGATGGGGCCGAGCCTGGGCGAGGGCGAAGCGAGAGCTTCACCCAGAAAGCGCCGTTGCACACATCGAGTGGTAGCGGGGGCCGCGGGAGCAGCGGCGGCGGCAGCGGCAGCGGCGGCGGCGGCGGCGTCGGCGACAACTTCCGCTCGAAGTACCTCAACCGTCTGGCGGTGCCCAACGCGGCGCGGCTGCAGGAGCAGTCTGCCGCCCTCGCTGAGCAGAAGAAGGTGGTGGAGGAGCATGCGGCCGCGCTTCTCGGCGGAAGCAATGATCGCCCGTTGCCGATCGTGCTGCCTGAGATGGCGCCGCGCCAGCGGGCGCAGTCCTACTATCCCACAGAGGAGTGGGAGAGTAAATCAGTGGAGTTGAGCGCGCATCAGCCCGGCCCCGGTAAGGCAGTGGGCCCCACGCACCATCGCGCGCTGAATCGCTCGCATTCGATGATCGAAGTGCCGTCCTCGCCAGAACTCCAGAGGAGGAGCCCACCAGCCTCCTCCCCACGGAAAGCCTCGCCCGAATCTGCCAGCATGGCAAAGGTGTCGCCGTCGTCCGTCAGCAGAGCAGTGCCGGTGCCCGGCGCGAGGACCGATGACCCGACCCCGAGTCTGCCGGCATGGGTTTCCACGTCACTCTAGGGCACGCATGCACATCGTTTCTAACGCGAAAACACCAAAGTTTCGTTGTGAGAGTTCTCGACCGGAGATGTGACGTGCCCGAGGCGCTCTTTCGCGTCAGCTTTTGCCCCGACCGTCGCTTTCGCTCCCTCTCAAAGCGCACCTGCGCTCAGGAAAACGGGAGCCGAACGAGCACGGAACCATTGGGACGGCGTCGGGGCTAATGATCCGGTGGCCCATCGACGAGGTCCTGGCCGAGCAGGCCCATGTTCGAACGAGGCAGATGTCCTCGGTTCCGCCGCCACCGGAATGGGAGGGGAGCGGTCGCAAAATCTGCCTTCTTTGTCTCGAGACCGTGTCTGTGGCTGAGCGGCATGCTGCCCATGGGAACGCTTATCATGAATTAAAGAGCTTCCGCTGCAGTGAGTGCGACTGCACATTGACTGCAACGAACTGGTGCATCTCAGTCGAGGCCGAAACGGACGAATTCAAAAGGAGGATCACCGTGAGTCACACGGCGGCGAGTGCACAGGGCACGGAGAGCGAAACGTCCACTTCTTTATCCACTTCTTCCGCAGAGGCCGAGTTGAAGTTTGAGTCGGCGGAGCGAGACGCTACCGCACGACTCGCGGCGCAATCGCTGCTTGCTGGTATGATTGAGCTTGCTGGTGCACGAGGTCTAACACGAGGTGAGGCGCCACGTGTCCTGGAGACAGATGCACCCCCTGTCCCTTTCGAGCCAAATGTCGAAACGAGCACCGAGGGCGACTTAGAGGGCCACCACGCTGAAGAGGAGGACCCAGCTGAAGAGGACCCCATCTTTGGCACGTGGCTCAAGGAGAGGTGGGAGAGCACCGTGCTGTTCACGGATTCTGAGCGGGCTGTCGAGCTGAGCACCGCGAGTGACGAAACCCCAGGGGGTGCTGACGAGGGCCCTGTCGCCACGTGGCTCAAGGAGAAGTGGGAGAGCACACCGACTGCCGCCGAGTTGCAGAGCTGGCTCGAGGAGGAGACAAACGTGATGGTGCTCGGTTGTTGGGCTGGGTGCTCGTCATCTCGCAGGCCAGCAGCGTCCTCTGCTCCTGTTTCCCCCACGTCCCCCACCTCACGCAGGCCCCCGCGTCCCTCTACAGAATCCTTCGAGAGAATCCCCCACCTCCCTCCTTACCTCCCTCCTTACCTCCCAGCTCCTTACCTGCCTCCGTCGAAGGACGGCCTTCGGGAGTGATGTGCTCGAGGGAAGGAGGGATGCTCTATAGAGAGATGCCACCGGGTAGCCACCGGGTGCAGGCCTGCAGGCCTTACTGCAGGCCAACTGCCCTCAACATCCACCTTCGTAGTGCCGCCCACGGATAAGCCCACGTAAGCGGCCAGCTGCTTGGCAGCGCGTACGACGTACACGTAGCCCGACATTTGGACGTATAATGGACGTAGAGCTCGCTGTTCGATATTAGTTCGATATACCGCCCGCCTACCCCCCGTCGAGCTTCGTAGACGCCGCGTCCGCTGTAACAAACCCAACAAACAGCAACAAAGCGGTCGAAAGCGGTACACATAAGTAGAAGTGTACACATAAGTAGAAGTACACTACACAACAAGTAACACAAGACGGGCGGCTCACCGCTCACGCTACACCGGTGTACGATCGTGACGTAGGTTGTACGAGACTCCTGGGACAGTTCGGCTCCTGTGTTCGGCTC
>Ga0209550_10005380_pt1 | contig 12017 bp, 8 predicted proteins | sample LauGreSuBDMM15SN_2_FD_187567 | JGI IMG/M metagenome (GOLD analysis project Ga0209550, IMG submission 187567) | Freshwater lake microbial communities from Lake Michigan, USA - Su13.BD.MM15.SN (SPAdes) (version 5) | ecosystem: Environmental > Aquatic > Freshwater > Lake | place: Lake Michigan, USA... | reverse complement strand
GCGAGAAAAGCCACGTATCGAATTTGCTTTGTTCGCGCTTCAAAAGTTTGTTGGTGGCGGGGGTGGTGGTGGGGACGCGGGTGTTTGCGCGGGTTGGAGACAAGCGCGACTGACCACCTGGTGTGACATCGCTGCACGGCACGATAGCGACTGTAGTGGTCACGTCCAGGGCCGCAGCCGCCTGAGGCTTGACGCACCACGGCGTCTTAAGGCATTCCTCAAGTAGCGCTTAAAAAGTAAGGGCGTGAAGCCTTTAAAAAAACCAATGCACAAGCTGCGCCCTTGCTGCGCAGCACACATTTCGTTGAACGATCAGGGGTTGGTCAGAAGATTCGACCGAGTTGACTGTCACCAAGTTGTCTTAATGACTGCACAAAATGGACTATCAAGTGAAAAGCAGATCATATTTATTCCAACCAACAAATCTGAAAGACCCTCATGAATTTCAAGCGATTTACCTTACCTGCCATCGTGCTCAGCTCTTTGACAGCACTCGTCGCATGCGGCGGCTCAAGCTCTTCAATCTCTCCTGAGACAGCTGCAAGCGCCATGACCAGCAAACTCTCCAGCACACTGGCAGCATTGAACTTGGGAACTGGCCTGAACTCCAGTTTGATGTTGGAACTGCTCGACTCTAACTATCTTGACGGTGGCGCCAATCAGGCCAGCTCAAGGGCCGTGGTTGACGCAACCGCCGCTGCAATTGCAACAACACCAGACTTGTCACTTTTCCCTTCGGCCGAAGTGACAAACGCCAGGGTCACCGGCTGTGACAGCAACAACATTTGCAACATGACTGCCACGCTGACGAACCAAGACACGGAAGACACCGTCGCTGTCGAGTTCACCACCAAGGTGAAGATCATGGGTTCTGCGGTTTACCTGTATGGCGACCAGACCGCTACCGCCCCCATCTGAACACCCAAACATATTTAAGGTATTTCCATGCGTAAACAATTTACCCTTAGCCCAGTGGCCATAGCGGCAGCCTCCTTGGTCAGCTTGGTCTCCGTGATGGCTGTCAACCCCGCGTTGGCTGCTGAAAAAGCCAAAACCAAAGCCGCAGGCAAGTACGTGACGGGTGACTTTCACAACCACTCCACCTGCTCGGACGGCTCTCTCTCAATGAAAAAGCTGATCGACAAGTCGGTCAAAACATATGGTTTGGACTGGTTTGTCCAGGCCGACCACGGCGGCAGCAGTGCCCGCAACTGCACCTTGACGGAAGACCCGTTTGAGCCCGCAGTACCTGCACTGGGTTTGACCAACAGCGCTACAGGTCCTTACGGCACTTCCAACACCTACCCAGTCGGTGGCCAGCCTGCAACCGACCTAAAAGGTCCTAACCAATCTTGGGAATCCACACTGCCTGGCGGCCGGGCCGCCATCAAGGGTGATGGCACAGCTACGCCCAAGCGCATGTGGCGTTGGCAAGAGATTCAAGAGTTTCAGTACAAGGCCACTGAAGACGAAAGCCGCGCTCGCCTGAAGCCGATTTGGATTGGTTTGGAGCAAAACGCGCCTGGTCATGAGCACGTCTCAACCATCGTCCTCCAAGGCCAAAAGCCATGGCCACAAACTGGCGTTGCTGGCAACGCCACCCTGCAAGCACAGTACGAGTACTGCTTTGACCGCTCCGATACCGACACCAGCCGTGGTGCCGAAAATCAGTGGGACTGCTCTGTGGCGGCATCGCCTGCAGATTCCCGCATCAACGCTACAGCTCGCAAGATCACAGGCAACAACTCTACGGCCACGCCTGATTTGGGCCATGCCAAAACAATGGAAGGCATCAAGTGGCTGCTTGAAAAAGCTCCAACCACCAGTTTGTTTGTCCCAGCTCACTTGGAGCGCGCTGGCGCCTACAACCCAACGAGCAGCCGGGGTTTCAACATTGAGCATTTGCGCAATTTCAATAACTTGGCGCCCAACATTGCTTTCGGTTTTGAGTCGGCCCCTGGTCACCAGGCTGCAGACACCCGTGGCGAATACTCTCCCAACCGTGGAGCTTCTTTGGCCAATCCAACAGCTGGTATTGACTCTGTCGGCACAGGCACCTACGGTGGTGTTGGCATTTATGCGGCCCGCATTGGCGGTGTGTGGGATGCTTTGCTCGGCGAAGGTCGCAAATGGTGGTTTTTTGCCAGCTCCGATTACCATAACCGTGGCGCGTTCGGTGCAGACCAGCTTGAAAGTACCCAGGACTTTTACCCCGGTGAATACCAAAAAGACTATGTCCTGGTTCGCAAGGGCAGCAACAACCTCACGGCCGAGGGCATCATTGACGGCCTGCGTTCTGGCAACAGCTGGGTCGCCCATGGCGATCTGATTGACAGGCTGTCTTTTGTGGCGTGTGCGGCCAACCCGGCTTTGCCGCAAAAGGCTTTTAAGGCCTTGATTGAAAAAGCTGCTTCCAATGCGGCGATCAACAATGCTGAAGTGCGCATGAACGGCTGTGCCACCATGGGTGAAAAGCTGGTGATCGCACCAGGAGCCGATGTGGTGGTGGCCATTGCGGTTCGCGACCCACAAGGTAAAAATTATTCACCTTACAGCTTCCCCAACCCTTCGCTCAAGCAAATCAATATTACCCAGCCACTCAACGCGCCAGTGCTGGACCATATTGATGTGATTGGTGGCAACGTGACTGGCTTTGTCAGCCCCACGGACACGGCCAAATATGCGGGTCTGGAGGGCTCTGCTGCAGCCAGCAATTCAACAGCGGCCATCAAAAAGGTGTTCAGCAGCGCCAACTGGACAGCTGGAGCCGATGGTGTGCGGGTCATGAGCTACCGGATTCCAGCTGTGAAGGTGTCCCAGTATGTGCGTCTTCGTGGCACCAACTTGCCAGCTTCTACGCCATTTGAAACCGACGCTAACGGTAACCCGCTCAACGACTACGACTTGCTGCCCTACTTTGACCCAGCCAAAACCGACCCGGAGCAGCCAGGCAAGGTCGAGTGTTCTGACGCCGCATGCCCAACTCACATGCGCACCGTTGGTGGCAAAAAGTACTCGAGCTTTGACGTGTCCGCCTGGGCAGATCTGTGGTTCTACAGCAACCCGGTCTACATTGAGGTGACCAACTCTGTGAAGATTTTAGGCGCCAAGTAAGTTGTGCAAAGTCCGGGGCTTTCCCCGGACTATCGCATTCACCCGGCCCTTGGCCGGGTTTTCAGTTTTTAAATGTAGGTGCTTTTTGGTCGACAATTTTGTGGAGCGAGCTGCCCCTTGCGTTCAACCTGAGCCGCGCATCGGGTCTGTTCTGGGGCTGTGCTTGATGTTTGCGTCAGGTGCGGCTGGCCTGGTGTGGCAAATGGTTTGGACCGCCCAATTTGGTCTGGGACTGGGCCATGAAATGGTGGCCGTGCTGTCTGTCATGGCGGCTTTTTTTGGCGGAATTTCCGCAGGCTCTTTGTTGCTGGCCCAACGCATTGAACGCAGCGCACAACCTGCGCGCTGGTACGTGGCGTTAGAGGTTTTGATTGGCGCTTGGGCTTTGCTGGTGACCTGGGTGTCCACCTTGCTCATGCCGCAACTGTCGGTTTGGATAGGTGCGGAGCCCTCGGCGCTTTGGCATTGGACCTTGGCTTTTTTCATTCCCTTGTTCGTTTTGTTGCCGGCCACTTTGGCCATGGGCGCCACCTTGCCCGCCGTGGAGCGCTTGCTCAGGCAAGGAAGTCATGAGCCACTGGGACGGGTTTACGCAGCCAACACGGCAGGTGCCATGGCTGGCCTTTTGGTGGCCGTTTTTTGGTTCATTCCTCATTGGGGCTTGCTCAGCACAAGCGTATTTTTTGCAGGCATCAACGGCGCATGCGCCTTGTTGGCTTGGTTGTACTGGCGCAAGAATGTGTTGCCTGAGGCAAGTTCATCAGGCCCAGCCACGCCAGGCACCATTAACAGCGTGATTGGCAGCTTTTCGCAGCCATTGCCAAAGGCTTTGTCGCACCCAGTGGCCACGCAGCTTTTTTTAAGCGGCTTGCTGGGCATAGGCTACGAGGTGCTGGCGGTGAGGGTGCTCAGCCAGGTCACAGAGAACACGGTGTACACCTACACGCTCTTGTTAGCGGTCTTTTTGCTGGGTACGGCTTGGGGTGCAGCGCTGTTGAATCGCTCGGTGTTGGCCGAGCCCGTCTTGGCTGAACGCACAGACCGCGCCCTGATCGCTTTGGTGCTGGCCATGCTGTTGGGGGGCCTCAGCCTGTGGTGGGCTGACCGCTTGACTGCTTTGCCCGCGCTCTGGTGGGGGCCTGGCGTTGGCACGGCTTTGGCGGGCGAAGGACTGGCGGCCATGGCGGCTTTGCTGCTGCCCGCCATGGCCATGGGGGCGCTGTTCACTTTGCTGTGTCGCCAGGCCCAGCATGAGCGCATGTCCTTGGGAGTGGCTTTGGGCATCAACACCCTGGGCGCTGCAATAGCGCCACTGGTGGTCGGACTGTTGTTGCTGCCTCATTGGGGCGCAAAAACCGTGTTGCTGGTGTTGCTGGTGGGTTATTTGGCCATGCGAACAAGAAAAGCCTGGCTTTTGCCGGAGGCTTGTATTGCTGCGTTTTTTGTAGTGTTGCTGGCAGTTTTTGCGGGCCCTCTGCGCTTTGTGGATGTGCCCAGTGGCGGGCGCTTGCTCAGTTACCGTGAGGGGGCGATGGCCGCCGTGAGTGTGGTGCAAGACAGCGACGGCGTGGCGCGGCTGCACATCAACAACCGCGTTCAAGAAGGCAGCAGCGCCAGCGGGCTGGTTGAGATCCGTTTGGCGCAATTGCCATTGCTGCTTCACCCCTCGCCGCGCACCGCTTTGTTCCTGGGTTATGGCACGGGCTATACCGCGAATGCGGCGGCCCTGGACCCGCGATTGAGTGTCAAAGCGGTGGAGTTATTGCCCGAAGTCATTGACGCAGCAGGCATTTTTGCTCTCAAACCGGGTGCCCCCGCTTCAGCCACTCCTGTGGCCACGGTGGCGGCTGACGCACGCCGCTACGTACAGTCTTCTTCAGACCTGCACGACGTGATCGTGGCCGATCTTTTTCATCCCGCTCGCAGCGGTGCTGGCAGCCTTTACACCGTTGAGCACTTTGCGGCTGTGAAATCTCGGCTTCAGCCCAATGGTTTGTTTTGCCAATGGCTGGCCCTGCACCAAATGGATGTGGAAACGCTGCGCAGCATCGTTGCTTCCTTTTTGAAGGTATACCCTCAAGCCGTAGCGGTGCTCGCCAGCAACAGCTTAGACACACCGGTGGTGGGTTTGGTGTCTCGCCCTGGTAAAGCCGAATGGCTTATGGAGGATGTGCGTGAGCGCATGTCAGCGCTGCCGCCAACGGTGGCCAAGTTTTTAAAGCAGGCCAAGCTGGACAACGAGTTTGCCGTGATGGGCAGCGTCGTGGCTGGCCCTCAGTCTTTGCGCACATTTGCGGCTGGTGCAAAGCTCAACACCGATGACCAGCCGGTGGTCGCCCACAGGGCGCCTTGGGTGAGTTATGCGCCTGAGGAAACACCTCAAAACAGGCTGACTGCGTTGATGGCAAGTGTTGCGCCCAGCGCCGCTGACGTGATGGGTTCAGCCCAAGCCCAAGACGCCGCTCAACTGGAGGCCTACTGGCTGGCCCGAGCCAAGTACCTGGCCTTTGGCATGACGGTCAAGCCTCAACTTGATCCACGTGCGATGTTGATTCAATTGCGTCAGCCACTGCTCGATATGGTGGCCATCAGCCCAAACTTTCAGCCTGCTGTTGAGCCCTTGCTGGCCTTGTCCGAAGCGGTGAGAACCACCCACCCTGACCTGTCTGCCGAAGTCAGAGCTGCATTGAACGCTGCCCTTTCATACCCAAGGGATGCGACCCCCTTGACCCCTTTAAAACAACGGCCATGGAGCAACCAATGAAGCCTTTTAACTCGCCCATCTTGCAGCGCTTTGTCCGCGAACCTTTGACACACTTTGTGGTTTTGGGTGCGTTGATTTTTGCCGCTGATCACTGGGTGCTGGGTGAGCGGGGAGATCCTCAAGAGATTTTGATCACGGCAAAAATTTATGAAGATGCCCGCTCTGCGTTTGTGGGCGGCATGAAACGAGAGCCGACTGACGCCGAAATGAAGGTGCTGACCGACCGCTGGGTGGACAACGAAGTCTTGTACCGTGAGGGACTGGCTTTGGGCATGGACAGGGGCGATGAGGCCATGAAAGAGCGGGTGATTTTCAAAGTCTTGACCGCCACCCAAGCGGGCTTGGCCATGCCCAAAATCGACGAGGCAGGCTTGCGCGCTTGGTTTGAAACGCGGCGCGATCGCTACGACCTTCCCGCGCGCTTTAGTTTTGAGGAAGCCGTTGTGGCCGCTGGTGACGCCACCCCTGAAAAACTGCAAAAATTTGTACTGGCACTCAACACCAACAAAGAGCCAGAGGTGGAAGCCGGTCTGCGTATTTTCAAAGACCGACCACGCTCCAATCTGATTCAAAGTTACGGCGAGCCATTTGCGGATGTGCTGGAGAAATCAGCTCCTAACGCTTGGGTCGTTTTGCAAAGTAATGAAGGACCGCGTGCTGTTCGTCTGACGGAGTTGACACCCGGTCGGGCGGTCAGTTATGACGAGATCAAAGAGACGGTCTACAACGACTGGAAGGAGTTCACTTCAACTCAGCTGACCAAGTCGGCCATCCGTGACATTGGCAAGAAGTACCGCATCCGCTATGAAGGGAAAAGCTCGTGAACTTTTTCCATTTCTGGCAGCTCTTCCAGCGCTTGGTGCTGGCCTTTCTTTTGCTGGCGGGTTCCGCCGGGACATCAGCGCACGAGATGACTTTGGCTGATCTGTCACTCAGACAAGTAGCCCCCAAAGAGTTCAGTTGGTCTTGGGGTGTGCCTGGGAAAAATACGCCCATTTCTGAGGACATGAAGCCGGTTTGGCCAGAAGGCTGCACCGCGGATGCCAAGATGGTTCGCTGCGGCGAACGCGGCCTGGCCGGAAATTTGTCCGTTCAGGGCATTGGCAACAATTACTCTGCGGTCATCCTTCGCATTAACTGGCAAGATGCCCAGCAAAGCGTGCATACGCTGAGTAAAAACCGGCCCAGCGTGCAGCTTTTTGGATCTTCGCGCGACGAGCGTGGAGCCCTCGAAGTGGCGCAGACCTATGCGCTGCTGGGGCTGGAGCACATACTTAGCGGCATTGATCACCTTCTGTTTGTCGTGACCTTGCTTTTCCTGGTCGGCTTCAATCGCAAGCTGGTGGTCACCGTCACCTCATTCACCGTGGCGCACAGCCTGACCCTTGCCGCCAGCGCTCTGGGCGCATTGACATTGAGGCCACCCCCCGTGGAAGCAGTGATTGCGTTGTCAATTGTGCTGGTCAGCATTGAAGCTTTGAAAAACCGGGACACGGTCACCCGGCGTCGGCCCGAAATTGTGGCGTTCTTGTTCGGGCTGGTGCATGGCCTGGGTTTTGCTGGGGCACTTAAAGAAATAGGCCTGCCTGACAACCATGCCTCCGTGGCCTTGCTCACATTCAACTTAGGCGTGGAAGCTGGTCAGTTGCTCGTGATTGCGCTGGCTTGGGGCTTGGTGCTGGGCCTCCAGCGATTCAAATGGATTCCGCCCTTGCGCAAGGTCACCTTGTACGCCATCGGCAGCGTTTCAGTGTTCTGGACGTTCTCCCGTCTTGCAACCATTGCCGCTTGATGCAGCATGAGCGAGGTCTTTGAACTTTTCCCCACCCCCGTGATGCGGGTGCCAGCGCTGCTAAACCGCACAGAGGCCAGCATCATGGCAGGGCGCCTTGCACAAAGCGCCAGGCTAAGCAATGATCATTCCGACCAGCTTTCGCACACACGCATCTTGGGGCCAGGTGAGGATGCGGGGCTCGATGCGGTGGTTGAAAAAATTGGCCCGCACTTGCAGGCTTTTGGCCAGCTTTTGTTTGGCGAGTCTTTGCGTTGGCTGGTCAAAGAAATCTGGGTCAATGTGCTGCACACCGGCGGCCGTCAGTTCATGCACAACCACGCCAATTGCTTTGCGTCAGGCGTGCTTTACCTCACAGATTCTGACCCCTCAGCTTACACCACCTTCACTCGATCAATGGGCGGCGGGGAGTTTGCCTTTCGCAACACCCATGCAGGAAGCAAAACGGGTGCTTTCAATGCCGAAAAATGGGTCTCCCCATGTCCGCAACCCGGCGACCTTTTGCTTTTCCCCAGCCACCTGCTGCACGAGGTGCCGGTCAATCTGGGGCCCGAACGCATTACTTTGGCTTTCAACGCTGTACCCCACAGGCTGGATGCCTGGGGTTACACCCTTTCGTTTCAACCTTGAGCACCAAGCGCTGAGGGCTGGTTTTGTGTCAGTGAAATTTCAAATCAATCGATTTTTCTTTCATCGGAGGTTTCAATGAATTTAAGTAAAAGCCTGATGGTTTTGGCATTCTTGTGTCTATGGACGCGTCCGGTCTATGCGTCGGAAGACGTGGCCTGCAAAACACAAAAAGCCAATGGGAAGCGTGTGGTGTACAGCTGCGTGTTGCCGGTCAAAGCGAAGGAACAGCCGCTTCATTTCAAGGCATTCTTTTCGGGCAGCCACGACGACACAGAGCTGTCGATTTATTTGACTTTGAATGCCTTGCCCGTCAAATGCGACAAAGGCAGCAAGACCTGGCTGAACGGCGTGGACGGGGACGTGAGCTTGGACTGCCTTTTTAAGGTGAGTGGCACGGCTGGTACGAAAAAAACCCTCAACGTGACTGTCGATTACTACCATGCCCAATTGACGGCGGTCAAACTCAGTGCGCCTTGAAGCGCCCAAGCGCCGATGCCGTGAGCACCAGCCCAATGCCCTGGTTTTTATTCGGCTACTCAAACTGTCACTCAAATGTAACAAGTGTTATGCACAGTAAGGCCTCCTTTTTTTGGAGCACTCCGTGTCTAACTCATTCGACCCCACTGAAAACACATCCAACAACGAGCACTTTAATCAAGTTCTCGACAAAGCCCTGAACAGCTCCTCACGCCGGTCTATTTTGCGCGGCGGTTTGGGTCTGTCGGCCCTGTCTTTCCTCGGTTTGGCTGGCTGCGGCGGCAGCAGCGATGGCTCTGCGAACGCGGCCACTCCGGCCAATGCCCTGAACTTCACCGCCACCCCGCTGAATCAGACCTTCGACGGTGTGTCGGTGGCCACTGGTTACAAGGCTGAAGTTTTGTTCAAACTTGGCGATCCGATCAATGCTGCTACGCCCGCCTATTTGAACAACGGCACAGAAACATCTGCGTCGTTTGATTTCCGCGGCGGCGACCACCATGACGGCATGTATTTCTTCGGCATCGGCAGCAACAACCAATGGAACAAAGCCGTTTCAGACAAAGGTATTTTGTGTATCAACCACGAAGCCATCACGCCTTTGTTTTTGCACGCCGCTGGCCCTACCCCCGCAGGAACTGCTGCACGCACAGTGGCCGATGAAGTCCAGAAAGAATTCCGCCTTCACGGCGTGAGCGTGGTGGAAGTGAACAAGGTCAATGGTTCTTTCCAAGTCAACTTGGCTTCCACTTTCAACCGCCGCATCACCACCCTGACGCCGATGGAGATCTCCGGCCCGCTCCGTGGCCACAACTTGCTCAAGACCAAGTACTCGCCCACTGGCGTCATGACTCGCGGCACGCTCAACAACTGCGCGTCGGGTTACACCCCCTGGGGTACCTACCTGACCTGCGAAGAAAACTACGCGGGTTACTTCAAGCGCTCTAACACAACGGGTCGCAGCGCCAACGAATTGGCCAGCGAAGCACGCAACGGTGTTACCAGCACTTCTGGTCGTGAGCGTTGGTCGTCGATTGTTGACGCTACCACCGACGATTACGCACGTTGGGACATCACACGAGCCGCCGCTGGCGCAGACCCTGCGCTTGATTACAGCAATGCCGCCAACACTTTCGGCTTCAACGTCGAAATCGACCCGTTTGCGCCCACCAGCACCCCAAAGAAACGTACCGCTATGGGCCGTTTTGCACATGAAGGCGCTTGGGTTGGTCCCGTCACCGTCGGCAAGCCTGTGGTGTTTTACATGGGCTGCGACTCGCGCGGCGAATACATCTACAAATTCGTGTCCACGGCTTTGTGGGTGGCCTCCGATGTCAATCGCGGCATGGCCGCTGGTGACAAATATCTGGACGATGGAAAGCTTTATGTCGCCCGCTTCAACAGCGATTTTTCAGGTGAATGGTTGGAGCTGACCAACTTGGCCGGCACGCAAGCAGCGCCATCCAGCACCACATTCACCTTTGGCGATGCCACCTCAGATGCCTACCTGAACACACGCCTGGCCGCCGACAAAAAGGGCGCAACCCCGATGGACCGTCCAGAGTGGGGCGCTGTGAACCCTGTGAACGGCGAGGTGTACATCGCCTTGACCAACAACAGCAACCGCACGGTGGCTTTGACAGACCCTGCCAACCCGCGCTCGTACAAGGACAATAGCTCAAGTTCCACGACTGGCAACGCCAACGGCCACATCATTCGCTGGCGCGAGACAGGCAGCAACCCTGCGGCCACTTCATTCACTTGGGACATTTACGTGTTCGGCGCCGAAAGCGATGACGTGAACAACAAAGATGTCAATTTGTCGGGTTTGACCGCTGACAACTTCTTGTCCTCGCCAGATGGCCTTTGGTTTTCCGAGAAGACCGGCATCTTGTACATCCAAACCGATGACGGTGCTTTCACCAACGAAACAGACGGCAAAGGCTCCACCTGCATGTTGTTGGCAGCCATCCCAGGCACTGTGGGTGACGGCAGCACCGTGACCGTGACCAACACCTTGGGTACCACCACAAAGACCGTGACGACCAAAGTGGGCAAAACCGGCGAACTCAAGCGCCTGCTGACTGGACCCATTGACTCTGAGATCACGGGCATCACCGAGTCCTACGACGGCAAGACCTTGTTCATCAACATCCAGCACCCAGGCGAAGACACGGTCGCAGCCAACATTGCAACCCCCAACAGCAGCTGGCCTTACAGCACATCCAATGGCAACCCGACCACCACGTCCGTTAAAAGCGCGCGTCCACGTTCAGCCACCATCGTGCTGTCACGCATCGACGGCGGTGTGATCGGTACCGATCTCACCTTGTCTTGAACTGCTTCATAGTTAATTGAAAACCTTGGCTCCGATCTCGCGAGAGGTCGGAGCTTTTTTAATGCAGAAATTGACTTGAACTAGACACTTTTTTTCGATAGACCCTTAGTCACTTTTATCGCCGCTTTCAACAATCAAGTTGCGTACATGTTGTACAAGCTTTTTTCATTCTCACGTTCTGGTCTTTTGCTTGTAGCCTTCGCTTTGCTCAGCGCATGCGGAGGTGGTGGCTCCGGAATCCAGGGCTCGGCGCCAACAGTTCCTGCGAGCATTCCAGCGCCTGCGCCAGTCACAGCCGGCGCTGTTCTCCGCCCCCCGGTTTTGTCGTTCAAAGACACCGGCTTGAGTGTCACTGATGGCATCACAGGCAACGGCATCTGGGACGTTGCCAGTGAGATCAATTGGGAATTCTCTTTGGACCAAGGCGCCACCTGGACGCGAGGCGCTGGATCATCTTTTGAAGTCAGCGGCGATGGCGCCAAGATCATTTGGGTGCGCTCTTGGGACGACGCTGGCAACACGTCTGAGATCGTGCGCGTCAACTGTTTTTTAGACACGACGGCACCTGGTGCTTTGGGCGTTTCAGGCCAAACCGAAGGGGTGACCAGCAGCTTGAGACTTTCGGGCATTGAACCCGGTGCGCGCTGGGAATATTCGCTGGACGAGCAACGCTCATGGGCTCCGGGTCAATGCTCCGCTCTGGGCATTTTGGGCAACAACTTGAGCCGCATCTGGTTGCGCCAAATGGACTTGGCCGGCAACGCTTCTGGCTCCCAAGCTTTTGACTTGCAAAGCCCCAACCTGGTGACTCATGAGGCATCCGGCAACCCATTGCAACCCAGTGTTTTGACGCCAGGCTTGCAAACCTATTTGATCCATGGCGTGGTGGTGCGCGGCGATGC
>Ga0209550_10005379_pt1 | contig 12017 bp, 3 predicted proteins | sample LauGreSuBDMM15SN_2_FD_187567 | JGI IMG/M metagenome (GOLD analysis project Ga0209550, IMG submission 187567) | Freshwater lake microbial communities from Lake Michigan, USA - Su13.BD.MM15.SN (SPAdes) (version 5) | ecosystem: Environmental > Aquatic > Freshwater > Lake | place: Lake Michigan, USA... | reverse complement strand
CCGCCGACGACGACGAGGGCGGCGCAACGGCCGGTCTGTTCACCAGCCTGGTGCCGCTGCTCTGGGATCGCTTCGAGGAGCTTCCCGCGAGCGAAGGGCGAGCACGCGGCGCTCTCCTGGGCGGCATAAGTCGGCTCGCGCGCCACGCGCACCCGCTCGACCTGGCGCGCCATCCCCACCTGCTCAACCCGTTGATAGTCTATCTGAGCGACGAGGACTCCGAAGTGCGCGCGGCGGCGGAGGCGAGCCTCCCACGGCTGCTGGCGCACGGGCCGTTTGTGCGCTCCGTCGCCGCACTGCCCGAGCGCGAGCCACTCTGCCCGAGCGTGCTCACCGCGTGCATGCTCGAGCCGCTCGCCGCCGCCATCGCCGACGCCGAGGGCGCCATCCAGCGCTCGCTGCTGCGGACTCTGGGAGCCCTCGGTGTCGAGCCGCTCTACCATGCAGATGAGTGCCTCGCTGTGATCGTAGGCGAGCTCTCGGGCCATTTGGGCGTGGGTGATGCGCCGTCAGCGGAGCACTCTGTTGTTCTTCGCCTGCTGGAAGCCATCGCGCACGCCCAGCCAGCAGGAGTCGCCGCGGCATCTGACGCATCGGCCGCTTCCATTGCCGCCCTCTGCCGCCGCCTCACGCCACACCTAGCGCCGGTATGGATCTGGTGGCACACGACGCGCCCGCCCCTCTTCGCGGCGGTGGCGCGCGCTTTGTGCGACGTTGACGAGGTCACTCTCCTCCGTCTGCTCGCGCCGCGTGCGGTGCCGCGCCTTGTCTTGGTAGGTGGGCTCGCGAGCGCCGCCCAGGGCTCTGACGAGGTGGGCGTGCTTCTCGGCCAGCTGAGCGGCGTGCAGCATGTCGCCGCCCTGGACGAGTATGTCACGCTTGCCGGCCGGGCGCTCGGCGCGCTCGCCACGGCGCTCCAGCTACCGCCGCGCGCCCTGTTAGTCGAGCACATGCACTTGGTACTCGCCGAGGTGTTCACACGCGCGGCCGCCTCCGACTCGGGCGAGCTCTCATCGAGCGTTGTCGAGGGCGCGCTCGCCTTCCTGTTCGACCAGGGCATCCCAGCCGCCGAGACGATCGCCTCGATGATCCGCATGAGCGCGCGCGAGCTCTTCCAGGAGATGATCTACCGGCTCGGCTGCACGCACACGGACAAGGAGGTGGAGAGCGTCGTGCTGGCGCTCAATCTTCTACTGCCGTACGGTCTCTCGAGCCGAATGAGCGACGCCGAGCGCTTCACCGCCACCGTTGCCTCACGTGGCCCTTGCGGCTCGCTCATCTCGTCGCTCGAGGTCGCGGGTCGTAATGAGAAGCTCAAGCACTACATCGAGAACAACGCGATGATGCTCCTCGACTTTCTGCGCCTCAGACTCTCGTCACGGCGCGCCACCGTGGCCGACCAGCGCGCGGCGCTCAACGCCCTGCACCACCTTCTTCGCATGTATGAGCAGGAGCGTTCACTGCCGCAGTGGTGGTGGGGCGAGCTCGTGGCAACGCTCACGCACTCGCTCAAGCAGCCTCCTCTGCAGCTGCAGGCGCTCGGGGTCATCTCGACGTTCGTGCTGCTGCTGCAAGAGGACCAGCTGGCGCGAGGGCTGCCGCAGCTGGTGCTCATGCTGCTGCCGTGCTTGGACTCACACCCGCGCCCGGTGGTGCGTATCATCGAGTCGCTCATCTTGCGCCCCGCCGATGAGCAGCCGACTGAGGCGATGCAACGGGCACTCGGCGAGCTGACATTCGTGCCACGCCATTTTATGCTCCACCGTGTGCACGATGTGTTAGAGCGCTTCTCGCCGCCGCCGCTGCTCCGGCAGGCGCTCCAGACGTGCAGCCGTGGCGTGGCGCACGAGGCACCCGCGGTGCGCGCGATGGCCGTTCGCCGGCTCCTCGAGAGATTGTGGGGCAGGGCAGACGCGGACATGCCCGTAAGTCCTTGGTGGTCCTTGGATGGCGTGCAGATTCTCGGCGGCGCCTCCGCGGTGCGACGCACCCCGCAGGACCCGGAGCTGTGCACGCTGCTTCACTCGACGGCCCTCGACGACCAGGCACTCGTCTCCGAGCTGCTGCATCGGCTCCTGATGTGCGTGCACGAGTCCCATAACGCCGCCACGCCCTGCAGCTCGCGCCCACCAGCGCCGTCGCGAGCTGCAGTGCACGTCGCATACCAGGTGCACGTCGACGGCGCCCGCGACGGCGTGCGCGAGGAGCTGGGCTTAACAGCTGAGATGGCCCTTGAGGCCCTCGGGGAGCTGGGCGCACACGACCCGGCGCGCATGAGCGCGGTGCCCGCCAAGGCGCTGGCGGCGGCGACGCCCGGCGCGGCGCCGTCACGCGCTGTTGCGGGCAGCGGCACCCGCACGGGCACCGGCAGCACCGCCGCCGGCGTGAGCGGAAGCGCGGCTGGCACCCTGACGTTTGACGCGCGGCTGAGCGACGAGGCGATGACCGAGCGACTCCTCGAGGGTCCCCTCGTGCGCATGCTGCGCTCCGCGGGCGAAGGCCACGTGCCCGCGGCAGGCTACGCGGCGATGGTGCTGCTGCAACGCGTGTGCCACTGCACCATTGACACCCCCTCTCACTTGCCGCTACGGCGTCAGTACGAAGAGGCACGCACCAAGGGCCAGCCCGCGCCCGATGAGTACCACCGACTGAGCCGGGAGCAGCAGCTGGCAGTGGCCGTGTGGGGGCGGCTGTCCGAGTCCACACGCGGGACCATCGCGCCCTACTTGAGCCTCAACGCCGAATCCGTCGACCTCTCAACCATCGCGCACTCGCCTATCTTTGACGGCCGGCGTCGCTACAGCGATTGGGTTGTCGCATGGTGCCGCCAGCTCCTCGCGACCGCGGGTGCCTTTCAGACGTCCCCACACCTGAGCCCCGAGCAGCGGCGGCGAGCTTTGCTGCTAGGGGGCACGTACCCATGTGTCCGATACGACGCCGGCCTCGCCCTCTCGCTCCTCCCGCCGCTGATAGCCTTTCTTCTCAAGGCGGCGCCCGTTCTATCGGACCAGCCACAGCTGCCCGTGCCCACAGCGCCCACAGCGTTCGGGGCGTACGTGCCGCCACGGCGCGAGTCCACCGCCGCTCCCGCGTCGAATACGATGCCGCCGCCTCCACTCTCGCGGGCGGAGCTCATCGTCAATCTCCTTCTCGAGATTGACGCCGTGCTGCGTGCGACGGCGGCCAGCGGTCCCGCCGTCACGAGCGCCGCCGAAGCCGAGGTTCGTGGCACCGGCGGCGCGGGCGTGCCAGCGGCTGCCATGGCAGTCACCACCGAGAGCAGTGACGCTGATGACGCCAACGCGGACAGCGGGGGCGGAGCGGAGCGCTTGCTTTGCTACCAAGCGCTCTTCGACGTGTTCGACACGCTGACCGAGTGGCTAGGGCAGCACCGGCGTCGTAACGAGCTCGCAGAGGTGGCTGCCATCGATGCGCTCATCAGCCGTGTGTCGCTGCTCACGCTCGCTCAGGCGGCGCTGCGCGCGGGCGCGCCGTGCCGGGCGGTGCGCTACACGGAGCAGCTCGCCGACAGCAAGGGCCTTGCGCCAAGTGACGCGCCGGCCAACTCGTACTTTTGCGGGCCACAGATGCGCATGCGCGAGCTCCCGTCTTCCGAGGCGGCGCGCCTAATGCATGCGGCCTACCTCCGGCTCGACGAGTCGGATGGTCTGCTGGCGGTCGCACGGTTGCATGCGAGCACCACGCGCAGCCTTGCCGACGAGGCTCTCGAGCACGAGTTACACGGGTGCTACTCGGCTGCGCTCAACTGCTATCAGATTGCGCTGCAGGCGTCGCCACCCGCCGCACTAGGAGGGGGGGGCGGTTGCGGTGTTGCATCGTCCTCATCGTCGGCGGCCGCGCCAGTGGCCGAGGCACAAAGCCGCCTCCCGTTGCAGTTGGGACAATGCCGCTCGCTTCGTCACTTGGGGCTCGTCGGCGCCATGCACGACACCGCCGCCTCTGCTCTGCGCTCCGCCGGTACGGCCGTGGAGCGCTCGCGACTGCTCCCTTGGGTGGCGCTGGCGGCGTGGCGCCTTGGGCAGTGGGACGAGGTGCGCAGCTGCGTGCACTCGTCGAGCACGCTCGCCGGCACCTTCGAGCGCACGCTCGCGACGAGCGACGACGTGTATGAGATCGAGCTGGCCAGAGCGCTGCTTGCACTCCACGAGGGTTCCGCTGACACGCTCACCGCCGCATGCCGCTCGGCGCGGCGCGCGCTTGTGCCCTCGATTGCGGCGGCGGGTATGGACTCCTATGGGCGCGCGTACGGCTCGCTCGTCAAGCTGCAGGTGCTGCAGGAGCTCGAGACCGCCGCACCGCTCGTGCTCGAGGCTCGTGGGGTGGGGTGGCGTGGTGGACCGAGCACAGGTGGGCCGTTGACCGGTCTGCTCGACGTACCCGTAGCCGCGGCCTCCGCTCCCTTAGTCGGCGGCCGCAGTCACACCGAGGCTCGACACGCCGTTGCGACGCTCAACGGTCTCCTCACCCTCGCCGAGCACTGGACGAAGCGATCGGCGCTCGTGGCGGACTCTCCGCAGGCGCTCGAACCGCTACTCTCCATACGCCTCGCCATCGTGCGTATGCTCGCGGACTCGTGTCCATTGCGAGTCCGCGACACACCGGGCTTACGGGCCGCCATAGGGCGCACGCAAGCGTCCTTGTGGCTTCGCCTCGCCAAGTCCGCACGCGCCGCAGGCCACGTGGAGACGGCCACGCAAGCGCTCGCGCAGGCGGCGGTGCACGATCCGTACTCAGCGTGCCTGATCGGAGCCAAGATGGCCTGGGAGGCTGGCACGCCGCATGAGGCGGTGCTTCGGTTGCAGCAGCAGGTACGCACGCTGAGTGTGCTCAGCCCAGACGCCTTGATTGAGGGCTCGTTGCGCCCGGTGCGCGAGCTGCGCATCAAGACGATGCTGCGCCTCGCGCACTACCTGGCCGAGCAAACGACCGACCAGGAGGACATCGAAATATCGGCCCTTCACCGTAAGGCAGTCGAGCTCAGCAACCAGGCGCCGCCGACGTCCTTTGCGGGCGCCGCCGTCGCCGCCAGCACTAATGGCCCCAGTGGCGTTGGCGCGCACGCACAAGCACACATCATGTCGGAGAAGGTCTATTACCGGTACGGCTGCTTCTGCGAGAGGATTCTCGAACGCAAGCTCGCGGCGGCGAAGCGGACCGAGGTGTACTCGCTGGGAGCCGTGCCGGGCGCGCGCTCCTCTCTCGTCAAGAAGAAGGTCAACGAGGTCGACCGTCAGCGCCGCCAGTACGAGGCGTACTGCAAGCACCTGCCCGAGGTCCTACGCAACTACGGGCAGAGCCTGCAGCGCGGCATGCGCCACGCGAGCCACGCGCTGTCGCGCTTGATCACTCTCTGGCTCGAGTTTTCGGATGTGCAGGCGGCCGTCTCCGAGAAGCCGTCGGACGGCGCGCCGCCGCCGCCAAAGGCGGACGAGAGCCACGTGATCGTACAAGAGCTCACGAGCACACTGCCGCCCTTCCAGTGGCTGCCATGTGTGGCGCAACTCGTCTCGCGCACGACGCACCGCTTGCAGCGCGCACGCGATCTGATCCACGCGCTGCTCGCGACTCTCCTCGCCACCTATCCGAGCCAGCTGAGCTGGGCCATCGTACCCGCCTCGCTCTCATCGGTGGCCGACCGCAAGCGCCAAGGCGAGACCATCCTGGCGCGCGCCAAGCAGCAGATGCTGGGTTCGGGCCGCTCGTCTGAAGGGCTCTCGACGGCACGACGCATCCTGGATCAGCTTCGAAAGGTGTGCAACGACAACTCGATGGAGAAGCGCGAGAAGCACGTGCGCATGTCGCAGCGCTGGGCGAGCCTCTTCCGCGCGGTCGAGTTGCCACTTGTGATCCCGACGCATGCACACCTGACGCCGCGCGCTCCCGAGCCGGCGCGGCCGATGCGTCACTACGAGCCGTACGCGGACGACGCGGTGACGATTGAGAAGTGGGATGACGGCGTCGAGGTCATGGGCTCGCTCCAACGGCCCAAGAAGGTCACCGTCACCGGCTCGAACGGCGAGAGCTTCTCATTCCTGTGCAAGCCCAAGGACGACCTACGCAAGGACGCACGCATGATGGAGCTGATGACCGCGGTCAATCAGATGCTGCTCAAATCGGCCAACTGCCGCCGGCGCAAGCTCGGTGCGCGCTGTTACGCGGTCGTGCCACTCGACCAGGAGTGCGGCCTCATCGAGTGGGTCCCTCACATGCTTCAGCTTCGTCAGATCATCAAGGACTATTGGGAAGCATACCAGCTGCCCTTTGATCACAACTCCATCAAGGCGCGCCACACGACCGCGTACAACCACCCGACCGACCGGCGGGGCGAACTCGCCAAGCTCACCAAGCAGCTGATGTACGAGCTGCCGCCAGTGCTCCATCGATGGCTGGTCGACTCCTTTCGCGACCCGACCGCGTGGTTCGACGCGCGCCTCGCCTTCACGCGCTCGTGCGCGGTCATGTCGATGATCGGCTTCTCGGTTGGATTGGGAGATCGGCACCTCGAGAACATCCTCATCGACTCCACCTCGGGCACGCTCATGCACGTCGACTTTGCTTGCCTCTTTGACCACGGGCTCAATCTCGAGACGCCCGAAAAGGTGCCCTTCCGCCTCACGCAGAACCTGCTGCACACGATGGGTGTGCGAGGCGCCGACGGCGTCTTTCGACGCGTGTCGGAGTTAACCCTCGGCCAGCTGCGCGCGCAACGGCCCGCGCTGCTCACTGTGCTCTCGGCGCTGCGGCACGATCCACTAGTCGAGTGGAGCCGGCGCAACGCCTCCGAGGATGAGTCGGGCAAGCTGGAGAGTGACGAGGCTGAGAAGGAGCTCGAGAAGATCGACCTGAAGCTCCAGGGCATCAACCAGCTGCGCGGGCCCACGGCGCTCTCGGTCGACGGACAGGTCTCGCAACTCATCTCGGAGGCGACCAACATCCACAATCTGTGCCAGATGTACGTGTGGTGGATGCCCTGGTGCTGAACGAGTCAGTACTACTGTGGAACACTAACCTAATACAGCATGAGCGCGCGGCGCCGTCGGTACACAAATACAGTTAGAGCTCTAGACACTTAGGTCCTCATAGTGCCAGCGTCCTGGCATGTACAAGTACTCCACCCTCCGAGTCTTGTGGCCGGATCAATCTAGAGTAATCAAACAATCAACGCCGAAACACGTCACACGTGTGAGCGGGCAGGAACAGTGCCGTAGCCGGGTGTGTCGTGTTAACGTTCACACGTCAGTTCACACGTACGTGCGCTGCGCGCGCCAGGCACGCGCCGACATGAGTGCTGTCCTGAAGAAGCTCGACGAGATCGCTCAGCGCGCGGCCGCGAACCATGGGCTCAACATTGTTGAGCCCATTTCTGAGATCTACGGCACGGGCTCTTTCTTCAAGGGCGTGGCCGCGTGCGAACCGGGACTCGTCATCGACTGCGCCAAGACCACACGATATACACGCAGGCGATCCGTGGCCTTTCTGTCGCTGTGTTATGCTGGATGGGATGAGTACTGGCAGCGCTGCAGTGATGCCAACGCCGCCGCGGAGAAGGCTTGGGAGGAGCGCGCATCCGCCCACCTCGCCCTGCATCCAGAGGACGGGCAAAGCGCATGGTTCAAGGCAGACTGGGATGAGTCGAAGAACTGGCTTAGGTCCAAATTTGACGACCCCGAATACAATCGCGCGACCGCCGCCAGCAAACCGCCAAAAACAATGGAAGAGCCATGCGTGTGGGCCGTGCGAGAGTGGTGCGCCCGTGCAGGCACTGCCAACCCACTTGTCGTCAAGGAGTGGAATTACCGTGGAATGACTGGGAAGAAATTCAACGACGACCTGCGCGAGCTCTTCGCGCCTCTCGACGACGAGGCCATCGCCGAGGTCCTCAAGGGCTGGGCAAGTAAGCTGACCTGGGATCAGATCCGCAATCGCGCTCTCCCAGAGGATGAAGAAATCATGAAGCACGTCCTCCTCAAGGGCGTGGGTCGGTTTAAGCACTTCGTTATCCGAGAAAACACGTTCGCGGAACAACAGGGTCCACCCGCCGACAGCGTGCTGATTTGGAGCTCGAATGAGCCTGGAACGATGCCGAGCGTCCGTCTCACCTCTGTGTATCCGGAGGGCGTTGGGAGCTCGCAGCGTAAGCGGCCAGCCGCCGGCAGCAGCGTTGGCGACGCAGCAGGCGCGGCGCCACATTCGAAGGCTGCCCGGACTCGCCCGCCCGCCACGCCGGCGGAGCTGTACGAGCTTGGCCATGCAGCGTGGTTGATTGCGCACGCACGCCGCTGGGAAGCGATTGCGCAGGCGTGCGTGCGTGCCCTCTTGACGCCGGCCCACCCTCTGCATGCAGAGATGCTCCTGCACGGCTCGACGCCGGATCCCCTCCAGTGCGTCGAGTGGCGTGCCTCTGTGGAGCAAAGCCCCGCAATACGCGCCGTCTGCGAGGAGTCGTTGCGCGGCTGGCCACAGGAGGCCACGCTCGAGCATGGCATCGAATCGGTCGGCCCCCCGTTCGCATTTATGCCATGCGAAGAACTCCGGCGTCTGCCGACCCGCACCGAACCGTTTGGCTCCCAGACATCATATTGGGCTCTGCGCCAACACTGTGGCTTTAAGCAGGCGGGGCAGCGCGCGCACGAAGGCATGAAGGCAGACCGTCTGCACGAACTCAGGGTCTGCCTTCAACCCTTGGAAGGGTCAACCCACATAGTAAGGGCGACGCTCCTCTCGGAGCCGCCCGAGGCGGCGCTTAAGGCGATCGGCGCATTGCAGACGCAAGGCCTCAAGGAGCTAAAGGCGGAGCTGAAGCGCGTGCATGCGTCGGTGGACGGGATGGCGGGTCTCGCCGAGCACACGCTGGCTTTGCACGAGGCCGATCGTTCTTTTCAGAACGAACGCTTCCGGAAGGCGATCGAAGGACCCCACCACACTACAGGGCACGCCACAGAGGATGGCATCCCACCTTACCCTATGCTATTGGTCATGCAAGCCGGGCCGATCTGCGGCACGCTTTTATTCGGATCTCGTATCAACATAGATCGTCTCCACATAGCCCTTCCAGAGAAGCACTGCTTGGGCCGCTACCACACCGACGGCTCAGCCCCCGAACCTGAGTACGTACAACTGCGAGACGCCATCCTGGGCTCGGGATCACCGCCGCTGGAGCCGACCGAGCGCCGTCAAACACTGTGCCCGCGGGCCGACTACTTGGCGTTGCCTCATCCTCATCTGGAGGAACTCGTTCCGGGAGTGCCAGCGCGGCTGCGAATGCCAGTGGATGTGCAGAGAATGGTTAACGAGTGCGTCCTCTCGCTTTACGTCTCTCGCATCGGGCTCAGGGCTGCGACATCGATCCAGCTTCGAAAGGCTGCTGGAATCCTCCATCTGCCAGCCTCGGTGGCCGTAGCCTTCCAATGGCTGGCTGACCCCCAAGGCGTCGGAATTCGCGCGTGGCGCTGGGAGCGCCGCCGCAACTTCTTTCTGTTACGCGCGCGCGGGCACACGTTGCTCTCGGCGATGCCAAACGACCTGTTCCAAAAAATCACCATGCTCGCGGACGAAGACTGAGGGGGCGCAGGGGTACGCCCCGGTGTCCCGAGTGAAAAGTGAGTGAGTGCGAGGATGGGGGCGGCGCTGTGCCGGCGGCGGAGCGCGGGACACGACAGAGTAGTGAGTACACAACGCCAGTACGCCACGAACGGCAACAGAGCAGATTCCGCCGGGAGCCGGCGTGAAATTACGAAACGACCCGGGGCCGGGAACCCGTGCTGTATACACGGCTGTACATGGTGATCGACTGAGCGATCGGCCGTAGATCGGCCGGACTAAATTATTATGTTACAAAACACGGGCCGTGGGAGCTCCCGTCCGGGGCCGTTTACACCAGCGGCACAGCGGCCGTGGCCGCAGGTGCGCTCGCCGCCGTGGGCGCGTTACTTCGCGCAAGCTCGACCCGCATCAACCAAAAATGCGCATACCACTCGGCGTAGCCGCCATCAGCGGCAGTGAGATCGACGGTCGCGATCTTGTCGTCCGCGAAGGCCACATGCGGCTCAATCCTGGGCAGCGCAAGGTGCGTTCCGATCGGTGCATCCGCAGCCCGCTGGCGGACGCGACCATCACTCACATAACGCGCAAAGACGACCCGCGCGTCGATCCGCCGTCCCACCTCTTGCAAGCGCTGCACGGCTGCCCCTTTGCCGCCGCTGCCGTCGTCGCTGCCGCCGCCAGCACTCGCTGCCTCTGGTTTGGCAGCGCCACCCGCAATGGCCGTGGCCGTCTGGTTCATGATGTGAGCGTACTGGCGGCGGAGGGCGACGAGCGTCGGCACGTCAATCAGCTCGTGGGCAGTGAGAACTGCGAGAAGGAAGTCCGCCTCCGAGAGCCCGCCACCATCAGCCCTCGCTCCGTGTATCGCCTTCTCGCCCTCGCGCGCGGCGTCCCAGCACGAAGCTTGCAGGAGCAGCTCCGCCGTGTACTTAGTGTGGTCGGTCGTGCGGATCTGTCGGCGCTTCTCAATTAGGTAGGCGTGTTCGAGGAGGACGCCGCAAATGGCGCTGCCGAGCGCGACGTACACGATCACTGCCATCTTCGTCTTCGTTGGGCCAGGTGCCAGGTCTCCAAAGCCGATCGTGCTCACGCACGTGAACGCAAAGTAAATCGCCTCGGCGACGCTCTCGTCGTAACCAAAGAAGCGATAGAAGACGGCGGCGCCTACGCCGATGACAAGCAGCGGGCTGAGCAGCGCGCGCACGACGTGCCGCACATGGTTCGCGTCACCCTCGGCCGTGAGTGACTCTGGCACGTCTGCAAGGCCGGGAAGAGAGCGAGCGGCGCTGTCTATTGATGACGTGATGAGTGAAGCGTATGGGTGCATTGCGCGGTACAGCAGAACCGTGCCGACCGGCGTGTAGATGCACGTGAGCAGCCTGCCGACGGTCGAAGAGGGCACGAAATCGCCAAAGCCAACCGTTGACGCCGCAACAATTTGAAAGTAGAAGGCGTCGAGCGCTGTCCAGGACTCGAGATAGCCGTAAACGAGCACCCCAACCATCAGATAGAGCGTCATGATAAAACAGGAGTCTGTGAAGATGACGTCCGGCCACACCATTGTGGTGTAGCCCCGATCGATGATGCGCGAGCGAGCAATCGGCGAGCGCGGCGCGTGAATGGAGCCTTGTGTTCACATACGTCAAAGTTTTACATGACATGACATGCAATCAAATCGTTACACGTTCCTTTCCGTTGCACAGTACGGTGTTCCTTAAACAATGCTCGTGCTTTCGACCTTCGTCGCAGCGAGTGCGGCTATCGCCTCTGCGCCCGCCCCGCCGATGAATCTACCGCCGTGGCAACCTGGCATGGCGCCACCTGTTCCTGGTCCCGTATTCTCTAAGGCCTTCAACGCGCTACTTGTCCTGCTTGGTATGATCACAGCCAAATCTCTGCGAGCCCTCGTACAAGTCTCGAGCACCTCTGTGGCTGACATATTTCCACTTCTCTTCGCTTCATATTTGTCCGCAGCCATCGGCTGCGTCTTACTAGGCATCAATCTACGCGACACACTCAACCAATTTTACGCAAGCGATCTGGGCACTGACAACGAGCTTCTCACGAGCGCCATCCCAGGCAATGGCCATTGGCTCAAGGGGATTCAGAAGACGAACGGCCGCTTCAAAGGCCACCATAGCAGCATTCCGATGACTGCAGTGGTGCCAAGGGGGAAAGGGAAGAGCAAGTGCAAGAAGGCGAATCCCCAAGACGAGGATGAGGATGAGATCATCGACGAGGACGATGATGCGGGCATCGAGATGGCGAGGCTAAAGAAGAAGCCCGTGCGTTGCAACAAGCCGAGCAGCACGAGGACCAGCAGCACCAGCACCAGCACCAGCAGCACCAGCAGAAAAGCGACGCCGGGGAATTTGTCAAAAAGGAGCTTGGACGAGGAAGTTTTAGAATGATCAATTGGCGCGGATCCGATCACAGCGATCAGTGAACGATGG
>Ga0209550_10005378_pt1 | contig 12017 bp, 10 predicted proteins | sample LauGreSuBDMM15SN_2_FD_187567 | JGI IMG/M metagenome (GOLD analysis project Ga0209550, IMG submission 187567) | Freshwater lake microbial communities from Lake Michigan, USA - Su13.BD.MM15.SN (SPAdes) (version 5) | ecosystem: Environmental > Aquatic > Freshwater > Lake | place: Lake Michigan... | reverse complement strand
ATATCCACTCGTTCATTGATGCCCTCACACCAGTATTTCTGGCCGCACCTCCGCCGCGGTTCTGTTCGTGACGGATCAAACGTATGCGTGGATTCTTCATCTCATCCACAGCATTTACAAGATAGCTAAATTCAACATCAGTAGAGCTATCGTCAACAATTATAATTTCATCATGAGGCGAGATCGACTCGCACGCTGACTTTAGTGCTTGGCTAATAAAGGCTGAACCATTAAAATGCGGGATAATTATGGATATACCAGTATTAATGTGAGCACCTCAATAATTCTTCTGTAGGCTTCGAATTCTACATGTTGTTTATAGGGCTTAATTTATCACCTTATAAATGAAGATCATTTATGAGCAATTGATTCCATTTTCCCAGCTTTAAAAGTCGGTGATACACGTCAGCAGCAGCCACACCCATTCTTTCTAGCACCTTCGAATCCATTGATTCAATTGCGGTGATTGCTTCAAGAGGGGTCTTAAAGTACAGTGAGATTTGATCCCACTGAATCTGAGATTTGAATGGGCGCGTGTCAACATCGCCTATCAAGCAGGGAACTGAGCCAACTTGCATCGCCTCAAAAAAACGAAAACTTGAGCCTCCATACCCTCTTGGAGACAAGACTACCAAACTCTGATGGATCAAAGATGTAAACTGCCGAGCATTCAAGTTTCGTTTTGCTAGGAACACGCTTTCTCTATTAGTGGACACATCTCGTAACTCCATGCGTAAAGGATGGGTCTCATATCTTCCAGCAAAGCTCATCAAATACTTCTTCTTTTTCTTTTTAAACCCATATTGTGGCAAACTCGTTGCCAGTAGAGGTATATCTCGTCCTATATCAGGCGTTTTTCTTGAAGATAGATACAAACCTTTCCCAAAGTGAAAATCAACGAGGGGGCCATCATCATATTGACATATAGTAAAAACCTTAGATTCATCTAGCTCCAAAGAATTTAAGAATTCGTTTAATGGGCCATGCCCATCTTTCGCATAATTATTTTGGACCCAGTACCTTGTCCAGTATATTGGGAGAAAAAGATGTGTTGCTTCATGCAAATCGTTTGTTAAAAAATGAGATGATTGTAGGAATTTTGGAAAATCCTGTTCAACACCCCAATCTCGTGCATATGACGGATATCTAAATGGTGCTTTATCTGGTCTGAATAACTTCGGAACAGGTACTTGGTAAATCCTCAAAGGCGAAGAGCTATTTCTCTCAATCATGCGTGCCCATTAAGGAACATTTCAACTCCGGACTTCCTCAATCACATCACTTCGAATCAACAATGTATCGAGCGCAAACTGGCGACCTGACTTCTCGGAGCTCGGAGTACTTATACACCAAACAGTGAAGCCAAGCTCCTTAATCTTTACTATCAGTTCATGATGTGCAGTTTCACTCTCATACAAAGGAGTGAAACTTGATTCAAGCTCAATCATGGAAACTCTCGGAAGGATTTTAATCGCACCGAGTATTACGGACATTTCAAAACCTTGTACATCTAATTTCAAAAATATGTTTTTGAATTCTTTTAATCGATGTTCAAGAGAATCCAAGCTCACAACCGCGACCTCTTGCTGGGAATCGAATGTTATATCCGGTCGAATCTGTGAGAGGATCGTTGAATTAAAAAAAGACGAAGACATCTGAGAATTACTCGCAACATTGATATGTCGAGTTTCATTTTTCTGCCCTAGAGCAAATGGAAAAACCTCCCAATCATTTCTATACCGATGAGAGACTTCCTCTAATTGCTTACGGGAATCCTCGAGAGGTTCAAATGACCAGATTTTTACTGCTGGATTTACTTTTCTTACTTGGCTCGCCCACTGACCGATGTTTGCTCCACCATCAATTATTAAGTCGGGCTTCAAATTCCTCACTAGGTTAGCTCGTTGTCCTTCAAAAGTCCGCTCTAACTTCTCAAGCCTTACCCCCAGAAGCCTAAAAAGAAAAGTATTGATAAACCTGGGCGCGGAGTACCGCTTCATGGATCAATAAAACCAGATAAAAGCTCATCCAGCCAGCAAATGTGAGAGTTTTACATTAGCTTTCTTGAGGAATGTGCCTATAGAGCCGACGGTGAAATCATTTCTGATGAGTTTGAGAGATGTATTATGTGTTTCACAATGCAAAACACAATTCAAGATAATTCAGTAACGGTTATCATCCCCACGTATTCAAGAGTAAAATCAACAGTAGAGGCCGTTCATTCTGCCCTAAACCAGAGTTTTAAACCCTCCCAAATTATTGTAATTGATGATGGCAGCCCCGATGCAGACTTTTCTGACCTTAGATCTGAACTGGCCGGCCTACCTGTCGAGTTAATCAAGGGTAAAAAGTCATCACATCCGGGAAGGGCTCGTAATGTAGGGCTGGCAATGTCCACATCACACTGGATTGCGTTTTTGGACAGCGACGACCTCTGGCGACCAGATAAGTTAAAGATTCAAATTGACTATGCAATTTCTCAAAAAGCCCAAGCGATTTGTACGAATGCTTCCATTCTGGGTGGGAATAATGGTGGTGGCATTCTTTACCCATCTCTTCCAAAAATCCTAACGACAAAAACCCTCATTAAAAGTAATCACATCATCAATAGCTCTGTTTTGATTTCTCGAGACTTGTTACTTCAAGTTGATGGAATATCTGCAGAGTATTATGTACGGGGGGTAGAGGATTATTCAACGTGGCTTAAGATTTCGACATTTGTGAATTGGCACGTGATTAATGAGCCACTGGTTCTTTATGCTCAATTTTCTGAAGATAGCATAAGAATTGGAAGTTACCTTAGTTACTATTCTCGTGTTTATGCATGGTTGGATTACGCATCATGGTCTAAAGAATATTTCGGAGAAAAACAGCTTCTCACTAGAATCATCCTCAAGATACTAAGCATTTTAATAGGAAAGTAGATATGAAAATAGGGGTTTTGTCTTTAGCTACCGGAAGGTATCTAGATTATTGGCATGACATGGTTCTTTCGGCGGAAAATGTTTTAACTTTTGAAGGTTATGAAATAACATTTCACGTTTTCACTAATCGGGTAGACGATGCCACCGCCATTGCTCAGAGAATCACCAAATTTGATATTCGAGTACACGAAATTCCTCCCTATGTTTGGCCTGAAGCGACCCTTTTACGTTATCGATGCATTGAAAGCATTGCTGCTGAATTAGAGGACGACGTTCTCATGCATTTGGACGCAGATATGCTGGTAATTCAAGATTTTATTAAGAATTTGGATTTTACTGAACTTAAAGGTGGTATTGGGTTGGTTGCGCACCCAGGCTACTGGCGGCCAAATGGTTTAAGGCGTATAAAACTCTATATTTCTCATCCTGGAATTTTAGCCTCTGATTTGAGAACCTACCTTAAATTTGGAGCGCTAGGGTCTTGGGAGCGCCGACCAAAGTCATCCGCATTTGTTCCGAGAAAGTTGAGAGAAACATATGTTTGTGGCGGCACTTGGTTTGGATTACGTCACGAGTTTTTATCAATGGTGAGTCGGTGTGCAGAAAATGTCGATACTGATATAGCGCATGGGGAAACAGCAATTTGGCACGACGAAAGCCACCTCAATAAATGGGCGGTAGGAAATGGAGCTAGTAAACTTGAGCCCTCATTTTGCTTTGATCCTTCATATCCTCAAATTCAATCGATGCCTGAATATATCCGTGCTGTAGATAAGTCAAAGTAAACCTTGAGTTCTGTAACATTATCCCAATGAATACCTCTTCAAGAAGTAATGTGGTCGAAGTAGAGATTAGAGGTGGTCTCGGGAACCAGTTGTTTTCCTATTTTGCTGGACTGTACTTGTCTGAATTAAATGATTCGAAACTCAAGGTGAAAATTTGCCAACCGGCCACGAATGAAACAGTCCATGGCGATTCCATAGCTGAACTGAATTTAAAGGGAGATTTCTTTCTTGAAAAAGAAAGAAATTTCACTGAACAATTCACAAAAAAATTAATCACAAAACTTGTAAGAAGCTCTCGATTCTTCGCCTTCATTCGATTACATCTATCAGGTCAATACAACTCTAATGAGCTTGGTTTTGACCATAAGGTTAAAGGACTTAAGCCACCAATCGTACTGACCGGGTACTTCCAAAGTTGGAGATTCTTTTATGCCGTAAAAGATAAGATAGATCGACCAATAGAAATTTCTAGGCCATCTGAGTGGTACCGTAAATTTTCAGCCAAGGCAGTTCTAGAAAAACCGATAATGCTGCATATTAGAAGAGGTGATTACACCAATCCAATTAACAGCAACTTTGGTTTGCTTTCTGGAAATTACTATCGCAGAGCTTTGGAAATGCTTCCCGAGGATGTTAAATTGAAGCCGATCTGGGTTTTCTCTGATGATCCGGAGCGAGCGAAAGAAACGCTAAAAGATCTACCCCGATATAATTTTCTTTGGATTAATCCACCCACTTCAGAGAGTGCGGTTGAATCGCTGCTTTTGATGTCATTAGGAAGCGCTAATATAATAGCTAATTCAACTTTTTCATGGTGGGGTGCAATGCTCAACACGACGGGTCATGTTGTGATCGCACCTTCTAAATGGTTTAAAAGCCAGGAAGACCCTCGTGATCTAATCCCTGATGCGTGGAGAAGAGTTGAGTCTGATTGGGATTAAGTAATGTGGTGGAAATACGTCACGATTTTCAATGGTATTCTTCACTCATCGTTGCACCCCGCATCGATGCACTTCCCCCCAAAGTGAGCCTTACTGGCCACTTACTTGCGAGTCTTATCAAGACCCTGGCCCACTAGTGGCCATACCCGAGACGCGCTTGTCGTCTCGATTGGTGTCATTTTTCATGTCTACTCTACAAACACGTACCACTGCGCCTGGAAAAGCTCGTCGTGCTGCCAAAGGCAAGCCACGTCACACAACCGCACAGAAGGCAGCCCGCAAAAGCGTTGCACCTACCAAGTCACTAGCTCGCGGAACAACAAAGCCAGCAGCTGCAGTAACTACCAAGGCAAAGTCAGCGCCAACACGTCGCTACACAGATATTGATCCAACAACAGTGTCGAAGAAAGATGCTCGTAACCTCGAGCGTTCAAAGCTTCGCGCCTCACGTTTCCAGCAGACAATTGCTCCAAAGCCAAAGACTGAAAAGTCAGAGCGAACAGAACGCTCTGAGCGCACCGACCGTCCAGTTCGCGCAGAACGTTCAGAACGCACTTCAAAGCCAGCTCGCACACCAAAGCGCGCAGATTCAAAACCACCATCACGCGCCGAAAAGTTTGTGAAGGATCGCGAGACTCGCACTACGCGCGAATACTCACGTCCAGTCGAATCAGATCGTCGTCCAACAACGCGTCGTGAGGCTGTTAAGGCAAAAGAAGTTCGCAGCACCGATGGTCGTCCAAACTTTGTCCCACAAAAGCGCGAAAAGTTCATCCCAGGTTCTAAGCCACGTTCAACACAGAAACCACCTCGTGATCGTCGTAATGATTCGCCGGCCTTTGCTCGTGATGATCGTCGCGCATCAAAGACACACTCAAATATCGCAGTTGATTTCGGTGCAGATGATAATTACATCTCAACTAACCTCGCAGACGCCAATCTTATCGATGCAACTCCACTGACAGAGGTAACAACAACTTTCCGTGACCTCGGTATCGCACCAGCATTATCAAACGCACTTAGCATTCAAGGAATCACACACCCATTCCCAATCCAGATCGCAACTGTTCCTGATGCAATCGCAGGCCATGACATCCTTGGTCGCGGGCAGACCGGATCAGGTAAAACTCTTGCTTTTAGCCTTGCCCTGCTTACAAATATCAGCGGACAACAAGCAAAGCCACATAAGCCTTTGGCTCTTGTTCTCACACCAACCCGCGAATTAGCCCAGCAGATCGATGAAGTCTTGCGCCCACTTGCACGCGCAATCGGCCACGAATCAGTAGTCATCGCAGGAGGAATGCCATACGCAAAGCAGATCACTGCAATGCGCAAGGCAACAGCTATCTTGGTCGCAACACCGGGACGTCTTATCGACCTTCTTGATAAGGGCGAAGTACAACTCGATCAACTCCAGATCACAGTCCTTGATGAAGCAGATCAGATGGCAGATATGGGCTTCCTTCCCGTTGTCAAGGAGATTCTTGATCAGGCAAAGCCTGATGGACAGCGCCTTCTCTTCTCAGCAACTCTTGATCGCGGTGTTGACACTCTTGTTAAGCAATATCTCAAGAGTCCAAAGACACATTCGCTACAAAATGATCGTGCATCCGTATCAACCATGGAGCATTACATCCTTGTAATGAACCCAGGTGATAAAGATGACATCACTGCACAGATCGCAGCTCGCAATGGAAAAACAATTCTTTTCGTGAAGACACAACGTGGTGCAGATCGCCTCTGCGATAAGCTAGCCCATGCTGGTGTTCCAGTCGGAGCACTTCACGGCGGCAAATCACAAGCCGTGCGAACTCGCACACTTGCGATGTTCAAAGATTCAGCGAATGCAGCCCTTGTTGCAACAGATGTCGCAGCACGCGGAATCCACGTGGATGGAATCTCACTTGTTGTACATGTTGATGTTCCGCAAGATCACAAGGATTACCTGCATCGTTCAGGCCGAACAGCACGCGCCGGTGAATCAGGTGCGGTAGTAACGCTTACAACATCAAAGCAGCAGAAGTCGGTCTCAGGACTTACTTCACGTGCTGGAGTAACTCCTAAATCTGTTTCAGTAACTTCATTAAGCACAGAATTAATGCGAATTACCGGAGCACAAGAGCCAACGGGAATTCCTTATGTTGCGCCTATTGTAGAGAATAAGGGTCCGAACCGTGGAACCCGTAAGCCTCGTCCGAATTCGACACAGAGGCGTCGTAGACCTAGATAGGTCGTCCTGGAACATTCAATTCTTTATGCTGCTTATGAAATTTTCCAGCACGGGCGTGAATCTATTGGCGAATCCGCTTGAGTCCTTCACAAAGCCAATCAACGATCAATTCTTCACTATCACTGACACACCAATTTGGTTTTCCAGAATCCCAAAAATGTGGGCTAACTACTAGTCCATCACGATTGAGTAATCCTCCCAGCGCACTAAATGATGACTTTCCCATGATTAGAATGTCTGCGGCCCCCATTGATTTCCATTCGTCGACCCAGTTTGACGCCGGGAAAACTTCATAGTGCGGTTTGGTTGTTAAAAGTTGTTGAAGTTCACTCCGAGCCCCATCTAACGCGTGAATCTCAACATCTAAATCATTATTTAGAATTCCCAACACCTTCCAATATTTAAGGCTATCTTGAAAGGCGTACCTTAATAAAAGCTCCTTATTAACTATATTTCCATTGAAGTCCGTATGAATGATCACTCTATATTCACGATCCAACTTTTTCATTTGTAATTCAATTGATTCGAGTATGTTTTGAAAAAACCGATGGTTAACTGACCTGTCTCCAGTGCCTAAAAAATTTGTTAGTCTCAAGTGCAGGTGCACCTCTAACACATTCTTAGGTTCACCCATGACTTCAATTCGGGGGAGAAAGTTCCAAACTTCTGGCTTGGTCTTCGTAGCAAAATAGGAATCAACCAAAGAGAGTTGGATTGGCTGCCCTAGGACCCTTCCCACGAATATCGCCCTCAATAACAGCCAAGGAAAACGATGTGGGCGCTTTGCTCTCCAGATTTTGACACCATCAGGAGCAATTCCCTGTATAAAACTCTCTTCTAGCCAATTATTCAAGTGAAGAACTTCTCGCTCGTATTTTTCCTGAGAGTCGATGTAATCGACTGGCTGAAACTCTATTTTCTCAATGGACTTGAAGATAAATGGAATATCCAAATATCTAGCGAAACAGTAAACCGAGAGAATTCTTTGGGCTTGCGCGCCAGCACCATCAAAGCCCTCCGCATTGGAAATTGAGACCAACTCTCTCCTGATGAACTGAACTAAAAAAATAGATGTGGTGGTAGAGCAAAATTCTACAAACCCTTGAATTACCGATGTGATAGAAATGTATATAGGCAGGAGTTTCTGCCTCATCATCTCTCTTCAAGGCCTTTATTCGATGCAGAACCATTTACTCGTATTTGCGCTCGAAGGTGTCTGAAGTAAAGGTGCTTAAAAATCAGAATGGACGTATAGGGATTAAAGAAGATAGCAATAAGTGATATTCGCAAGGATTTTCTTTGCTTTTTATCCAAGAGGTTCTTGGAATCAGCAATAAGTAAATCACGAATGTAAAAAAGTGTTCTCTCCCAATAAGAATCTTGCTTTCTGTATAAATCGAAGATTCTCTTTACTGTGGGATTCAAATTTTGTATGGCCAAATTCACTTGTGTAGGGTCGCTCAGCAATCTTTCCCGTTTCTCTCTGATTAGATCTCTCTTGCTTGCAGAAACAGAAGTGTTGGAAAGTGAATAATCCAGCAGCAGTTCAGAAACGCTTGCAAATGATCCTAACTCCATTAATCTCAGCCAAAGACCTAGGTCCTCCGCTGGAAATTCTGACTTATCGTATCCGCCTGCCTGGAGAACGGCTGTTTTTCTCAAAAGTGCAACTGGGTGAGCAAGGCGTTGCGCACTCAAAACTGACAGCTCCGTTGCATATGGAAGAACGGCCGAGTAGATGTGTCCTAGATATTTTCCCGTTGTGCTTCTAAAGTTATAATCAGAGAATACTGCAACTACATTTTCAGAAATTAACTCAACTTGCTTATGGATTCTATTTTTAGAGTAGTTATCATCGACATCGTATCTCGCGATCCAATTTCCCCTAGCCTCACCTACTCCGTAATTTAAAGCATCTACTAGACCTTGCCCAGGATTCCTAAGTAATCTAAGTCTGGGATTGGTACCGCACCACTCTTCAACCAATGCGAATGTAAAATCGTCAGAGTGGTCATCAATTACTAGAATTTCGTCGTTAGGTCTAGCGCCAGCAGTCAAATGTGCAAGCGCACTCGCAAGATATCGTTCACCATTTTTGATTGGAATGAGCAAAGTGACTTGAACCGAGTCCACTACCAGATCCTCCCCGAATAAGATTGCGAGACCCCTAGAATAGTCACACCATCGTGTTATTGGAGTAACTGTGAAGCGAGATAATTTGCTCAAGGAAATATTAAAATGCTTGGCGATCCTTGGGCGGCGAGATCGAGTTAAATACTTGATTTCGGTTGGAATTCAATCCGCAATGTCCTTTATCGATCTCTTAGGAGTGGCCACCCTCGGGTTGGTGGGTTCATTAGCTATTCGTGGTGTTCAGTCCCAGACGCCAAGTGGCACCGTGTCGGACATTTTGGTGTTCTTAAACATCGAGAATTTTTCCATTGAAAAACAGGTAGCCCTCTTAAGCACCTTCGCCGTAGCTGTTCTCGCCTTTAAAACTATATTCACAATCTATTTCTCTAGAAGAATTCTCTTCTTTTTGGGTGCCAAAAGTGCTGAAATTTCGACAACGTTGATTAATCGCACTCTATCCAACGGATATTTGGGTGTGCGCCAGAACACTCGATCAGAGATTCAATATGCCACAGGAGACGGAGTCATAGCCATTTGCCTTGGAGTACTTGGTGTCGCAGCTAACTTGGTAGGCGACCTCTCTCTACTTTTAGTTATTGGAATTGGCGTTTATGTGATCGATCCAGTTTTAGCCCTGACAACAATGGGAATGTTTGGGTCAATTAGTTTGATTCTTTATTACAGCATGAACCTTAGGGCAAAAAAAATTGGTGCCACAATCGCGCGATTGAATGTGGCGGGCAGTAATAAGTTATTCGAGGTAGTTAATGCGTACCGTGAAATTTACAGCAGAAACAGGTTGAATTACTACGTTCAAGAAATTTCTAAGATAAAGCGTGATTTCGCCCATCAATCTGCGCGTCAGACATTGTTGCCTAATATCAGCAAGTACGTCGTAGAACTATCTGTGACCGTGGGCGCAATGTCAGTTGCAGCATTTGAATTTTCAACCAGTGATGCAGCTAGCGCCGCTGCCAGTTTGGCACTCTTTATTGCAACAGGTAGCCGTATCGCACCAGCACTCCTTAGAATTCAACAAGGTTCAATTTTCATTCAGGGCAATCTAGGACTTGCTGAACCCACACTTAAGTTGTTAGAAAACATGAGTAAAGTACCCTTACTCGAGAGTGCCGAGAGCCCACTGGATTTTGAGCACGCAGGATTCAAAAGTACAGTTAAAGTCTCTAATGTAAGCTTTAGATACCCTGAATCGGAAACTGCAACTTTGAGTGAGATTTCTTTCGAAGTCCGAGAAGGAGAGATGTTAGCCATAGTCGGACCTTCGGGTACTGGCAAAAGTACTTTAATTGATCTCATTCTTGGAGTATTAGACCCTTCAGAGGGAGAAATTACGATCTCAGGATTGAGCCCAGGTAGAGCAATCGAGAAATGGCCTGGCGCAGTGGGTTACGTACCGCAAAATGTCAATCTGATCAACCAATCCATTAAGCGGAATTTAGAGATTGGTTTTCCTGATGGAATAGTGCCACAAAATAAAATTGAGAATGCACTCAGAGACGCACGATTAATGAAAGATGAGATCAACTTAGAGGTGGATATTGGAGAGTTTGGTGGGAATATCAGTGGTGGTCAAAAACAACGGGTAGGCATAGCGCGCGCACTTCTCTTAAATCCGCATCTACTTGTTATGGATGAGGCAACTAGTTCACTTGACAGTAAAACAGAGCATGAGATTTCTGCAACCCTTATGCATCTGAAGGGCAAAATATCCATGATTGTTGTTGCACACAGGCTTTCCACAGTCATGCCCGCTGACAGAATTATTTATATAGATAAAGGCAAAATAATTGCATCTGGAAATTTTGATGAGCTCCGTTCGTTGGTTCCTGATTTCAATCAACAGGCTGAATTAATGAGTATAAAACCTAATGAATAGTAACTATAGGCGAGCAGTGAGTGACGAATTCATCATACTTTTTTGGGTATAAGGGAGAAGTTAAGCGTGTCAATTGTTATTTCTACATCGTGGGTCGGCGATGTTCCTGTTTGGGTTGAAAAAGCAATACAGAATCACGAGCGCTACGCGAAATTGCATAATTACACCCACATTCACCACCGCCATGATCGTGAGGTAATCACATCAACCCCTGATCGAGTATCAGAATCGATGCACTTCGCTGTTTGGCAACAAATTCTTGATGTGCGAGCACTTCTGGAGGATAAAAATGTTGAGTACGTGTTTAAAACCGACTTAGACAGTATATTTACCAACTTTACAAAGGACCTTTCTCCGCTTGAAAAGTTTAAGGCTGACTTTATTTTTACGGGAGACTCAAATGATGTATTCAATGGCGGGCATTTTCTTGTAAGGAATTCTGAATGGTCTCGTAATTTTCTTGATTTGTGGTTGAGCTACAGAGAGATTATTTGGGAGGATCTGATGACTACCCACCAAAGTTCAAATGGTCGACTGCTCGACCAACCAGTTCTCAATATGCTGTTGAATAAATCAAAGTCACTGAGTGCTGCAAATGGCCGCGAAGCTTTTAACGCAATGAATGGGTTTGCTGGCAACACGGAACGGAAACACAAGTTTTTCTCCTACACGCACGCTCCAACAGCATGGTGGCGACTTAAACTCGCCGCCAGCCTCATTGATAAAGATCTACAAAATCACGTTCAGATTATTAAGCAATCATGGTTTAACTCTTATTTGCCCGGGACCCTTCGATCAGGCTCTTGGAAACGCGGTGATCGGATGATTCATTTTGTAGGGGGAGGCAAGTCAAAGATGATCACATTCATGGATGATGCAAGAAATTTCCGAGGTTAAGGCAGGAATAGGGCTCTCACCTTGCTGAAATGTCCGTTTTGTCCCTTCCTCGCTACAACCTAGGCTAAGATTCGTAGAAGGTTATAGAGGCACCGACGGGTGTCGCTGACATACCAAACCGGTTAAGAAGGAAGTCCCAAAGTGGCATTTAAGAAGTCTGCAGCCTCTGCAGGTCCCCGCGTGTGGACCGTCGCAGAGCTCGGTGCTTTC
>Ga0209550_10005376_pt1 | contig 12019 bp, 10 predicted proteins | sample LauGreSuBDMM15SN_2_FD_187567 | JGI IMG/M metagenome (GOLD analysis project Ga0209550, IMG submission 187567) | Freshwater lake microbial communities from Lake Michigan, USA - Su13.BD.MM15.SN (SPAdes) (version 5) | ecosystem: Environmental > Aquatic > Freshwater > Lake | place: Lake Michigan... | reverse complement strand
GACGTGATCTTGATCTCAGATACCGGCATGATTTCCAACCAACAACCGTCTATCACGACGGGATTGCGCGGCTTGAGTTATGTAGAAGTAGAAGTAACCGGACCCAACCGCGATTTGCATTCCGGTTTATATGGGGGCGCGGTGGCCAATCCAATTAATATCTTAACCAAAATGATTGCTTCGTTGCACGACGAAAACAACCACATTGCCATTCCCGGTTTTTACGATGCTGTGGAGGAACTCACCCAGGCCGAGCGTGCCGTAATGGCCAAAGCACCGTTTTCCTTAGACGCCTACAAAAAAGCGTTGGATTTAAATGATGTATATGGCGAAGCGGGTTACGTGACCAACGAACGCAATTCCATCCGACCCACGCTTGACGTGAATGGCATTTGGGGCGGATACATTGGCGAAGGAGCCAAAACAGTGATTGCCAGCAAGGCGTATGCCAAAATATCTATGCGTTTGGTGCCACACCAAGATTGGAAAACCATTACGCAATTATTCAAAACTCATTTCGAAAGCATTGCACCCAGTGGCGTAACCGTAAAAGTAACCGAACACCACGGCGGACAAGCCTATGTAACGCCTATTGACAGCATTGGCTACCAAGCGGCCAATAAAGCCTACACCGAAACCTTTGGCGTGCCGGCAATTCCGGTGCGTTCGGGCGGAAGTATTCCCATAGTGGCCTTGTTTGAAAAAGAACTCAAAAGTAAAACCATCCTCATGGGCTTTGGCCTGGATAGTGACGCTATTCATTCGCCCAACGAACATTTTGGCATCTTCAATTACCTGAAAGGCATTGAGACCATTCCGTTGTTTTATAAGTATTTTGTGGAATTAAGTAAGTCGTAAAGTCAAAAGTCGAAAGTCGAAAGTCAAAAGGATAGAAGTATACTAAGAACGGCTAAAAGATAAGAGACCGAGAGATGAAAGATAAAAGACAGTTCTGAGAAAGTTAACCGAAAACAGACAACTGATAACTGATAACAGAAAACCGACAACCTACTTCCCCTTCTCCTCAATCCACTTGGCCAAGTATTTGGTGCTTTGCAAGCTGTGGTGCTGCAATACTGCGCCCATAAAATTTGTTGCGCGGTGTGATTCCAAGTGCTGGAGTAAGTAGTTGATCTGGTCAATAAAGGGCTGCTCAAATTGGTTTTTGTCAAAGCGAGAATTTACCAATTGCACACTATTTTGTTGGGATTCTTTCCAATGTACTTCGTCTTGATACAGTTGCGCGGCAGCCTGAATAAATGCGTCATCATCATCCGTAACGATTCCATTCCAAGGCAAATCGCCGGGCATGGATTCGGCACCGATGGATGAGGTGACCGAGGGTGTTCCATAACACATCGCTTCGAGTAATTTTCCTTTGGCACCAGCACCAAACGGAATGGGTGCCAATAAAACCCTAGCATTTTGTATCACTTCTTGCGCCGATTCGGCTCTGCCCAAGACCAAAAATCGTTCGCTCGGTTTGTGCAATTCCAATGCTTTTTGCGGCGGATAGGCGCCGTATATTTTAAGGTTGGCCGTTGGGATTTGTTTGGATAATACCGGCCAAATGTGCTGCTTCAAATACAAAACCGTTTGCCAATTGGGCTCGTGCAAAAAGTTTCCGATGAATACAAAATCACTTCGCTCCTCAAATTTGGGCCAAGTTGCTTGTGTTTCGGGTGTAATTGGCTCGGCCAAAAGGGGCAAATAAAACAGTAAATTTCGTTTTACACCATAGGTGTTTTGCAGCAAATCCAGCTCGAATTCCGAGATGATTAGCGAAAGATCGCAGCGCAACATACTTGCAATTTCGCGTTTGGCGGTATCTGAAAATAAATCGGAAGGCGTTAAATCTCGTTTTTGTTTGTAGGCTTCTTGTCGGGCCAATCGCAAACAATGCAAATCTTCAGTGTCTACTATTCGCAAAGCGTTGGGGCACTGTTCGGCCACGCGCCATCCAAATTGTTCTTCGGTTGCAAAGCGATCAAAGAGCACCGCTTGGGGATTGAGCGTTTGGATATAGGCATCAAAACTGCTGTCGTTGAGTAGAATTTCTTGGGTAAATACACCTTTTGAAATCAAATCATCCGAGTAGGGCGAAGGGCTGGCCGCCGAGGCAAAATGAATTTCCCAATTGTGTTTGGTAAACAACTCGATCAGGTGCAACAAATGCGTTCCCGCCGCCGATGACTGCGGCTCGGGCCAAACTAAACCGATGACTAGTAATTTGTTTTGCACACAAAATTTATTTGCCGCAAGGTAGAAAGTTTTTAGTAGAGGATAGACGAAGAGATGAGAGATAAAAGACGGTTCTGAGAATGTTAACCGAAAACCGACAACTCAGAACCGACAACTGACAACCAAAAATCAACCAAAAATCCTTACTTTCGCACATTGATTTTAGAAAACGGAATTATGAGTACTAAATTCTCCGAATACAAGGGCTTAGACCTGCCAACTGTGGCTTCAGAAATACTTGATTTTTGGAAAAAAGAACAAATTTTTGAGCAAAGTATAATTAGCCGCGAAGGCCATACCCCCTATGTGTTTTTTGAAGGACCGCCATCCGCCAACGGATTACCGGGCATTCACCACGTAATGTCGCGTGCGATTAAAGATATTTTTTGCCGCTACAAAACCCAAAAAGGATTTCAAGTAAAACGAAAAGCCGGCTGGGACACCCACGGTTTGCCTGTAGAATTAGGCACGGAGAAAGAATTAGGCATCACCAAAGAAGACATAGGCAAGACCATTTCGGTCGAAGAATACAACGAAGCGTGTAAAAAAACCGTGATGCGTTACACCGACGTGTGGAACGACCTCACCGAAAAAATGGGCTACTGGGTGGACATGAAAGATCCGTATGTAACCTACACGTCCAAATACATGGAAAGCGTGTGGTGGTTGTTGCAACAGATTTACCAAAAAGATTTGATGTACAAAGGCTACACCATTCAGCCGTATTCGCCCAAAGCGGGCACCGGATTGAGTTCGCACGAGGTGAACCAACCGGGCAGCTACCGTGACGTAACCGACACTACTATTGTGGCACAATTTTTAGCCAAACCCGAAAGCTTACCGGCTTTTTTACACGGATTTGGCCCCATTCATTTCTTGGCTTGGACCACCACGCCTTGGACCTTGCCGAGTAACACCGCGCTCACCGTGGGCCCCAATATAGACTATGCTTTAGTGCGCACCTACAACCAATATACGTTTGAACCCATCCAGGTGGTATTGGCCAAAAATTTGGTGGGCAAGCAATTCAGCAAACCGTATGTGGCGTGTGCCGATGAAGCCGATTTGGCCAACTACAAGGCCGGCGATAAAACAATTCCGTATCAAGTGCTTACGAGTTTCGTGGGCAAAGATTTGGTGGGAATCCGCTACGAACAATTGTTGCCATTCGCCTTGCCTTACCAACATCAAGAAGATGCGTTCCGCGTAATTTCGGGTGATTTTGTAACCACCGAAGACGGAACCGGAATTGTGCACACTGCGCCAACTTTTGGTGCCGATGACGCCAAAGTAGCCAAAGAAGCCGTGCCCGAGGTACCGCCTTTGTTGGTGTTGGATGCAAACGGAAATCCCGTTCCTTTGGTTGATTTGCAAGGAAAATTTACCGCAAATATGGGTCAATACGCTGGCAAATATGTGAAAAACGAATACTACGAAGCCGATGATGCACCCGAGCGTTCGGTAGATGTAGAAATCGCCATCCAATTAAAAGAAGAAAATAAAGCCTTTAAGGTAGAGAAATACGTGCACAGCTACCCGCATTGCTGGCGCACCGACAAACCCATTTTGTACTATCCGCTTGATTCTTGGTTCATTAAAGTAACCGAGATCAAAGACCGGATGTTTGAACTCAACGACAGCATCAATTGGAAACCCAAAGCGACCGGCGAAGGCCGATTTGGCAATTGGTTAAAAAACGCCAACGACTGGAACTTGTCACGTTCGCGCTACTGGGGAATTCCGTTGCCCATCTGGCGCACCGAAGACAAAACCGAAGAAATACTCATTGGCTCAGTCGCCGAATTGGTGTCCGAAATTCAAAAATCGATGGCGGCTGGGTTGCAACAAACCAATCCGTTTGCCGGGTTTGAAGCAGGCAATATGAGCGAGGCCAATTATAATTTGGTCGATTTACACAAAAATGTGGTGGATGCCATTGTCTTGGTTTCTCCCTCTGGAAAACCAATGCAGCGCGAAGCCGATTTGATAGACGTGTGGTTTGATAGTGGCGCCATGCCTTATGCTCAATGGCATTATCCGTTTGAAAACAAGGATTTGATTGACGACAACAAAGCCTTCCCGGCTGATTTTATTGCCGAGGGAGTTGACCAAACACGCGGCTGGTTTTATACGCTGCACGCCATTGGCACCTTGGTGTTTGATAAAATTGCTTATAAAAATGTGGTGTCCAACGGCTTAGTTTTAGACAAAAACGGCCAAAAAATGTCCAAGCGATTGGGCAATGCAGTTGATCCGTTTGAAACCCTGAAAGAATATGGCCCCGATGCGACGCGCTGGTACATGATTGCCAATGCCAATCCCTGGGACAATTTGAAATTTGATATTGAAGGCGTGGCCGAAGTGCGCCGCAAATTCTTTGGCACCTTATATAATACCTATTCGTTCTTTGCTTTGTATGCCAACATTGATGGATTCACCTATACCGAGGCCGAAATTCCACTCGAAGATCGTCCCGAAATTGACCAATGGATTATCTCGGAACTGCACAGCTTGATTCAAGAAGTTGATTTGGCTTACGCCGATTATGAGCCTACTAAGGCCGCTCGCGCTATCTCGGAGTTTGTGCAAGAAAACTTGAGTAATTGGTACGTCCGTTTGTGTCGCAGACGATTTTGGAAAGGCGAGTATGCCCAAGACAAAATTGCGGCCTACCAAACGCTGTATACCTGTTTGCTTACAGTGAGTAAATTGGGTGCGCCCATTGCTCCGTTTTTCATGGATCAACTTTACAGAGACTTAACACAGGCTACACATTCAAAGGAATTTGAGTCTGTACATTTGGCAAAATTTCCGAATCTGGTTGAAAACTTTGTTAATAAAAAGTTAGAGCGCAAAATGCAAAAAGCACAGACCATTTCGTCCTTGGTTTTGTCCTTGCGCAAGAAGGAAATGATAAAGGTGCGTCAACCGCTGCAAAAGGTAATGATTCCAGTACTTGACGCCAATCAACGCGAAGAAATTGAGGCCATTTCTGACCTCATAAAAGCCGAGGTAAACGTGAAAGAAATTGAATTGTTGGACGATGCATCGGGTGTTTTGGTGAAGCAAATTAAACCCAATTTCAAGGCCTTAGGTCCGCGATTTGGAAAAGATATGGGATTGATTTCCAAAGAGATACAGTTGTTGTCGCCCGAACAAATTAACCAACTGGACCGCGACGGCGAGTTGGCTATTGTTATCTCGGGAAAACCAATAACTTTATCACTGGCTGAGGTTGAAATTTCTTCGCAAGACATCGAAGGTTGGTTGGTGGCTCACGCAGACGGCATCACGGTTGCGCTAGACATCACCCTTTCGGAAGAGTTAATTCAAGAAGGGATTGCACGGGAATTGGTCAATCGAATTCAAAACATCAGAAAAGATTCTGGGTATGAAGTAACCGATAAAATTCATCTTGTTTTGCAACAGAACGCGCAACTAGAAGCAGCGGTTCGGGCAAATGAAATGTACATCAAATCGGAAACATTAACCGAATCGATTCAGATGCAAGCCCAAGTAGAAGGCGGTGTCGAAATTGAATTTGACGAAATAAAAACAAGAATATTAATTACAAAATAATACGATTATGGTAGATGAAATTGCCCGATACTCTGACGCCGATTTGGCAGAGTTCAAAGAGCTTATCCTTAAAAAAATACAAAAAGCACAATCTGATTTAGATTTAATCAAAAGTGCGTATATGAATGATTTAAACAACGGAACAGACGATACGTCGCCTACATTCAAAGCGTTTGAAGAAGGCAGCGAAACGATGTCAAAAGAAGCGAATTCGCAGTTGGCCATTCGCCAAGAAAAATTCATCCGCGATCTGAAAAATGCGCTTTTTAGAGTAGAGAATAAAACCTACGGCGTTTGCAAAGTATCCGGAAAATTGATCAGCAAAGAACGCCTATTGATTGTGCCACACGCCACCATGAGTATCGAGGCCAAAAACTTGCAACGCTAAGTTGACTCACACAAAATTAACGCTCCAATCGGGGCGTTTTTTTTAGAAAATAATACTATTTTTGGCCCAACAAAACAATTCCATGACCTTACGCAAAGCCTATTTATTGATATTCATCATCCTCTTGGTTGATCAGGTTTCTAAAATTTACATCAAAACCAATTTTGTGCTTGGCGAAGAACTAAACGTCTTTTCTTGGTTTAAAATTTTGTTTATCGAAAACGAAGGAATGGCTTGGGGGACCGAAATTCCGGGCTCCTATGGCAAATTAATTCTCACTTTATTCCGATTGGTTGCCGTGAGCGCCATTGGTTACTGGTTGTGGGATGCCTCGCGCAAAAACAGCTCTACCTATTTGATTGTTGCAATTGCTCTGATCTTGGCAGGCGCCTTTGGTAATATTATCGACTCGGTGTTTTACGGCATTTGCTTTGATGACAGCCGTCAACACTTGGCCACCTTGTTTTCTAATCAACCCTACGGCACTTTATTTCACGGCAAAGTGGTGGATATGCTATATTTCCCGATTGTTGACACGCAATTTCCAGATTGGCTACCTCTGCTGGGCGGAAAACCCTTTAAATTCTTTAATGCCATTTTCAATATAGCCGACGTGGCCATCTCTACCGGTGTGGGTATTTTGATTGTGTTTAATAAAAAAGCTTTTCAACCAGCGACTTAGTATTTAGATTTTAGACGAATAGATGAGAGACTGAATTTTCCAATCTTTAAATTTTTCAACTTTTAAATCCGCTAGACCAAAATAGACAACCAAAAATCAACCCATGCGCAACGCCTCTGATTTCATTCCAACAGGAACTCCAGCTCTAGTGAGCAGCGGAAATTTTACTTGGACTGCCCCGAGCAACATCGCCTTGGTGAAATACTGGGGAAAATTGTCTCATCAAAAAAATGAGTTGGGCCTGGACGATTCGCAAATTCCGGCCAATCCGTCGCTGAGTTTCACCTTAAAAAACTGCCATACTGTAACCAGCTTGCAGTTTAGTTTGCGCGAAAATACCGCAACACCTTTTTCGTTTGAGTTGCTTTTTGAAGGGCAGCCCAAACTCGAATTTCACCCTAAAATGGAACAATTTTTTGCGCGGATTACGCCCTATTGTCCTTACTTAAAAGACTATCATTTTATTATATCGTCTCACAACACCTTTCCACATAGTTCGGGAATTGCTTCCTCGGCTTCGGGCATGGCCGCTTTGGCCGTGAATATTATGAGCCTAGAACAACAACTTTACCCCGAAATGTCGCAAGAATATGTGCAGCAAAAAGCCTCCTTTTTGGCTCGATTAGGTTCGGGAAGTGCTTGCCGCAGCATTAAGGGCAGCGCAGTTGTTTGGGGCGAAACGCCCAGCATTGCAGGCAGTTCAAACCAATATGGGATCTCGTTTCCGGGTGAAATCCATCCGATTTTTCAAAACTACCAAGACACCATTTTATTGGTAGACAAAGGCGAAAAACAGGTGTCAAGTACCGTGGGGCATGAGCTCATGCACGGACATCCTTTTGCCCAGAACCGCTTTGATCAAGCACACGAACATTTGGCGCAATTGAAGGACATTTTTGCTTCAGGCAATTTAGAGCAGTTTATTGCCTTGGTAGAAAGCGAAGCCTTGACCTTGCATGCCATGATGATGTGTTCGCAGCCCTATTTTATCTTAATGAAACCCAATACGCTCGAGATTATTCAACGCATTTGGCAATTTAGAACCCGCACGAATACGCCCATTTGCTTTACGCTTGATGCCGGCGCCAACGTACATGTGTTGTATCCGCATTCACATAAAGAAAGTTGTTTGCAATTTATTCAGGCTGAATTGATTGGCTTTTGCCAAAAGGAACAGTATATTTGTGACCAAATTGGAAATGGCGCGCAAATGATTGTTGATTGCTGAATTTTGAATTTTGATTTTTCCCGTGAATTTGGGATTGCATAGAGAACGATTATTAGAAGAACGAAAATTATTAATTATTCACTTTTAATTATTAATTAAAAAATGAAAGGTCCTTTATTTTATTCAAAGATTTTACTTTTTGGCGAATACGGCATAATCCGTGATTCCAAAGGGCTATCGATTCCATATAATTCCTATAATGGCGCATTGAAATCAGATGGCGCTCAAACCGCAGAGGCCCTGCATTCGAATGCCAATTTGGCCAAGTTTGCGGTCTATTTGCAGCAATTGCAAGCCGATCAACCTACTTTGGTTCAATTTGATTTGGCGGCCTTAAACGCCGAGATTGCCAACGGACTTTACTTTGATTCTAGCATTCCACAAGGCTATGGCGTGGGCAGTAGTGGCGCATTGGTAGCCGCGATTTACCACAAATATGCCTTTGATAAAATTACCGTTCTAGAAAATCTTACCCGCGAAAAACTCTTGACCTTGAAAACCATTTTTGGTCAAATGGAATCCTTCTTCCACGGAAAAAGTTCGGGTTTAGATCCCTTAAATAGCTACTTGAGCATCCCAATTTTAATTCACTCCAAAGACAATTTAGAAGCTACCGGCATTCCTAGTCAGAGCATTTCGGGCAAAGGGGCCGTGTTTTTGTTGGATTCGGGGATTGTGGGCGAAACTGCTCCGATGGTTACCTTGTTTATGGAAAACCTGAAAGACCAAGGCTTCCGCAAGATGCTTAAAAATAAATTTGTCAAATATACCGATGCCTGTGTAGAAAATTTCTTAGGCGGTGATTTGAAATCTTTGTTTACCAATACCAAAAAATTGTCTCAAGTGGTGTTGCAAAACTTCAAGCCCATGATTCCAGAACAATTTCATGGTTTATGGCAAAAAGGACTTGACACCAATGATTACTACTTGAAACTCTGCGGATCGGGTGGTGGCGGCTACATTTTGGGCTTCACTGAAGATTTAGAAAAAGCAAAAATTGCACTCAAAGACTACAAATTAGAGGTGGTTTACCAATTCTAATTCTTCGTTTATGTTAAGCAAAAAACACAAATTGCTTATCAAAAAAAGCATCAGTTTGTTTTCGGTGGTGCGCGGCTACAACATTCCTGTTTTGGTCTTGGCTCAATATTTATCGGCTATTTTTATCTTAGCTCCCGAAAAAGCACCGCTTACTGTAGTGCTCGATTTTCAGTTATTTGTACTCATTTTGGCTTCGAGCCTCACCGTAGCTTCGGGCTACATCATCAATAATTTTTACGACAGCAAAAAAGACCTCATTAACCGGCCCACCAAATCCTATATTGATCGTTTGGTGAGTCAGCAAACCAAATTGCAAGTTTACTTTGGCTTGAATTTTTTGGTAGCACTCCTTGCTTTTTTTGTGTCCTATCGGGCGGTTTTATATTTTTCGGTTTACATTTTTGGCATTTGGTTTTATTCGCATAAAATAAAACGCTACGCCATTTTGGGGAATGTCATGGCGGCCTTGTTGGCAGTTTTGCCTTTTTTTGCCGTGTTTTTGTATTACAAGAATTTCTATGAAGTAATTATTTTTCACGCCTTGTTTTTGTACATCCTGTTGTTGGTGCGCGAATTGGTGAAAGACTTAGAAAACATCAAAGGCGACTTGGCCAATGATTACCACACCATTGCCATTACCTATGGCGCCCAAACTTCCAAAGCCGCAATTACCGGTTTGCTTTTACTCACAACCTTTCCGGTGTATTTTCTAATTTCGGTCTATGATGTGGGCTATATGGACGCCTATTTTTACTTTGGGTTCATGGTTATGTTGTTCTTTTTGCAAAAACTGTGGACTGCCCAAACCAAGCGCGACTTCTTGTTGTTGCATAACCTCCTTAAATTCCTCATCGTAGCCGGGGTGTTTTGCATCGTGCTTATTAAACCGGAGTTGTTGGAGAAAGGGATGGAGTTGTTGGGTAGATAGTTTCAGGTTTCAAGTTTGTTCCATTTTGCAAGTTCGATCAATCACTATTATCCGAATAAAAATATGTATCCACAAATTCATTCGTGCATTCGTGGCAAAAAAAGGAGAGACTCAACTCGGTACATGCTATAACTTAAAGACCAAACGGGGGCTACTAAACTGAATTTTTAAATTATTAAATCTTTCAATCTTTCAATTTTCTAGTAAGATAATCGACAACTCACAACCGAAAACCGACAACTAAATAACCAAAAAAGAAAACCCTATCTTTGCCGTCAAATTACCTAAATACGCCCAGTACCAATGAATAAAAAGGACGGCCCATCAAAACGCAGCACTTCCCGCACCGGAAGCGCTAGACCAGGTTCAAGTAAACCAAAACCTGCGATGGCCAAAAGAGCCCAAGGGCCAAAAAAACCTAAGCCAAGTGTTGCCTCAGCTTCTACAGCCGCTGCTGCCAAGCCTGAACGCAAACCCAATCAGGCACCCAAACGCGCCAAAAGTCCAGACGAAATGCGATTGAATAAATACATCTCAAACTCGGGTGTTTGCTCGCGTCGAGATGCCGATATTTATATTCAATCGGGGAATGTAAAAGTGAATGGTGTTCCGGTAACCGAAATGGGATTCTTAGTAAAACTAGGCGATGTTGTCAATTTTGACGGGGTGGAACTCACGCCCGAACGCAAAGAATATATCTTATTAAACAAACCGAAAAACTTTACCACCGCCCTTGACGAAGCACAAGAAAACCGCAATGTGTTGGAATTATTGCGTGGCGCCACTACTTCCAAAATTGCTGCGGTAGGCCGAATGGACAAAAACACCACCGGTTTGTTGTTGTTTACCAACGACACCGATATGATTCGCAAGTTTGGTTTGCCCAACCAAAAATCGCCAAAAATCTATCAAGTATCCTTAGACAAAAATTTGAAATTCGAAGATTTAGAAAGCATTTCGTCTGGCGTTACCCTCGATGGTCATCGCTTGTATATCGAAGAAATTAGCTACATCGAAAAGGAGCCGAAGACGGAAATTGGTCTTAAGTTGCGCACAGCCAACGTAAAAGTAGTGCGCGCTATTTTTGAAAACTTCGATTATAACGTACTTAAAATTGATCGGGTTGCCTTTGCCGGGCTCACTAAAAAGAATTTACCTCGAGGCAATTGGCGTTTTTTGACCGAACAAGAAATCATCAACCTGAAAAATATGTAATTCTAATTCCTGCTGAAAAGTGGGAATTTTTTGCTTACGCCTATGACTTCTCCCGAACAAATCGCCTTCAACTGGCTGGCGGCTTTTAATGCCAAACAATTAGAAAATTTATTGGCTTTGTATGACGAAGATGCCGAACATTTTAGTCCCAAATTGGCCCAGCGTCTCCCCGAAACCAAAGGACTCATAAACGGGAAAGCAGCCTTACGTGCCTGGTGGGCCGATGCCTTTGATCGTTTGCCTAGTTTGCATTATAAGGTCTTAACCATCACAGCCAACGAAAATCGCGTGTTCATGGAATACCTGCGTCAAGTAGACGGAGAGCCCGAGATGAAAGTGGCGGAGGTTTTAGAAATAAGGAACCAAAAAATTGTATTTTCGCGGGTATACCACGGATCATAATTACCACTATGAAATTACTAATACATACCGTTTTTCGCTTTTTGTTGCACTTGCTTTAGTCGCCTGTAACTCTAAATCTCCAATAGAATTTTCGGGATTTACCCAACAGTACTTTGACGATAAGAAAGCGCTTTTCCCCTTGGAAGCCACCCAATACGGACAAAACCAATACAACGACCAATTGGTTTTTGAAATGACCGACAGCTACCGCAAAAAGCTGGGCGAATTTTATGCGAACTACGAAAAACACACGGGAAGCAATTTGACATCAAAAAATTTCACGGGAAAGTATTGGAATCAGGTGTGATGCCTTTG
>Ga0209550_10005372_pt1 | contig 12021 bp, 8 predicted proteins | sample LauGreSuBDMM15SN_2_FD_187567 | JGI IMG/M metagenome (GOLD analysis project Ga0209550, IMG submission 187567) | Freshwater lake microbial communities from Lake Michigan, USA - Su13.BD.MM15.SN (SPAdes) (version 5) | ecosystem: Environmental > Aquatic > Freshwater > Lake | place: Lake Michigan, USA... | reverse complement strand
TAATTATTGTGTGTTATTTATTTTGTTGTAGCTCCCAAACTTTAAAATTTCTATAGGCAAAATGAGTCCATTGCATTTGACGGAAACCAATTTTACCTTCATTTAATATTTTACCATACTTAACGCCATCATCAGTCCAATCAATTACTTTTTTATCATCAATATAGAGTACAATTTCACCTTCGTTTTTAACCAATTTCATTTTATGAATCGCTGTCGATTGAACAGGAATACCTATTTCTCCAGTTTGCACCAAATTAAATCCTTTGTTTTTTCTCAAATTGGCTGTTTCCCGATTTGGATTATCGCGACCATTAGCATAGTAGGAAATATGATAATCGTTCATGGCTCCTTTGGTATAATCGGTAAATATTCCCGATGTTCTTTTAGGCATCGATTCGTCAAATATACTTTCGCCTTTCAATCCTTTGGCACAGAAAAAAACGATACATAAGCCGGCGTCAATCTCTTGATTTTGAGCTTCCCACTCGGCAATAAAATTCCCAGGAAAATCTTTTGGACACCAAAAAACGTGATGGCCTTCTTGATTTGGCGAATACATTTTCAACCAATTATTTTTAAATTCAATTTTGGCTGGACCTTCTAAAACCCAATCTGTAACTGATTCTGCATTGGATAAGGAATTGATATAAATCAATTTTCCTTTAGAAAACTCTTGGGCACAAACTGAAACAGTCAATACTATTAGTAAAGTCAAAAAAATATTTTTAACAGTAATTTTCATCTAATTAAGCTCTATTTTATATTCTAAACATTATTATTTAACGATACTATTATCTAATTAGAAACACATCGAAAACCCAAATGTTCCATTGAAGAATCTGCAGAGCTTTTCATTCTTGCCGAAACACGATAACCACTACAATAGGACTCATTACATAAAAATGACCCGCCTCGCATCACTCTTTTTTCCACCAATGGCTCATCGGGATCATAACTTTTTAAAGGGCCTTTAGGGTTTGTGGTAACTTTGATTTTTTTAAATGAATCGTAATACAAATTATTGTATTTATCGGCACACCATTCCCAAACATTACCCGCCATATCATACAATCCATATCCATTTGGTTCAAATGATTTTACTGAAGCAGAACCAATAAATCCGTCACTTACTTCATTTTTATAAGGAAAATTACCTTGAAAATAGTTGCAATGGTATTTTCCTTCATCTACATTTTCGTTACCCCAAGTATAAACACTTTTAGTCAATCTGCCTCTGGCAGCAAATTCCCATTCAGCCTCAGTTGGCAATCGTTTTCCAGCCCATTTGCAATAAGCATTGGCATCGTCCCAACTGATATGAACCACTGGAAAATCATCTTTACCATCAATGTTACTGTCTTTTCCTTGAGGATGTTTCCAATTGGCTCCGTGTGACCAATTCCACCATTGGCTGTAATCTTGCAAACTCACTTCACCACTCGTTGGAACAAAAACCAGCGAAGCTGCTTTAAGTGTCTCAGCATCAGGTTTTGGAGTATCTGAAGGTAATTGTTTTCTTAATTCGTCCCAATTAATATCTTTTTCTGCGGTAGTTACATAACCCGTTGCAGCAACAAATTTTGCAAATTGTGCATTGGTAACTTCGGTGATATCCATGAAAAAACCATTCAATTTTACTTGGTGTTTTGGAAATTCATCTTGGCGGGCTTGGTCATTATCGCCACCCATACTGAAAGTGCCTCCCGGAATCCATACCATCCCCTCGTGGTTAGTTAAATTTAAATTGGATTTGTTCTTTAGCTGCACTTTTTTTACTCCATAACGACTTGGAATTTTTGCAGTACAACAAGATTTAACAGTATCTTTATTTTGAAATAAATTAACTGTTTCTTTTGCTTGTAACTCGAAACCAAAAATGACTAAAAAAAATACGATTTTATACATTTTATTTATTTGTTTTTTATCCAACTAACACCAACATCGTTCTTTTTTACTATCCAATTTGGATTAAATTCAGAAATTTCTACATCGCTTAATTTAATAGTATGAATTGAAAGCCGTTGATTGATTTCATCTAAAACCGTTGGATCAACTTTTGTTTTTACTTCATAAAATCCATTTTTAAATGGAAACTGCTTTCTATTTATCAACGAAAATCCTGGTTCTTTTGTTTTTCCATTGGTAAAAAAATTATCTTTAATTGTAAATGTAGTATTCAAATCGGATAATTCAAAAGGAGAATCATTATCTCCTATAGAATTTATGATTGTATTTCCAATAATAGTAACATTTATAGGAGCAATTTTTGGCGTTTTCACGTCTTTGTTTACAACACCCAGTTTAATTGCTGGACCATATGAATTTACAACAGTATTATAGGCAACAATGGCGTTATCAGCAGGATAATAGCCATTTAATGGGGAATCAACCAATCCATCCATAATTGATATCGGAAATTTTGAATTTCCTTTTCCGCCTTCAATGTTTTCAATATAATTATTAAAAACAGTATTATTAGGGTTTATAATTCTAATTCCACCACTTCTGTTTCTCCCTGATTTTCCATTGAAATAATTGCCATAAACAAAACACTTTTGTCCATGTCGAATAACCATCGCTCCATCATTTCCAATAAAAGAATTGAATCTATAAATGTTATCCCAACTTTTATTACTTATAATTTCGGCCTCAATTCTCTCGTCTTCAAAATAATTATATTCCACTAAATTAAAGCCGTGAGTAAAAGAAGTGGTGCTAGTTCCAACTCGAATTTGCTCACCACCATTTGAAGAAAAGGTTCTGTATCCAAAATAATTATGATGAATATGGTTAAAAGAGGAAGGCGCAACGTCGCTACCAGGAACGTAACCATTTTCTTGCTTGTATTCAATTACTAATGTTGGTCCAGCATTTAATTTCCCTGTGAAAGTACAATTATCAACTTCATTATAGGTCCCAATTAAATTAACGTAATAATTTTTTTTATCGCTTTCTTCGGTAAGTGAATAATTGATAATGGCACAATTTGTTAGTCGACAATGGTTCGCTTCATTGTTTGTTTTTTTAACTTTAGTTTTAAAATCAATTACATTTTGATTGGTTTCTAGAGTGCAATTTCCTTCAAATAATAAGCCTTCAACTACAAGAAAATTACCCCCAATAAACAATTGAGAGTTTCCAGAGAATTTAACTTTACCAGCAATTTGAGCTTTTAAAGAAATAGGCTGATCTGAAGTTCCATTATTCAACGGGCTAAAATCAATTTTTATATCTGAATATTTACCTTCTTTCCAAATTATGATATCACCAGGAATAACTTTAGTCAAAACACTCTCAAAATCAGTTTTTGTTCCAACTAAATATTCCGTTGCTCTCACTTGTAAAGCAAAAACCAAGAATAGAAACAAAACAAAAATTGGATTTTTCATTAAATTATTTTACTTGGGTTGCTAAAAAAGCGAGCATTTTTGATTTTAAATCTTTAGCAACCGATTTGTATTCTTTAGCATCAGCAACATTCATTGTTTCGTTTGGATCTTTTTCATAATCGTACAATTCAGTACCAACAACCAGATCAGCGTTGAAAGGCTTGTTGCTTCTAAAATCATTGGTCAGCCAAATAGTGTAACGGTATCTTTTATCTCTTAAAGAATAGCCCATCACTTTTGACGAAGCGTAACCTTGACGCTCGGTTTCAGAACCACTTCCACTTCTAGGATACTGACTAATAGAATAATCTTTTACTGATTTGGCTGATTTATTAATTATTGGCAATAAACTTTTTCCATCCAATGAATCGGGTATTTTTACACCTGCAGCATCACATAGCGTTGGAAAAATATCTACAAATTCTGAAGGAGCATTAGTAACCGATGGAGCATTTCCAGGAACAGAAATAATCATTGGAGTTCTGGTTGCTTGCTCAAAATTAGTGTGTTTGCACCAAAGATTATGATCGCCAAGATGCCAACCATGATCTCCCCAAAGAACAATTATAGTGTTTTTTGTCAAACCTAATTCATCTAATTTATCCAATAATTTTCCAACTTGAGCATCCGTATACGAAACTGCAGCAAAATAGCCATGAATTAATTCCTTTTGTTTTTCTAATGGCAATGTGAGTCCGAAATCTTTTTGATCGGTAAAGGAAACTAATAGCGGAATATCAGAATATCCGCGCAATTCTCCTGAATTATGAAAGGCAGCAGCTACACTATTTTTAGGTTTTTCTTGAAAAGGAGCCACAATCATGTCTTCTCTTTGGTATAAATCCCAATATTTTTTTGGAGCTACAAAAGGTAAATGCGGTTTTGAAAACCCAACAGCAAAGAAAAATGGTTTAGGATCTGACTTTAATTTCTCTAAAATTTCTAAAGCTCTTATAGCATTTGCACCATCATTATAAGCATTATCTGGAACATCAGCGCATTCTATTGATGGCTTTACAAATTTAGAAACATAGTCGTCTAGTTCTTTATCAGTCAATCCTTTTTCTTTACCTTCTTTATTATATTTAATTGCCAATTCTTTAGTTTCTGGCAATTGATAGGCACCTAAAACTGGCATTCCGGTTTCTTTTGCATAATAACGCTCTTCCGTTTTGAAATAATTATAATACGGGACGCTCCATGAAGCCGCATCCATTTTTTTATCAACGCAACGAGAATCATAGATTTTTCCAATTCCTTGAGTAGAATAACCTTGAGTAATTAAATGTTGTGGTAAACTTAAAATATCAGGGTTGATGTCACGCATTTTTGTTTTTAAATCCCAAACTTTAGTATAATCTGGTCTTTTACCAGTCATTAAACTTGCTCTTGTTGGGCCACAAACTGCTTGTTGACAATAATTGCTCATAAATACAGTTCCCATTTTGGCTAACCGATCAATATTAGGCGTTTTGAGTTGGGTATTTCCATAACATCCCAGAATAGGTTTTAAATCATCAATTCCTATAAATAAAATATTAGGTTTTGTTTTTTGTTGGGAATAAACGGTTGAAAAGAACAGTGTTGTAAAAACTATAGCTGCTATTTTTAAGATATTGAAATTGTTCTTCATCGTATTTTTTTATGATTAAATTCCTATTAGTGAAAATTTACTGAACGATTAATTTGATTATTTTATGCAATTTAACAGATTCAATTTTAACGAAATACAGTCCAGAATTTAAACCGTTAACTTCAATTAAATTGCTTTTTAATAAATCATTTTGAGTAACGGATTGTTTTTTGACAACCTGACCATTACTATTTATAAGAGTGATTTCAATGTCTTCAAAATAGTTGTTAGGAAATAGAATGTTAAAATTGTTTTTTGCAGGATTTGGATACCAACTTATTTTAGATTCCAATTCGAAATTATCGTTTGCTAAAGCTGATAAATAGGAAGGACCAACATTAGCCAAAGTCAGTGGACGATTGGATATTGTTCCGGTAGTATATTCTTCACAGCCAACGTCTTTTAAAGTTAAAGTTGCTGGTCTTGGTCGGCCTGCAATATCAAACAATAAACTTGGATCATCGTTAAGAATTGCAATATCTAAAATAGCTGCATAACTTGCATTGGCATTATTTACAGGACTATTAGCTGATAAACCAAAGTATCCATTTGCGTTAAGGGCTAAAAAAGGATTTGTATTGGTCATTCCTGAAGGTATATTAATTCCAATATTACCTTGATATATATTACCTGTCCAAGTAGTTCCGTTATTTGAATTTGAAAACAAATTTCCGGAAGATTTTCTGAAAATATTATTAGCCCAAGTATTATTAGTTGGTCCATTACCTCCTAAATCCATATCGCCACAATTGTAAAAAGTATTGTGAATAAAATTAATATTACTAAGATTCAATGTTCTTGGCGAAGCAGCTGTTGGCGGAATTAATGGAGGCACATACACATAAGTTATTGCATCAGCTGAACTACCAACACCTGAATTTTCAAAATAATTGTTATAACAATAAATATTGTTTGCTTCTTTAATTCGTATTCCGCCAGCATTGACAAAGAAATTGCTGTACGCTACATTATTATCACCATTTCTAAAAACTAACATAGCGTTTTGTTGATTGGTAAAAGTACAATATCGAATTACATTCTCTTGACATTTTACCGATACACTCTCACTATCACCAAGTCCAGTATTATTGAAATAACAATATTCAACAGTGGTTCTGGATCTATTTAAATATTCCGCACCCAAACCTATTCTGACTGGTTCATTTCCATTATCGCCACCCAATCCATAATAATTTTGAAACGAGCAATAGCTAATTTTATGATATCCAATTACAGTAGCTGAAGTTGAAATTTGAATGGTACAGCCTATTATCGCATCTGCTGGTTTTTTTTCTAGATTGCAATAAGAGATTTCATTGTATTGGGTTCCAGCGTTTATTTCAATGTATTTTTTGGCATAATAATTACTGATATTTAAGTGTGTTAATTTATTTCTGCTACCGTTAACTTCAATTAAATAAGCAGAACCAATATCACCTTGAGTGAATTGAAAACCGCTAAATAATATATTATTACCATTTATATTAATATCACCATAAACATTTAAAAAAACACCACCTAAAGTTTGAGCAATAACTGAAATGTTACTTCTATTTATATCCAAAACTACATTAGAATAGGTGCCGTTTGCAAGCACAATAATGTCTCCAGAAGAGGAATTATTACACGCAGTTTGCAAGGCAGCAATAGAACTTACATTTATCGTTGCTGCATTAGTAGCGATTATTCCTATTAAGTTTAATAGCACAAAAGCAGTTGTAAAGGTAAAATTTCTAATATTTAGCAATTGTTTCATATTCTGAATTATTAAATTATTTCTTGATGAACTTAATAGTTCTTGGAATTGAATTATTAATAATTTCAACAAAATAAATTCCAGAAGTTAAATTGGTTATTTCAAAACTTAGCTCAAGGTTATTATTAGTAAAATTGATTGAATCTATAAGATTTACTAACAATTGACCGTTACTGTTAAATATTGAAATGTTACAATTTTTATCAAAGGGTTGATTGGAATAAATAGAAACTTGAGAACTCACCGGATTCGAACTCAATTTCATCAAAAATCCATCATTATTATTCTCAAATTGATTATTGTTTAATCTGGCTAATCGGTCATTTAATTGTGAGATATACAAACTAGGAATAGCCGAAATGCGAGTTCCTTGTGATTGAATAACGCCTAAAGGTTCGGTTGTGGCATCGCCAACACCAGTTATATTTGGACAAACGCAACCAATAGCCCAATTAATATGATCACCAGGAGGATCTTGAACTACCATTCTATTGGCAATGCAATTCCAAAACATAATTTGACTGCCAGACCATCCGTGTCCACTACCCATATCCAATCTATTTTGAACGTCCATACTTCCATTACCAGTTAAATTATCAAATAAAATTCCGGTTGCCCATCTGTGGTGAGGCCCAATATCACTATGTTGAAGAGTTGAAGAACTATTATAAAAAACATTTGGCCCACAAGTTCTACTTCCATTTACATAATCGTGTCGTCCATTTCTAGTAATACAATTTTGTACCAAGCAACGTTGCCCATCAACATTAAATGAATAACGACGACCACCATCTATTGTCGATTTCGCATCGTACATTTTACAGGCGTCAACCGTAATAAAACTTGCGTCAGAATTGATGTTAACTGCAGAATATCCAAAATAATAAACTTCTAAATTCTTAGCCCAAGCATTGTATATTTTATCGAAAGTTACGGCATCCCAACCATGGTTTTCATCTGTTGAAGAGGCATAGTTAGATGAAATTCTCATGTTTTCAATTCCGCAATTTTTAATTCTATTATCAGTAAATTTCACCAGTTCACCTGTTGAATAAACTGGATCAATAATATCCATTATTGGGGCGTCTAAAGTGATCACATTTCCATTAACGTTCATTATTTTTCTTTCAGAATCCATATCATAAGCACTCGCAGTCCAATTTACAGCCAATGGATCAATATTTGATAATAAATTCATTCCTAATAAATTTATCCAGGCATCGTTTGGAATTCTGTGTACAAAAACTTTATCACCAATCGCAAAGGAATGACCTGAAGCAACTGTAATTTGTTTTTTTCCAATTGGTACATAAGCATCTGTAATTGCTTTTCTGGTAGTGCTAGAAGAAATATAAGAAGTACCAGAAGCGCCCAAAAAGTTGAATAATGTGTGTTGAGCTGTTTTAGTAGCGATAAAATTAGTTCCGCTACCATTAAATCCAACTCCTCGAAGAACAATTCCACTTGCAGAAATGGTTACGGTATCACTTAAATTATAGGTACCTGCAGTAAATAATATTGTACCTCTAAATCCGTTAGCATCCACAGGCATTGCAGCTACTTGATTGATCGCGTTTTGTACATTGGCTAAATTATCGCCAGCAACAGGATTCACAGTTAACACCACACCAACTGTAGGTATCGGAGTTTCACCATTCATAAATCCAACTGCACTAAAATCAGGAACAACATTGCCTCGACTATCTGGAGTGTATATTAAATTTCCATTGGTGCCAATAGAAACTAAACTAGAGTTTTGAGCATAAGCAATCCCTTGTAGTAAAACAATTAAAAAAAGCAGAAAATATATTCTAGATTTATTCATTTAATACAAGTTACCACTATTATTTTTTTGCCAATTCTCTTTTAAAGTAATCAAGCATCTTAATCTTCATCTCTTTAGAAATGGCTGCATAATTTTTTTCATTAACTACATTTACTTTCTCCAAAGGATCTTTTACATAATCGTACATTTCAGAAGCATAAACTTGAGATTCGTTAAAAGGTTGCTTGCTTGTAAAATTATTCATCCAAATGGTATATCTGTAATTATCAGTTCTCAAACTGTAACCCATCATTTTTGGATCAGCATATCCTTTTTTAATCATCTCGAGTTTCTTTAATTTTCGAGGATATTGACTAATAGAGTAATCGTTCACTTTTGCCTTATTGTTTAACATCAATGGCTTCAAGCTTTTTCCGTCTAATTTACTAGGAATTGCAACTCCAGCTAAATCACAAATTGTAGGAAATACGTCAACAAATTCAGTTAAAGAATTCGTTTTGCCTGATTTAATTCCAGGACCTGCGATGATTAATGGAGCTCTAGTCGCTTCTTCAAAATTGGTGTGTTTGTGCCATAAATCATGATCACCTAAATGCCAACCGTGATCACCCCAAAGTACAATTATAGTATTGTTTAAAGTCCCAAGAGATTCTAATGTATTCAATAAAACGCCAACTTGTGCATCTAAATAAGATACTGCAGCGTAATAACCATGAATTAATTCTTTTTGTTTTTCAAGTTTCAAACCAATTCGAAGGGAATCGGCAGGTAAAGTTGCGAATTCGGGAATGTCTAAATAATTACGTAATTCACCCGATTGATGGTAAGCAATTACAGGTCCATTTTTAGAATGTTCTTGAAAAGAGGCAATTGGCATGTCTTCCCTGTTGTATAAATCCCAATATTTTTTTGGAGATACAAACGGCAAATGGGGTTTAGAAAAACCAACAGCCATAAAAAATGGCTTACTACCTTTAGAAAGTTTTATAATTTGTTCTTTTGCCAAAAGCGCATTTACACCGTCTTGGTAGGCGTTGTCTGGTAAATCGATACATTCAACTGATGGTCCTTTGATACTTTTAGGATTCTCATCATTAGCAGCTAAATCTTTATTCTGTTTTTTTCTTTCAGCAATTATTTCGGGAGTCATTCTTGCCTTTGTTTCAGGCAACTGGTATTGACCATTTGCTGGAGAACCTAGATGAGTCGGAAAATCAGATTCTTTTGATTTTAAATAAGGAATACTCCAAGAAACGGGATCAACTCCACTAATTGCACTTGAAGGGTGGTAAATTTTTCCAATTCCTGAGGTTTCATAACCTTGGGTAATTAAATATTGAGGAAGCGTAACTAAATCTGGATTTACATCACGCATTTGTGTAGTTAAATTCCATACCTGGGTCACATCAGGACGAGTTCCTGTCATAATACTCGCTCTAGTAGGTCCGCAAATTGCTTGTTGGCAATAATTTTTATTGAAAACAGTTGAAATTTTAGCCAACCTATCGATGTTTGGCGTTTTTACCAATGTGTTTCCATAACAACCTAGAATAGGTTTTAAATCGTCAACAGCAATAAATAAAATATTAGGTTTAGAACCCTTTTTGTGTTGAGCAATTACTCCATTTGAAACAATTAACAAACATAAAACCGAAAGTAATTTAATATATTTAGTGTTCATATTCATGAATTTATTTGGTAACTTTTGAATTAAAATATTCTACCATTTTTTTATCCAAATCAGTCGCTACTGAAGCATATTTTTTATCATAGGCAACATTTACTTTTTCCAATGGATCTTTATCGTAATCATATAATTCTAAGGTATAAACTTTATCTGCGCTATAAGGTTGGTCACTTGTAAAATTCTTTAACCAAACCGTATAACGGTATTGAGAAGTTCTCATAGAATAACCCATTAATTTTCCTTTTCCGTCTTCCTTTTTAATGTCAGCTTTAGGCATTTTTCGAGGATATTGACTCATTGCATATTCCTTAACAGCAACTTTGTTGTTTTTCATTACGGGAACTAGGCTTTTACCATCTAAATTTGCAGGGATTTTTCCTCCAGATAATTCACAAAGAGTTGGAAAAACGTCAACAAATTCAGTCATTGATTTACTTTGTCCTGGTTTTAAACCCGGAGCGGCAATAATTAAAGGTACTTTCGTAGCCTGCTCATAATTGGTGTGTTTTCCCCACATATCATGATCACCTAAATGCCATCCATGATCACCCCAAAGTACAATTATAGTATTGTTTAAAGTACCTGATTTTTCTAAAGTGTTTAATAATATTCCAACTTGCGCATCAATGTAGGAAACTGCAGCGTAATAAGCATGCACTAATTCCTTTTGTTTATCGATAGCCAATCCAAATTCATTGTTCTCGTTTTTATCATATTTAGCAAACTCTTTAACTCCGGAATAATTTGTCAATTCCCCAGGATATTGATAAGAAAATACTTTACTATTTAAAGCATGTTCTTGAAATTCAGCAATTGGCATATCTTCACGTTGGTATAAATCCCAATATTTTTTTGGAGATACAAAAGGTAAATGCGGTTTACGGAATCCAACTGCCATGAAAAATGGTTTATTTAATGCATTTAACTTTTCAATTTGTTTCACTGCAAGTTTAGTACTCACACCGTCATCATAGGCATCATCTGGTAAATCAAGACATTCAAAAGCAGGTCCTCTTGAGCCACCACCATCTTCATCTTCCTCTTCTTTTTTACCTTTCTTTTTACCTTTTCCTTTGTCAACTTGATCAGCACCTACTACTTCCACTTTTGTATTTAATGCTTTTAATTCAGAAGATTGATAGTGCTTTTGCACAGGAAAACCATTAGAATAGTCTGATTCTTTTGGAACTAAAAATGGAATAGACCACGATTGCGGATCAAATTTTTTGTCCACACAACTTGGATGAAATATTTTACCAATTCCAGAGGTCGTATATCCTTGATTGATAAAATATTCTGGAAGCGTAAGAATATCAGGATTTATATCTCTCATTTTAGTATGTAAATCACGTATTTTAGTTACATCTGGACGCATTCCTGTTAATAAACTCGCACGCGTTGGTCCACAAACGGCTTGTTGACAGTAATTATTTAAAAACACCGTTCCCATTTTTGCCAAACGATCAATATTTGGTGTTTTAATAATTTTATCACCATAGCAACCCAACACTGGTTTCAAATCGTCAACTGCTATAAAAAGTACATTTGGTTTTGTTTTTTCTTGAGCGATTGTAGGTGAAAACGATAGTAAACCTAAAAGTGAAACAACTATTAATTTTTTCATTATTATTTATTGATTATTATTTGATTTTTTAGACTTGTAATATTGATTTTAGTTTAACAACTATTTATTTCAATACCCATAAAATAGGATTTCGAACCGGCATATTTCTTACAATTTCAGGTGTAGTAAAATTAGTATTAAGC
>Ga0209550_10005371_pt1 | contig 12022 bp, 12 predicted proteins | sample LauGreSuBDMM15SN_2_FD_187567 | JGI IMG/M metagenome (GOLD analysis project Ga0209550, IMG submission 187567) | Freshwater lake microbial communities from Lake Michigan, USA - Su13.BD.MM15.SN (SPAdes) (version 5) | ecosystem: Environmental > Aquatic > Freshwater > Lake | place: Lake Michigan... | reverse complement strand
GTGACAGGGCGACCATAAGTTGAAATTTCTAACTGCCACTGACCGCTATATCTTCCGGCTTGTAATGTTGCCGCTGCTTGCGACCCTCGCAATTGCCGCATCATTATTGCTGCTGGATAAAATGCTAAACCTGTTTGACTTCGTTGCGGCAGAGGGCGGACCGGTCAGCGTCGTTTGGCGCATGCTTGCCAACCTTATGCCTGAATATCTTTCCTTGGGCATCCCCATCGGCCTCCTGCTTGGCATCTTGCTGGCGTTCCGCCGATTGGCAACATCCTCAGAACTCGACATTTTTCGTGCGGTGGGCATGAGCTATTTTCGCCTGTTGCGCGTTCCGTTCATGCTTGCAATCGCGCTTGCCGCCGTCAATTTCGCTATTGTTGGCTTTATTCAACCAAGTTCGCGCTATTTGTACGAAGAACTACGCTTTGAACTGCGTTCAGGTGCTTTTGGCGCGAAAGTGCGGGTGGGGGAATTTAACAATGTCGGCAAGAACCTGACCGTCCGAATTGATGAGAGCCGCAATAATGGCAATGCGCTGTCGGGCCTATTTGTTTTTGCGCAAAGCAACAGCGGGCAGACCATTGCAGTGACCGCAGAGCAAGGACAGTTTCTGCGGACCGATGACCCTGACACGATCTTACTACGGCTCGAAAAAGGAACGCTGATTCATGATGCGCCCAGTTATGGATCGCCGCGGGTGTTAAGTTTTACCAGTCATGACATTCCCATTCCGTTGCCAAAGATCGAAAATTTTCGCACGCGCGGTGGCAAGGATCGCGAATATCTGATCACTGAGCTAATCCAAATTGGCTTGGATGCCCAGAAACCGGAGCTTGATCGCAACCGGGCTTGGGCAAATTTTCACTTCCGTTTGGTGGAAGTCGCCATGATGCTCTTGCTGCCGTTGCTGGCACTGGCATTGGCGATACCGCCAAAGCGGTCAACGTCGGCGCTTGGGGTTTTTCTATCCATCGTCATGGTGGTGACCTATCACAAGATCAACGAATATGCCGAAGGCGTTGGCGGGATGGGTATCGTTGACCCCTTCATTGCCTTGTGGCTGCCATTTTTGCTGTTTGCAGCTCTGATCCTGTGGATGTACCATATTATAGCGCATGTGCCGGGCGGACAGCCGATTGGTGCGCTAGAGGTTTTTGCTACAAAAAGCGGCAAATGGGTCAAGCGCATATTCCGGTTTGGTCGAAAATCGCGGTTGGCGACCTTTGGTATGCCCGCGCCATCTGCGGAGACATAGGCCATGCATTTTTTCCCGTCGCGCAACATCACAATATATATGGCAAAGCTGTTCATCATTCGCAGCTTTGCCGTGCTGATCATGCTCGTTCTGATATTGATGACACTGGATTTGCTGGGTGAAAGCGGCAAGATTTTGGCGGTTCCCGGGAATGACCAAGGCGACGTGCTGCACTATGTTTCGATGCGCGCACCGCAGATTATTGCCAGATTTCTGCCGTTTTCCGTGCTGCTGGGCACCCTCATCACTTTTGCCGGGCTCAGCCAGAACAGCGAAGTGGTGGCGATGAAGGCGGCTGGATTATCTGCGCATCAGATTTTGGCACCGATGTTCGTCGCCAGCCTTGGTGTTGCGGTGATATCCTTTGCCTTTAACGATGCCGTCGTTGCGCCCAACACCGCGCAATTAAAAGTGTGGCAGAAAGCGGAATATGGGGCGCTGGCACCCGATGGCAACGCCCGCAATAATATATGGGTGCGTGAGGGCGATGACCTTATCAACGCAGGCAACGTCCTTGGTTCTGGAGATGACACAGTGCTGGAGGACGTCCGCATATATTTGCGTGCCAACGGCGGATTACGACAAGTCATCACCGCCACCCGTGCGCGCTACATCGGTGATGCTTGGCAACTTGAAGAAATAAAATCGTTCAACGTGGCGACAACAACCGGAACGACGGCAGATAGCCTCATCATCGGCAAAGGTATCACGCCTGACAGGTTCAATGTGGTGAAAGTCGACGGCGACAGCCTTGCCTTCTTGCCTCTTATGCGCGCGATCGACGATCTCAAGGCCGCTGAACGCCGCACGGATAATCTCGAAGGCATATTATGGCACAAGCTATCCGGCCCCTTGTCAACATTGTTGATGCCGTTGCTGGGCGCCGTTGCGGCCTTTGGTCTTGCCCGATCCGGCGCGCTCTTTTTGCGCGCGGTCATCGGCATGGCTTTGGGCTTTACCTATTTTGTCGCGGATAACTTCGCTTTGGCAATGGGCAATCTCGGCGCTTATCCACCATGGATTGCGGCATGGGGGCCGTTTTTGCTGTTCTTCTTGATAGGCGAGACGGTTTTAGTCCGCACGGAAGAATGATGGCCGCAGGTCGTACAAGGTTTCAGGGATAATATATGATAGACATCAAAATTCGCTCCGTTGCGACAAAAGCTGACAAGCAAGCGTTTGTCGACCTGCCTTTTCGCTTATACGCTAGCGACCCGAACTGGGTGCCACCTCTAAAAAGTGACGTCATGGCAACGATCACGCCGGGTAAAAACCCATGGTTCGAACATGGCGAAGCGCAGCTTTTTCTAGCGGAGCGGGATGGACATATTGTTGGCCGCATTTCGGCGCATTTGGACTATCTCGCTTTGGCGCAGCCTCCGGAACAGGGCATGGGGCCGGGTGTCGGCAATTGGGGATTTTTCGAAGCCGAAGATGCCGATGTTGCAAAAGTGTTGATTGAAACAGCGGAAGGCTGGCTGCGTGACAAAAAAATGGTCCGCGCGCTTGGGCCATTGAGCCTCTCGATCTGGGAAGAGCCGGGATTATTGGTGCAAGGCCATGATCACCCCCCGACCATGCTGATGGGCCATCATAGCCCGGCATATGGCGCGTGGATAGAGGCGGCGGGCTATGCCGGCGTCAAAGACCTGTATACCTATCACATACCGATTGATGTGCCATTGCCGCCTTTGGTGCAACGTATCGTCGCATCGGGTGAACGCAATGAGCGGATTGTCATTCGGAAGGTCAATAAGGCCAATTTTGATGCCGAGGCAGCCATCATATTGTCAATATTGAACGATGCATGGAGTGGTAATTGGGGCTTTGTGCCCATCACGGATGCAGAAGTGGTCCATACCGGCAAGCAGCTTAAACCCGTCGTGTTTAACGATTTGATCCGCATTGCCGAGGTCGACGGAGAACCCGTGGCATTCATGATGACATGGCCCGATATCAACGAAAAAATCGGCAGTTTCAGGGGATCATTATTCCCGTTCAACTGGGCAAGGCTGCTTTGGTGGCTTCGCGCCCCCAAGGTGCGCAGCATGCGCGTGCCATTGATGGGCGTAGTCAAGAAATTGCAGGCAACACGATTGGCTAGCCAATTGGCGTTTATGCTGGTCGCCTATATTCGCGATGCTTCGACGCGCAAATTTGGTGCCACGCGTGGCGAATTCGGTTGGGTTCTGGACGACAATGGCCCGATGCGTTCGGTGGGCGAGGCCATGGAGGGTGAGGTCAATAAAGTATATCGCATTTACGAAAAGCCGTTGTGATCTCGCGCCCGGGAATTTTATCCCCAAGCGGCGATAAAGGCTGACAAGTGGGCATCATACGGGCTTATCGGAACAAGACATGTGCGTAGTGTCGATTGCATGGCATGCGCATGCGCGTTGGCAATTGATCGTTGCCGGAAACCGCGACGAATTTCACGCCCGGTCGGCAGCGCCTTTGGGGCCATGGGCAGATGATCCGTCCATTATTGCTGGCCGCGATAACTTATCGCAAGGGACATGGATGGGGGTGAGCCACACAGGGCGTTTCGGCGTGGTCACCAATATCCGGAACCCAGAGGGGCCGGATCCGCAGAAGGCGTCACGTGGTGCGCTGGTCACGGACTGGCTCACGCGCGGCGCGTATCCTGACAATTTGGACAAATTCAACCCGTTCAGTCTGATGATTGGTGACCAACATGGTCTGCAATATATATCAAACCGTCCGGCGGACGTCAGCGCCTCGTTGACGCATGGCGTGCATGGCCTTTCCAATGCGGTGCAGGACGAACGCTGGCCGCGCAAAGAGAGATTGAACCGTGCGCTAAAGGGCTGGCTTGATGGCGGCGCAGCAGACCCCAAGACTTTATTTGGCATCCTGGGTGACGCCCATGTCACAGATGTGGACGCGCATCCGATATTCATCCGCAACGCAGTCTATGGCACACGTTGCAGCACCATATTGGCGGTCGGGCGTGACGGTGTTGGACGCATTATGGAGCGGCGCTTTGATAGCGCTGGGAATAGCCTTGGGGACAGCGCCGAAGCTTTCCATTGGGCAAGCTTAGACTCTTGGGGGTAAAGCCTTCGCTCTGCGCCTATCGACCGCGCGGCCTAACGTCTGATAACGTCGCCCACAGTGACGACCAGCATGACGATCGCAAATGATGTGAGCATGCCTGCGAAAATGGCGACGGCGGGAATTTGAAATACGTCCATGTCAGCTTCCTTCAGTTAAGAAAGTCGTTATGGCGTACAAAGTTCCGTCATGCTTTGATCTGGGTCAAATGTCCGATGATCGCGCGTATCGGCAAATCACCGTAAATATGGGGGAAAAGCGCACCGCCGCGTGACGGCTCCCATTTGATCACATCTTTCAGCGCTGTTAAATCCACCTCGGCGATGACCAATCCATCCTGACCGGCAAAATGCTTGTCCAGCGTGCCCTGAAGCTGATCTTGCGTCGACAGATGGATATAGCCATCCGCCAGATCGACAGGCGCGCCCTGAAAGACACCGTCAGCCTCAAATTGCGCCCATTGCGCAGCGGTCAGGATTTTGAAAGCGGTGGGTGGCTGCGGCATGTGTTCCATGCGGCATCCATGTCCAAATCGGACCATGAGGGCAAGCCGGTTTGTGGTCGACGCAAAGCGTGCCTATAATATTTCAGCATTTTTGCCGTTTTATATTCATGAAACTATCTGCGCCGCTTCGACATTGGCCAGAATGATTTTGACCGTAAAATGAACGTTGACCGCCATCAGGCCCTCATTGGCCTTGGCGTGCGCTTTTAATCCTTCGGCACTGCCATCTGGCTAAGCGCTAGAACACAACCGCCGGGCGAAACCCCGGCGGTTTTTGTGCACGGAAATCTGCAACCCGACTGCTCCAAATCCGACATAACCCACCGCGACTTTAACCAATTGTTGAGCCTAACATGTAAAACATGGTATCATCCGGCGGCAATGTCCGAACGTAGGTGGTGTTTACGAAGCAATGCGTAACACCCCGGTGTGCGGGCCCTGCCGTCATACGCAAAGGTCCAGTGCTCATATGACTCGGTTTTTCTCGCTGACGCTGATGCTGTCGGCTGCCATTTTTTGGGGCGTCTGGACGCTATCCGGCACAGCCCCGGTTGGCGGCGTCGCTGCTTTGGCCGCAAGCGTCCCCGACACCGAAACCGCCGCCTTTGGCATTTGCAAAAGCGGTGGAGGCACGAACTGCGTCGTGGATGGGGACACGATCTGGTATCGCGGTAGCAAGATCCGCATCGCCGATATCGATACCCCCGAAACGCATCAACCCCGCTGCGCGGCGGAGGCGGCGCTTGGTGCCGCAGCAACGCGGCGGCTGCACCAACTCGTCAATGCTGGCCCCTTCACCTTGCAAAGCATTGACCGCGACGAAGACCGCTATGGCCGCAAACTGCGCATATTGACGCGCGGTGGGGAAAGCCTGGGCGATATATTGGTCGAAGAAGGGCTTGCCCGATATTATGAAGGCGCACGGCGCAGCTGGTGCTGACCCGCGCCTATCGCCGCCCCAAACGCGCGCGGTTCGTCATAAACAGACCGCCGCCAGCATAGCGGCACAGACGTGCAGTATCGCGATCTTGTGCAGGTGGCGGGAAAAGGGCTGCTTGCGCGTCTTGTGCCGGAATACCGCGCGACCAGCATATGCGCCGATGGTTCCCTCAAAAAACGCCCATATCAGCAACGTCCCTTCCGACACGCGCTTAGACCCCGCACGAGCGCGGATCTTGTCGAGGCCGAATAGCAGGAAGGTGATCAGGTTGATCAGCGCAAACAGGCCAAGCGCGTTGGGGAGGGTGAGGAGGGTGTTGAAGGGCATGTGTGATGTGTCGGTGGGTTAGGGGGTTTTGATAGCCGGAATAAGGCGCACGCGCCACAGTGTCGCCATTTAGCGTATTGCGGTAATTTCCCTTAAATTTTCACTGTGAGTCCCCCCCCATCGTCATGCTGAACTCGTTTCAGCATCCATCGCGCAGCCAACCCAGATTTTGATAGGCACGATGGACCCTGGAGCCGAAGGCGTGCAGTGCAAAACCAAGTTCAGGGTGACGGTATTGCGAGAAGCCTAGGCATCCGCACGACGCCCCGCGCGATCGCCGGGAAATTATACACCCCCAAGAAGGTCAGGACGACCAAGGGTGCAGCGGTTTTGCGGAATGAGCCGCGGGCCATTTAGCGAGAATGGCAGGCGTTGGTTACCGGGAGGTTGAGCTGCCAAAAATTGCTAGTGAGTTCTTACGTCAACTCCCAAATCCGACCCTTACCGTTTTTCCGAAGTTTGCCCTCGAGCTGAAGCTTTTGACCTTCCCACCGCATGGCATATTGCCAAGTATAGAAAAGATCGCCTGACGCCTTGAGTTCATTTTGGTGATTATCCCAAATATGTTTGGCGATATTTGGGACACTCGTCGGGCCTAAAATTTGAAGCGCTTCAAAGACCCATTTTTTTAAATCAGAACGTGTGGCCATCATCCAATGTTTCCCGCAGCCTGCTGTATTCGAGGAAGAAGCTGTAACGACGGGATTAGGTCTGTGTGACCACCGTCTTGCTTTGCATATCCAGTCTCTTGAGGCGAAAATATACATGATGCAGCGTGGCTTAGCACAATATCAGAGCTTGCCGCGTCTGAAGTCGCTTCAACTAATGCCGTAAATGTTGCCAAGGCATTTTGACGATGACGATTCACAACTTCATTATGTCGATGTGACAAAAAGTTCTTAGCACACAAGATAAGCATATAAGCTATGACGCCGAAAATAAGTACTTTACTAACTGCAATTTGAGCCATTCTATAACCGCTCTTAGAATCTAAGCCCGGAACATTATGCAGGAACAGCGAGATTATCGCAAATGCCCCAAGTCCAAGCGCAGTTAGAACTGAACGGGTAAGCCAGATTCTGGCTTGACTTTCATGCTTGTCAGCTTCGGTCTTAAAATGGATCGCTTGTTTGCTGACACCCTGCTCTGCAGCTGCATCACGCGCCTCTTTCAAAATCCCTTCTATTGTTTTTCTATCACCATCAAGGCCTTGGACAAGTGTTGCTACCTGATCCTTCGCAGCCTGTACCGCCGCACGAGCATCACGCTCCATTGCCGAGAAATCCTGCGCTCGAACAGTCGAAAATGCGATTAACGGGGAAAGCACATTAAACGTGTGCTGAAAGATATCACGAAGAGACTGAACTAAAGTGTCCTGAGCATGCGTGACGCTCGGCTGGGCGGATTCCACATCAAAATCCAGAAATGTTTGAAACACACTATATGCGTTATTGGCAACATCACGAGTTTCCCGAATCTGCTGATCAGGAAAATAGACAAGATGGGAAACCGGGAGAGTTGCAAAAAGGTCAATGAGGCGTCGCGCCGGCGCAATCGCATCATCGAACGCATACTTTCCAAGCACATCGCGACGAACAAGCGACCCCGCATTGAACGACTGAATCCGCTCTAATGAAAGATTAGCCTCTCCTAGAAGAGATGTATCGATCTGCTCTGCCCCTGACATAACGCGCTTTACTCCGCAGCCACTCCAGACCGCGCAATCATATTATCATAAAATGTGAAGTCAAATTGGATTTGTATGTTTTACATAACTTTACCAATGACTTGACCGTAACGCTATCTCCGCTGCCGCTTTACATCCATACGCTTAGGGGCAGCCGTTCGGTCTATGCGCTCGGACAGAATCCGCACAAAAAACTGCCGCGCCTCTTTGCAGAAGCGCGGCAGCGGGAATGTCTAACGCGATGGCGTATAAATCAGATCATGGAGAGCGCTTACTCCGCCGCAACCCCAGCCGCTTCAAACATGTCCATGCCGTCATTTTCGGCGACGATGACTTCGGCGACGTCTTTCTTCTTACGGTTGTCGAAGCTGTTCCATACTTGGCCCCAATCGCCGCGTGTTGACGCCTTGCTGTACTCGGTGGCGCGGGTTTCGAAGAAGTTGGCGTGCTCGACACCGTTCAACAATGGCGCGAGCCATGGCAGCGGGTGGTCTTCGACCATGTAGATGGGTTGAAAACCAAGCTGGCCCAAGCGCCAATCGGCGATGTAGCGGATATAGCGTTTGATTTCCTTGGCGGTCATGCCGGGGACTGGGCCCATTTCGAACGCGAGGTCGATGAAGTTATCTTCCAGACGGACGACCTTTTGACAGCAATCGATAATGTCTTCCCGCACCGACTTGGTGAGGCAGCCACGTTCGGCGCAAAATGCGTGGAACAGCTTGGTGATGCCTTCGCAGTGTAAGGACTCGTCGCGGACGGACCAGGATACGATTTGCCCCATGCCCTTCATCTTGTTGAAGCGCGGGAAGTTCATCAGCATCGCAAAGGAGGCAAACAATTGCAGCCCTTCGGTAAAGCCACCGAACATGGCAAGCGTGCGGGCAATATCTTCGTCGGTGTCGACGCCGAATTGGTGGATATAATCGACCTTCGCCGCCATTTCTTCATATTCGAGGAATGCCGAATATTCGGACTCGGGCATGCCGATGGTGTCGAGCAAATGGCTGTAGGCCGCGACATGGACGGTTTCCATGTTGGAAAACGCGGTCAGCATCATCTTGACTTCAGTCGGCTTGAACACGCGGCCGTAATTTTCGTGGTAGCAATTCTGCACCTCGATATCGGCTTGCGTGAAGAAACGGAAGATTTGCGTCAGCAGATTGCGCTCATGGTCCGAAAGCTTCTGCGCCCAATCGCGGCAATCTTCGCCCAAGGGCACTTCTTCAGGCAACCAATGGATCTGCTGCTGACGTTTCCAGAAGTCATAGGCCCATGGATATTCAAAGGGCTTGTAGCTGTTGCGGGCTTCTAACAATGACATCTTCTATGCTCCAAATTCTCTTAATTTCTGTTCCCTCACCCCTTGCGGGGGAGGAGGATAACTTACTGACAGGCCAAGCATTCTTCATAATCGGTTTGGGCCGCAAGTTCGATGACGGGTGCTTCAGCGGTATTATCCGCCTCAACCCCGCCTGCAAAACCAGCGCGTTGGATCGACTTCGAACGCAGATAATATAGCGACTTCACGCCCAATTCCCATGCGCGGAAGTGCAGCATGAGAAGGTCCCATTTTTCCACATCGGCAGGGATATAGAGGTTCAGCGACGTTGCTTGGTCGATAAACGGCGTGCGGTCGGCGGCCAGTTCGATCAACCAACGCTGGTCAATTTCGAAGCTGGTTTTGAACGTATCCTTTTCCTCTGGCGTGAGGAAATCGAGATGCTGAACCGATCCGCCCTTTTCCAATATGCTGTTCCAGACATTGGTCGAATCCTTCGACTTTTCCTGCAACAGTTTTTCGAGATAGGGGTTCTTGACAATGAAGCTACCCGACAAGGTTTTGTGCGTGTAAATATTGGCCGGGATTGGTTCAATGCAGGCGCTGGTGCCGCCGCAGATGATCGAAATCGACGCCGTTGGCGCAATCGCCATCTTGCAGGAGAAGCGCTCCATCACGCCCATTTCTTCGGCGTCGGGGCAGGCGCCACGTTCATTGGCGAGCATCATCGATGCCTCATCCACTTGCGCACGGACATGTTTGAAGAACTTCATGTTCCATGACTTGGCAAGCGCGCTTTCAAAGCCGACGCCGCGGGACTGTAGGAAGCTGTGATAGCCCATGACGCCAAGGCCGATAGAGCGTTCGCGGCTTGCCGAATATTTCGCCCGCGACATTTCCGGCGGCGCACGATCAATGAAATCCTGCAGCACATTGTCGAGCATGCGCATCACGTCTTCGATAAAGACCTTATCGCCGTTCCATTCGTCCCATTTTTCAAGGTTGAGCGACGACAGGCAGCATACGGCCGTCCGGTCATTGCCCAAATGGTCACGGCCCGTTGGCAAGGTGATTTCCGAACACAGATTCGATGTCGAAACCTTCAGCCCCAAATCGCGGTGATGCTTTGGCATCGCGTTGTTCACGGTGTCGCTGAAGATGATATAGGGCTCGCCGGTTGCAAGGCGGGTTTCCACTAGCTTCTGGAACAAGGAACGAGCATCGATAGTGCTGCGGACTTCGCCTGTCTTAGGGCTGCGCAGGTGGAATTCTTCACCAGCGCGGACGGCCTCCATAAATTCGTCGGACAGCAATACGCCATGGTGCAGGTTTAACGCCTTACGGTTGAAGTCGCCCGATGGTTTGCGGATCTCTAGGAATTCCTCGATTTCGGGGTGGCTGACGTCCAGATAACAGGCGGCAGAACCACGACGCAGCGACCCTTGCGAAATCGCAAGTGTCAGGCTGTCCATCACGCGGACAAACGGAATGATGCCGCTGGTCTTGCCATTCAGGCCAACAGGTTCACCAATGCCACGGACATTGCCCCAATAAGTGCCAATGCCGCCGCCGCGCGACGCGAGCCAGACATTTTCGTTCCAAGTGTTGACGATGCCTTCCAAGCTGTCATCGACGGAGTTCAAATAGCAGCTGATCGGTAGCCCACGGCCCGTGCCGCCGTTGGACAATACGGGCGTTGCCGGCATGAACCATAGACGCGAGATATAGTCATAAAGACGCTGCGCATGTGGTTCGTCATCGGCATAAGCGGACGCAACGCGCGCGAAAAGGTCTTGATAGCTTTCATCGGGCAGCAGATAACGGTCCTGCAACGTGTCCTTGCCAAATTCGGTCAACAAGGCGTCGCGTGCGGAATCAGTGACGACATTGAAACGACGCACGTCAACTGATTTGCTTGACGCAGGCATCTTGGCTTCTACGATCTCCGCCTTTACCGCTTCAGCTACTTTTTCAAGCATATCTGTCATCATTCCTGCGGTCATATCGTCCGCCCCTTGGCCTGTATCCCTGAAATCCATTTTAACCTGTAGCTCCATTCATTGCGGCGACCTGAAACTGGTTATCGGTTTACCGACATCCAGCGATCAACTGTATCTTGGCGGGAACCGATGTTCCCATATTGTTCGACTCAGGGCACGAAACTCCCTGTTAGCATTTTTTGGCCTTGTCAGGGGGGAGTATTTTGACTTGTCCCCAGCTTATCAATGGGAAAAAGCGCCCCGGCCGACACATTCGTCCGCTGAAGCATAAAGCACAATTGGTGGTAATGCCCCCTGTGGCCAACCGCTACCTATAGTGCCTTAATCGGGCTAAGACGCAAGATGTAAAATGCAATTTCTTGATCTCAATTCGTCGCTAATGTGATTCCATTCGTCGCACCCCGGCGCGTCGTAACAGCGAGCGACGCGCTGACCTGCTAAGTGAAATTCAGAGCGCAAGATGTAAAATGACCCGATGCATATTTTTTATATGCCGAAATGAATGTATCGGTTGGGGGCACATAATCTGCGTTCTGGCCATGCGTGCAAACTAGGATTTGCTGTGTCAGATTCGGTGCACAAATCATGAACCGCGAAGGTGGGGATCTATGCCGTCTCGCAATGCCGAACCAACGCGATGTGCGTATGCCTTTCACAACTGGCGGATCCCCGCCTTCGCGGGAATGACGAGATGAAGTGCCGTGCGCGGGATCTGTCACACCCCTCATAAAGCGCTGTTGAGACACAGCGCTTGTTAGCCAATGTCCTTCTGGCGCTAGACCAAATGAGGCTTGAATAGGCGCTCGAGCGCGTTAAGGGGCATTGCATACTTAAAGCGTAGGGGCCGACATGACTGTAATCATCCGCAATGCCGACTTGATCGAAAGCGTGGCCGACGCGTTGCAATATATCAGCTACTTCCACCCGATGGATTATATCCGGGCCTTG
>Ga0209550_10005368_pt1 | contig 12031 bp, 11 predicted proteins | sample LauGreSuBDMM15SN_2_FD_187567 | JGI IMG/M metagenome (GOLD analysis project Ga0209550, IMG submission 187567) | Freshwater lake microbial communities from Lake Michigan, USA - Su13.BD.MM15.SN (SPAdes) (version 5) | ecosystem: Environmental > Aquatic > Freshwater > Lake | place: Lake Michigan... | reverse complement strand
CAAAACGCCAAGGTATTGAGATTGCAGATTTTTCAAATGTTAGAAAAGGAATACCTTCTTGAGCGCTAGGAATTAACCAATACCCAAGATTTCCTGAGTCTAATGGGATCCAGTTTATATTTATTTCTAGATCTTCACAGTAGTGAATGAACTTAGAAAAATTTTTGTCAGACTCCATCCCTGGCAGCAGTAGAACTTCATCAATTTTTTTGTATCGAAGTATTCGATCAAACTCCTCAATCCATGCACTTGTAATTTGATTACACTCAACCCTGGAAACTACCGAGTACCCTAAGGTTCTATTTTGAATAATCCATTCGCTATGATTTTTAAGTTCTTTGCTAGATCTTCCAACAATCATCATTTTTGAAATTATTTTCTTTTTTAAAATCAATGGCTTTAAAAATATGAAGTAAGTGACCAGTCTTCCCAAAAGCAAATAAACTAAACCTGAACCTAACATGATAGCGAAGACTATTCGTGAAAAAGATGCCTTAAGAATGAAAGAGATAAATCCTAGAAAGAAAAAAAAGTATATCGATCTTTTGATCACTAACTGTAAGTTTAATACAAACAAATTTGCATGTTTAAATCTATATATTCCACTGACTATAAATATAGAGAGCCAGCTTAGAATAATTACAAATAAAATTCCCCGATAATCAAATTGAGCAATCGCTGGCTTTGAATCTAACTCTAAATTTTTGTCAGGAAATCGAAACTGGAATGCAGTAATTGCTGAAAGAGTAATGCATATAAAATCTGAAATAATTAATATACTTGCAACTGCAAGCTTATTGTTATCTTTCAGACGAGTAGCTAGGACTGCTAACAAATTTGGCATAAGCTCCTTTGATAGGAAATATTATCGCTACTAAAGGCAATTGAGTGCGCAATTCAGTTAAGTTCGTACTTATAGAGTTATATTAAACGCATAAAGGAAGGGACTGTTGAAAATAAGCACTTAGCTTTGGTCCTAGTTTGGGTTGATCAGATCTTCGACCCACTGCAGGTACTTCGCCCGGCCAACTTCGGGATCAAGATGTTTTTTCGCAAACTCACTACCTAGCTTCGCTAATTCTTCAAGCCTGATTTGATTATGGCTTAATTCTTCAATCTTTTTAGCTAAAGCTTTTGGATCTGCTGCCTCTACCAACTCAGCCACACCATCTAAGAACTTCCATGTTGCACCGCCTCGGGGGACTGCGGCGAGTACTGGGCGCTCGCTATAAAGATATGAAGTCAATTTACTTGGCAGACTCATCTCCATCTGTGTGCTTCGCTCATTGACCAATAACAAATCCGCTGCTGATAACAACGCTGAGTAATTTTCATCTGAGACAGCAGGCATAACAGCAATATTGCTCTTGCCTTCACAAAGCGCCTTCAGAATGTTTTCCTGGTTTCCATGACCCACAAGATAAATCTTGATTTTAGATTCGCCAGTAAGGGCATCTGCTGCTCGCACCACATTCTCAAGATCCTGCTTAGCACCCATGTTGCCTGTGTGAATAACAACAAAATCTTCCGTAGCCCAGCCGAACTTGCGCCGTGCACTAGTTTTATCTTCACTTGCTATTGCCCTGGCTGAGTAATTAAGTATTTGATTAATTCGTCTTGACTCAACACCTAAACCAATAACCACATCTTTCATGGCAGGTGAGACCACAACTAAACTGTCTGCTGCATGCAAAGCTCTGCCTTCCACTACATGAGCAATCTTTGAAATCAGGGCGCCGCCACGCAACCCGGATTGCTTGGCGCCAGCACCAGATAAATCCTGCACAATCAAACCAAATGGCACATCAAGCCGCTTAGATATTTTCTTTCCCACAATTCCTGCTGCCACCGTAGGCATACAAGCGATTACTACATCAAACTTTTTTCCTATTAACTTCCTAGATACTCTTCTTAAATTCCACCATAGAGATATTTCAAATCTCATCCTAAACACAGCATTCATCTTTGCCGGAACAAAGTGCTTAGCGCGCATTACTTCAACGCCATTATGTGGTGGCATGCCCTCACCAAGATGTGAAAACTCTGCTGGTACCTTCCACCATGGATAATGAGGCAAGCTAGTTAATACAGATACCTTTTGACCATTAGCTTTTAGATTCTCAGCCAGATCTGTCGTGTAAACAGAGATGCCAGTTGGCTCTGGCCAATAATTAGTTGTTACAAGAAGTACTCCAGACATCTACAACTTACTTTGGCACATCTATTGGGCGAACCTCTCCGCCAACTAACATTGAGTAATCTGGAATAGATTTTCGAACAACCTCACCAGCTGAAACAACCGAGCACTCTCCGATTGTCACGCCAGAAAGAACCTTTGCATCTAAGCAAACCCATGCACCATCTTTTATTTCAATTGGCTTGTGGGCATACACTAAAGAAGCAGATCGATAGTCATGTCCACCACTACAAATAATTGATCTTTGTGAAATACAAACGTTAGAGCCGATTCGAATCTTTTCATGAGAAATAAACCAGACATCTTCGCCGATCCAGCAGTCATCTCCGATTTCTAGGTTCCATGGGAAGTGCACTTTTACTCCGCGCCGAATAAAAACGCTGCGACCGATAGATGCTCCGAATAATTTGAGAAGAAATGGCCTAACTACAGATGGAAGAAATGCTGATTTGAAAACTAAATGTTGTATTGGAAACCAAACAGTAAGAATAATCTTGGATTTAATAGTTGATTTAGTTCCACTAAAATCTTTCAGATCTCTATTGCTTGGCATTTTGCATCTTTTCTCGAGCAATAACATCACTTAACCAGTAATACCAGGATTTTGCGAAGGCATAGTCAAATCCGGCTCGACCATCTAGGAATCCAAATTTCATAAAATAAGAGTAAATAAAGAAGGCAAAAGGTCGTAAAGGCAATTTATGAAACCAAGTAGAGATTCCATTTTTGGAAGAATCTACTTCAATCTTGGTTTCCGGGTTCATCAGTAAGTGTGCTTCCCACTTTGCGTAATTAATATGACGAGACATCCAAGTTGAAATCGGGTCGTTATCATTATGTTTAATAGCAGTGCAAAACTTTTTAACTCTACCTGCGATGATAGGTTGATAGTGACCTTCTAACTCTCCCATACCTTCAGCGGTTAAATCATTGATCACCGGGAACTTTGCTTTTCCAATTCGCAACAAAGCGATTTTTCTTGGCCTTTGACCGTGTTTTAAACGCTTACCAGCAAAGTAATAATCTATCGGAATAGAAGCTGCCGAATAATTCTCAGCTGAATTCGCAAGAAATTCTCTAAGTTCAATTACAAAATTACTAGTCACGCGTTCATCGGCATCAACGAAAAGAATCCATTCATTTTTGTATTTAACTTGCCCTAAACTCCACTGTCGTTTCTTTGGATACTGACCATCCCATTCATAATCAATAACTCTAGCTCCAAGATTCATCGCAATTTGCTTGGTTCGATCACCGCTAACTGAATCAATAACAATGACTTCAGAGAAATCTGAAAGGGATTTTATGCATTGCTCAATATTTGCTGATTCATTCTTAGTGAAAACTACTGCAGTTATACTCAACATGGACAGGTGCAACTAAAACCCTCCATTATTAAGCTCATTTATCCATAATTCGGAAACAAAAGTCCACGCTAGGAAATTTCTTGAGATAAAGCAATTTTCGGAATATTTCTCAAAATCCTGAACAATTCTTAGGACTCCGTTTGCAATTTCCACCGCACTTAAGATATCAATAGTTACTCCAACACCATGAACATCCACAAATTCGTGCATGGCTACAAACTTTGAAACCAAAACTGGTCTCAAATTCCCAATTGATTCCGCTACTGCAACAGCGAAATTTTCGTTCTCGCTTGGTAAAAGTAAAATATGAGAATCCTTTATCGAGCTTTCCTTATTACCTTCGCTTACAAATCCCTTGAATTCTACTTTTTCACTTAAATGTAAATTGTCAGTTAGAACACGCAACTCTTTTTCTAATGGTCCTCCATTTGATCCATAAATCGATAGTCTAAAATCATATTCAGAATCTTTTAAATAACTTAGTGCATGAATGCAAAGATCTAATCTTTTTTTGGCTGTTATACGCGACATACAGTAAAGATATATTGGTTGATTTTTAACTATTATTTGTTTTTGAATGTCAGGATAAAAATCAACTCCGAGCCCAACCACTTTAACATCCGTGTTGGGAAATTTAGACTTCACGGATATTACTTCTGGTTCAGAGCCTACTAAAAAAGTCAACTGCCGATCATTCAAGAAACAATGAAAGAAAAATTCAAATATTCTCTTTCGAAATTTACCATTTTTAGATTGATAATTCTCCAGTGAACCGTGAGGCATGATATAAATCAATTCAGTTTTTGCAAAAAATAGAGCAAATAGAGTTGAGTATAGATAGAAGCCATGCACTAAAATTAAATCTGCACTGACAAGCGAATCACGAAACTTGGCAGAAAATAACCTGGTTAATACCCCGTACCTATTCTGAAATAAAGTATTTTCTTGAATCAAATTTGTAGTGATAACATGAGACTTACCAAAGACTAATAAACTGTGATCAAATTCTTTTTCTAAAAACTCATTAATTCCTACTACTACCGCAACCGGACCGCCCAACTTCGGATCCAGAGTAGCTGACACTTGGACAAGTTTTCTTGGCCGACCCGTAATCATAAGATAATCTTAGCGGTTCAATGGATCAATTAGTTAGGTTGTAATGAGACTGTATTCAGAATTGTGTTTGTTTGAATTTCCACCAGAATCTCACCATTAATGATAAAGCAATTGACATAGAGGAAGCCATGACTGATGCTTTTAACAACATCAATTGAGATGTGGGCAAAAAATTGGCTAAAAAGGCAAATGAGATCAAGAATGTAGATGAAAGGAGAAGGCTGAATCCATATTCGCCGGTACCTCTATATACGGAATTTAATATCTTAAAAAACATGTTTAATAGTCCAAACAATAGTATTAAAATGACGGAATTACTTAATGTCGAGTATTTCTCTCCGAAAATTAAAGTTACAAATAATTTCAGAATTAATCCATAAATAATTAAGATAGGTATTACCAATGCAATTCTATAATTTATCATTTTTGTCATCAGAGTTTCAATAATTTTCGGATTATGAATTATGTTATTTTGATAGGCACTGACAATAATCATAAATGGCGAAACGCAAGAATAAGCCACAACTAAAAGCGCCACGTTCATGTCAGTAGTAAATTCTTTGGCAATTAATATAACAATGAAATCTTGAGTGGCTGAAATTGCGGCAACAACAGATAAGAAATTATTAGGAATAACAGTGCTTGTTGTATTTTTTAATAACTTTTGTGAAATTTTAAGTTTATAAATTGCTAGAAGGCAAATATTTGCAATCAAACTTGCTATAAGCCAAGTTTCAACACTTAATTGGTTCCAAAATATAATGATTCCCGTGAGAAATAAGTTTACGGAATAGAAAATTATGTTAAGACGAAGATAGTAGTCATTTCCGAATAAATGAAAAATATGTGTGCTTTTAAATTGCACAAACATACTCATTGCCATGTATAAAAAGACTAAGCATGTCACTTTCCAATCTATTTCTAGATAATTCTTCAAGCCAATTGCAAGCAATAACATTGCGATAAACCTAAAGAAGATGTTCTTCGAACTCTTTACTCCATAATTCTTAATTAGTGATTCAAAGTAACCTTGGTTTAAAACCACTAAACTAACACCGATTATTGAGCCCACAATGGAAATATCCGCTCGAAGAGAATAATCAGCAGTTCGAGTAATTAGTACTCCTGTGGTTACGTTTATGAGCACAATAATTACTTGATTAACCAAGCTTTTAGAAGTTATAAACACATTAATTACCTAAGGTTTTAACAAAATTATAAAAAGAAGTGCTAAATTCTGAATTAGATAAATAGTACTTATAATCGTATTTCGAATTTCTTGCTAAATCAAGTTGATCTAACATTTTTTCTATTTCGAGAGAGCTACTACAAAAAACATTTGGATTATTGCTGTTTGTTTGAGCTGCACCGTTGAATACTGAGCTTATTATTAGACAACCGGATTCTAAACCTTCTATAACTACTAATCCAAATGACTCCACAGATGGTGCAAGTAAATACTTAGATTCCAACATCAAGTTTTTTAAAGATTTTCTGTTTAAATAACCGATAAATTGCACATGACGAAAATTTGAAAGCCAATCAATTACTTCAGCAGAATAGTGGCCAACTACTAACAATTTTAAACCTCTTTTTTCGGTCAGTGCAACTGCATAATCTAGCCCTTTAAACAGGCTATCTCGTCCCACGAATACACACTGCTCTTTCTTCTTTATTTCAAGTATGTGCTTTCCGTGGTTCAGTATTTTTAAGGGAAAAATGAAAATATTCTTTTCCGCATAACCCATGCTCACAAATGAGGATTTTGCCATTTCCGAATAAGTAATCAACGCACTAGAATTTTTCTTTATGTACTCAAAATCCGATCTATAATTCGCCAAATAGGCTTCATTCCTCTGGGCATCGATTGGAAAATTGGGATAAATCGAGGAGTTTCTGATATGTATATCAGGGTGATGCTCCCTCATTTCAATTAATTTTAATGCCTTAGAAAATCTTAAGGTATTGGAGTATATATCTCGCGTGATAATCACCAAATCTTTATTTATTGCTTTTGTTGCTACTCGCAGCTTATGAACGGAATTCACTAAACTAGTTTCTTTTTGGGTTAAAGATTTATTAAACAAAAAAATCTTTAGTGGAGCATAAAACTGCACTAATCCTAATTTGATTTTTTTGAATTCTGGGTGTGTGACACGATCTTCGGATCGACTTGCTAGAACTTGCGACAAGCGCTGAGACCATAGGCGGGCAATTGCAATGGCGCATGCGCTTGGTACCCATGGCAACATTACGTATTTTTTTCCTTTAAAATTTTTAAGAAGCTGATTGATGTGAGAGGAATGCGTGACATTAGATGCGTAGAAAATTCGCTCTGTTTGATTCATTTGCTACATCTTAGTTTATATTTGATTGTGAAAAGTGAGAGATAATTCATTAAATTTTCGCCGACCCATCAATGAATCAAACGATTTTGAGTAAATTTTGATGCATGATAGATAATTCCAATCAGAATGGCGCTTGCTCCTTGAACACTCGGCTGGGTGGATAGTCCGCTCAAGAGAATTGGTCCAAGGGATACAAAAATTACTGGTACTAAATACTGGCCCTCAAACTTTCCTGTAAATGCTTGAACAGCTAGCTTACAAATCCAAAACTGTCTCAAAATTATGAGTAAGAATCCAACCAAACCTAATTCCGCACTCCACCTAAGTATTTCATTCTCAACCCATGGCTGTGACCAGCCAAGCGCTATAGCTGATTGATGTCTTGTGCCAATTCCACTACCAAACCATGTAAGACTTTCAATTTGATAACCAAATATCGAGTCAATAATTCGATTTAGAGTGCCTTGGCTACCTTCAGTTTGATACTGCAATCTATAGAAGAAGGCATTTATTACATTGATCAGTTTGTAAAGGGCGAATAAAGTACCTAGCAAAGTGAACAATCTCAAAAGTGGTGAAACACTAACTTTTGCTGAAAAGCTTAATGGATTTTTTGTAATGCGAAAAACAAAGTAGATAAAAAGAGTAACAAAAAGCCCAAAAATCAATGTACGGGAACCCGCAATTGCAGAAATTCCAACGATACAGATGAAAGCGATATAATTTAAATTAGTTTCCGTAGTCGATTTACCACCTTTCAGATTATTACTCAGCACAAGGCCAAGACAAGTCAATAAAAAATAGCCAAGTCCTAGTGCATTTGTGAAAGTTCCTGGCGGTCTAACAACCTCACCCGAAGTGAATAAACTGGCTCCTAGATCCCAACTTGTTTTATTAATAAATGCCTCAGGGCCTGATAGAACTTGCAAAACTATAATCGGTAGTTGAATAAAAAAGCAGTAAATATAAGCTCGATAAATTGTTCTGAAGAGAAATCTAAAATCTCTTAAATATGAAAGAATAAAAGCAATTATGAGTAAAGAGAGATAATTACGTATTCCAAATAATGCCACCCCTATAGGTACATTTTGAATGGTTACAGCAACAAAGCAAGCACAACTGGCTATAACAATTGCCATTAGATAAAAAAAGTATCTAGATCCCTCATACATTTTGATTCTTGAAAACAAAAAAAGCTTAAAACAAAAAACGAAACCAATTAGGTCCCTGAGAAAATAGAAAACATCCACCGGAACGATTTGAATCCATTTTCTAAATATGCCCTCAAAAACAAGCAATAGAATATATAACTTTATGAACCTGTAAATGGCAATATCTTCACGCGACATTGAAGTATTAGATATTTTCACTTTTTATCATTTCATTGAGTAAATAGATTTGTCTAGACTGGAATTCTTCTATTGAGAATAAATTCTTTGCACGAACTTTCAAGCGATCGGTGTTCACTAATTCAAGTGAATTCACAAGCCAACCTACTTCTATTTTGGAGTCAATATCTATGTAAATATTGTCTTCACCCCCAATTTCTTTAAAATGCCTAGTATTATAAACGATGCTCGGCTTACCCAGTATATTCGCTTCAAGTATAGGGTATCCAAAACCTTCATATTTCGATAAAAATATATTGAACCTACTTTGCGAGTATAATTCATTTAACTCATTTTCAGTTAAATGGTTTTTTATAATTAAGTACTTTTCAAAATTTAGTATCAATTTACTTTCTTTTTCTGTTAAGGGCGAACCTACGATGATTAGATATAGATCATTCAATGCTTTATGAAGTTCTACCCACAATTGAATTGATGAATCTCGATCTTTTCTCCAATCAGGTTCCATGATCAAAGTTGCGAAATTATTTGGCAAGCTTTTGTTAACTTGTTTAGAATAGGAATGGTCCGTATGAATCGGATTGTGCAATACTTTGGTTCTGATATTTGGAATTAAACTGCTTGATTGTCTCTTAGCTTCATTGCTGACAGCTAAATTTAGCGTAGAATAATTCAAACCAAGAACAATTAAAGATTGCAATAAACGGCCCATTTGACCAATGCGCACATGCGGTATTTTATTTCTCGAAGCTAATACGCCATACAAATCATGTGTAGTTGTTACTACTTTAATATGCCTGATTTTGAAAAAAGAATGGAGAAGTAAAGAGATAACTCCTGCGTCGGAGGTGTCAGTAAAGTACAAAATGTCATTTCTGCGAGAGATCCTAATTATATTCATGGATTTGAAGATCCACGATTCAAGATAGTAGTTGATTCTAGGAGAGATGAGATTAAAGTTTAAAACCTTTAAATCAATATTTTTCACAATCTTTATTTCATAGTTAGATTGTTGTAACGATTCAAGTATGCTTTTGTAGTATCTTCGCATGCTCCAACTGTTTCTATCATGAATTTCAACGAGAAGAATTCGCATATAGAATCAGCCTGTTCTAAAGTATTTCCAACACTGAAATCCTACCTCCTTATAGGTGCTGTTAATCTTTTATCAAGGGATTATTCGGTTATTAAACTCTTTTCTAGTTAATTTGGAATTCAGATAGTGAATTCATAGTCTATGTCGCCAATGGAAATTGGACTATACTTACAAAGTGATTACTGAACGTTCGTTCTTTATTCATTTTGTTCGAGCAATTGCAGCCTTATTGGTATGTGTAGGTCATGCCAAGGAATTTATTTTGATAGATCGCCAGGCGTCTGATGGACTGGTTTCGCAAATATGTAGAGGAGTTTTGAGTTTAGGAAGTCCTGCTGTATTGGTCTTCTTCTTCATAAGTGGCTTTCTAGTAGGCGGACGCGAAATTATAAATTTTCGTTGCGGGAAGATAAATCCACGTAAATACTTATTGGATCGTTTTTCACGATTATGGATTGTGATAATCCCAGCATTGATTTTGACTTATTTTTTGAATTCTTTGACATGCAATACGTTTAGGTATGACAATTTTTGCCAACCTAATACTGAATTGAATTTTAATTCTGTTACGCCGTATAGTTCGCAGGGCATTATTGATTTCATAATAAATTTACTATTTCTTCAAAGTTTTCTTGGCCCGGTTTGGGGCTCAAACGGACCATTATGGAGCTTGAGTTATGAGTTTTGGTATTACATAATTTTTTATAGCATTTTAATTCTAATATCTGCCTATAAATCAAGAGCCTTTTTATCTAAACGAATTATATTTGCAATTCTCTCGCTAATAATCGGCCTAATCATACTCAATACTGATTGGCTAAAGCTTGGCATAGTATGGTTGCTAGGCGCGCTTGCGTCGGGCTTTCCTCCAAAAGTGACATTTCTTAGAATTCTTGATTCAAGAGGTGTGGTTATTAAGATTGGCCTTATATTCAATGGATTGATTTTACCTACAATGTTGATCAATAAAATACTTTCAAACTCCTTGACAGTACTTTTAATTTCTGGAGTTCTATACTTTAGTGTTTATTGTATGAAATCAGACAACTTTGTCTCTTCTCGTAAATTCGAGAAAATAGTCTTATTATCAAGCATCTCATTTACTCTGTATGCGATTCATTTTCCTCTTTTAGCGCTAATTTCTGCAGCAATCGGTTTCAATCAAGATTTACCATTGAATGTCCCGAACTTGCTTTTGGTTGTACTCATTTCATTCATCTGTGTATTTTTCTCCTTATTTTTTGCATCTATCACTGAACTAAAGCTTGAAAAAGTTAGAAACTATTTGAACTATAAATTCTAATAGTTCACTTTCTATTTCTATTTTGCCTGCAATAAAATATTGCTGGAAGTTGTCTATTTTTCACTTAATAATATTATATGTCCTTTAGTTTCGGGAATATCCTGACTGAAATGTTAAGTTTTTAGTGAATATATGCTCTATGATTATTTACGTGAAAGTACAAACCTCTGCGAAAATAAGCGAATGCTTACACAAAGTGCGTTTAGGAAGTCAAAATGACGGGGGTTACATCGTTTGTTATAACGATGTATGTGAATCACACTTTCTACTGAGTTTTGGCATAAGCGATGATTGGACTTTTGAAGAAGATTTTCTTTCAAAAATTCAGGAGTATCGGTTCATGCCTATGATCATTCAATAGATTTTGTGGTTATGTTAACCAAGCTCTTGAAGGCTTTTCCTAATCTTTTACTTGGAAGAATTGGGTTTTCTGAGTTTTTAAGGAGATTTTTACTTCCCATGCGTTTTCGAGGTTTTTTTACAGATAAGAATCTACACTTCAAGGAGAAAGTTGCAGTCTCGGATGTAGGAAAGACTGAAGTTTCGATTGAAACTATTTTTTCCAGAATTTCATCTAATTCTATTTTCCTCAAGATGGATATTGAAGGGTCGGAATATGAAGTGCTAACTCAAATCGTAGAACGGGCCGAGAGATTTACTGGTATTGTTATTGAGTTTCATGACATAGGGAGCGGTATTGACAGATTTCTTAGTTCGCTTAGTGAGCTTTCAAAATCTTTTGATATTATCCATATTCATGGAAACAACTACGACTCATTTTTGCCAGAAATAGATTTTCCAAATAATATCGAGCTAACATTATCAAGAAAAGGACTCCACTCTTCGAAATTATCCTTTCTTAAAGCTCCCATATCTGATTTAGATTCTCCAAATAATCCAAAGATTAGAGACTTATCTTTTACTTTGAATACTCATTTCTGATACCAAAGTTGCTGGTCGACTAATGTCGATTCAGCATTTATTTATTTGATATTAAGTTTCAAAAAGTACTATCTCATTGAAGTTAACTCCAAGATGTGTTTTACTAAGAAGCCAAAAGGGTTTTATTCCTGAGCTATTATCGCCGCCCAATTATTTAAGTGGTTAAAGCACGGACATTCGAACGGACCTAAGAAATTTTTTTGGTCTGGTTCCAAGAAGTGGGTTGTAAGGGATTTGAACCCCTGACCCGGTGATTAAGAGTCACCTGCTCTACCAACTGAGCTAACAACCCGGCTTTTTACTACTGGCAGAC
>Ga0209550_10005366_pt1 | contig 12034 bp, 11 predicted proteins | sample LauGreSuBDMM15SN_2_FD_187567 | JGI IMG/M metagenome (GOLD analysis project Ga0209550, IMG submission 187567) | Freshwater lake microbial communities from Lake Michigan, USA - Su13.BD.MM15.SN (SPAdes) (version 5) | ecosystem: Environmental > Aquatic > Freshwater > Lake | place: Lake Michigan... | reverse complement strand
GATTTATATAGATTTTTGACGAGCCTGGATTTCTGTTAATCCGTAGGTCCCTGGTTCGAGCCCAGGTCGAGGAGCCAATGAATTCAACGGGTTACATGCTTAAGCGTGTCGCTCCTTTTCATTTTACCCACCGGATTTCCCACCGAATGAGCGGTTTGCCCATCTGTACTACCCAACAGGAGCAATGGTATCGATTCGCAAAAAAAGTGCGCAACTTTAAAGTGCGTATTTTCAACGCAATCATCAAGTCTTTTTCCATTACAAATTAACGACTTACTCTTAAAAAATGTCGCGATGTAATAAGTCGTTTAATTTGCTTTGCTGGAACTTTTGCTTTCGCTCCGGGCGCTTTGCTTGAAGCCCTGACTAGGAGAACAAATTGCGGAATCTTCTTGATTGACTTGTTAGACTGGACAGTCGTTCGGAATTTTCGACGAATAGAACCAATGCCCCCGCCTAGACTATTACGGCAACACAACCTCCCTGGAAAATTTTCAGATGTCCGCAACACCTGTACCGCAAAGAAGGCAAAGGCTTCAACGATCAGAGCTGGCCGTGCCGGCTACTTCCACGCGCTTTTTGACCAAGGCCCGCGACAGCGCGGCTGACGTGGTGTTCATCGACCTAGAAGACGCAGTCACCCCGCGCATGAAAGACGAAGCTCGCCGCATGGCAGTGGAGGCGCTCGCCGGCGATTGGGGTCACAAGACCATGGCCGTCCGCATCAACGGACTGGACACGCCGTGGGCATTGGAGGATTTATTGGCTGTGGCAACGCACGCACCTCGTTTGGATCTGGTGCTTTTGCCTAAAGCTGGAACCGCATTTGATGTGCGTTTTGTCGACCATGTGCTGACACTTGTCGAGCGTCGACATCAACGTGCTGAGCCGCTGGGCTTGGAGTTATTAATCGAGACGGCCCAGGGACTGGCCCACGCCGAAGAGATTGCCGCTTCTTGCCAGCGGCTCGAAGCCATGATCTTCGGTGTAGGTGACTACTCAGTGGACATGCGCACTCAAGACCCCGTGTTTGGACGCCCCAGTGAGCGCTATGCCGTCCTTACCAACGCGGACGAACGGGGCGAGCGTGAACTGCACTGGAACGACCAGTGGCACTTTGCCTTGGCGCGTGTGGCCAATGCCTGTCGCGCCAATGGACTGCGCGCCATTGATGGGCCTTACACCGACTTTGCAGATGCGCCGGGCTACCGCGCTTCAGCGCGCAGAGCCGCAGCCTTAGGGTTTGAGGGCAAATGGGCAATCCACCCCAGCCAGATCGAATTGGCTAACGAGATTTTTTCGCCCAGCACCCAAGACCGAGCCTGGGCTGCGCAAGTGCTGCAGTCCTTGGCAGATGCAGACGAACGTGGCGATGGCGCAGTCAATGCCAACGGTGTGCTGGTCGATCTGGCTCACGGCAAGCAAGCACGGCTGATTGGCGAACGGTGTAGCTTGATGGAGCGCAATAAGCCTGCAAAAAAATGAGCCAATGACAAAGCATGGCTGCAGAGCAGCGAGCCATTTATTCAGTCGGCTGCCACTTGCGCCAAGGCGCCCTCTGTTGCATGCAAGTCGTCAACCAACCTGTCGGCCAGCCTACGGCAATCAAGTCGGATCGACAGTTGAGGCGACAGCCTCATAAGCACGCAATGCGTTCAGCGAAGGTCGGGAGGTACGCATGGTTTCTACAATGAGTTGACTGCAAGCTCAAAGCATGCGGATGTTCACAGTTAGGCTGCTAGTTTTTATCACTAACCCATGAAATCTTATCGTTTGTTCTTGGCGACCACCGCCCCTAAAATTGATTAGATTCCACAATTGCATTTCACAGTTTTATGTCGCAGCCTGTCGCCCGCCCAGAATTCATTGCCCGGTATTTCGTAGAGAGCTCAGTGCCGTCCGAGGACGTAGCGCAAGTGATCGCCGGCGAGCAATCAAGCGGTACTTTTTTAGTCCTGCCAGGTGAGACCGAAGCCCTCAAAGCCCGCTCTCGTGCGCGCGTCTTGAAAGTGGACAGATTGCCCCCTGTTGCTGAGCCCTCCTTGGCCAGCGCGCATACGGCGCGGCATGGACATACCGGCTCTTTTTACAGGGCCAACATCGACATTGCTTTTCCAGTAGAAAACGTCGGCGCTAATTTACCCAGTCTGCTGGCTACTGTAGCGGGTAACTTGTTCGAACTCGGCGAAGTCACCGGCTTGCGCCTCATAGACCTTGATTTGCCCAGCGACTATGCCGCACAGTTTCTAGGCCCTGCCTTTGGTGTCGAAGGTACACGCCGCATGGCGGGTGTGCATGGACGCCCCATCATTGGCACCATCATCAAACCGAGCATTGGTCTGTCCGCCGAAGAGACAGCTGTGTTGGTCGATGGACTGTGCGGGGCCGGCATCGACTTCATCAAAGACGACGAGTTGATCGCCGATCCGCCTTATGAGCGCTTTGCAGCGCGGCTGGCTGCGGTCATGCCTGTGCTGCACCGGCATGCAGACCGCTTGGGCCGTATGCCGATGTATGCCGTCAACATCTCTGGCTCGATTGACGACATGCTGCGCCGCCATGACGCCGTGCTGGCCGCTGGCGGCACCTGCGTCATGGCCAGTATCAACTGGGCGGGCTTTGCAGCCATTGCCCACCTGCGTCAACATGCCCAATTGCCCATCCACGGCCACCGCAACGGTTGGGGCGCCTTCACGCGTCACCCGGCTTTAGGATTTTCGTTCACCGCCTACCAAAAGTTGTGGCGCTTGGCAGGTGTTGATCAATTGCATGTGAACGGCCTGCGCAGCAAATTTTGGGAGCCTGACGACTCCGTCATTGAATCGGCGCGCGCCCTGTTGGCGCCGTTTGCTGGGCTGCGCCCGCTGATGCCGGTGTCCTCTTCTGGCCAATGGGCCGGCCAGGCACCCGATCTGTTTGCACAATTGGGATGCACCGACGTCATGCATTTAGCTGGCGGCGGAATCATTGGTCACCCGGGTGGTGCTGCAGCTGGCGTGACCAGCATGCGTGAAGGCTGGGAAGCTGCCGTAGCAGGCGTACAGCTAAACACCTATGCAGCCACCCGCCCTGCACTACGGCAAGCGTTGGCCCATTTCGCCCCAGCCTGACACCGCATCATGAGCGCCTCACCTTCCGCATTGAGATTGGTTTTTTACGGTGATGATTTTACCGGCTCCACCGATGCCCTGGAGGTGTTGTCATCAGTCGGCTGGCGCTGTGCGCTGTTCTTGCGACAACCGGATGCCAACACACTAGCGCGCCACCCAGGGTTGGATGCCGTAGGTATCGCAGGTGACAGCCGCGCCATGACCCCTCTGGAAATGAACGAGCAGTTGCCCCCGGTACTCAAATGGTTGATGGACGCGGGCGCACCCGTAGTTCATTACAAAGTCTGCTCCACATTTGACAGCTCACCCACCATCGGCAGCATTGGCCGGGTGATTGAACTGGCCAGACCGCAACTGGCCAATGCTTGTGTGCCGGTGGTTGCCGCCACCCCCCACTTGGCTCGCTTGTGCGTTTTCGGTCATTTGTTCGCCCGCTCCGGTACCGATGGCCTGATCTACAGAATCGACCGACACCCAATCATGCGGGTGCACCCTGTCACGCCCATGGACGAAGCCGACTTGGCCGTGCACATCGCCCGTCAAGGTGACTTTTCAATGGCCAAGGCCACGTTAGATGATGTTCGCGCCGGGAGAGCCAGTCTGCTCAAGCGTATCCAAACGGCTCAGCAGCAAGGGGCTGGCGCCATCGTGATCGACGGGATGAACAGCCAAGATATGTTGCATGCTGGTGAAGCGCTTTTAGCCATCGGCAAGCCGCAGCAGCCAGTCTTTGTGGTGGGCGGCTCTGGTGTGGAACACGCACTTGTCAGCGCTTGGAGCCATGTGCTGGGTGCGTCCCGCCAGCCGCCTGACTTCGCTCGCCAAGGCGTGCCTCAGGTGCTGGCCGTCTCAGGTAGCGCGTCGGCCCTTAGTGCAAACCAGATAGACCACGCCGTCGCCACCGGTTTTGTGGGCATCGCCCTGGACCCGTTGCTGCTGCTTCATGAAACCCAGTGGCAAACCGCGCTAGAAGCGGCTGCCGTGCAGGCAGTAGCAGCATTAAACGCTGGTTCCAGCGTGGTTTTGCACACTGCACGTGGCCCACAAGATCCGCGCATTGCTGCGGTCAGTGCAGCACTTGCAGCCCAACACCACGACGCCCAAGCGTGTCGGCACCTCACCGGGCGTGTGTTGGGTGAGCGCTTGGGTTGGCTGGTTCGTCGCATTTTGGAAGTCTGGCCACTGCAGCGCTTGCTGCTTTCGGGCGGCGACACCTCCAGCGCCATTGCGCGAGCACTGGATGTGCAGGCGCTGGAAATGGCCGCTGCTCTTTCGCCCGGAGCGCCGCTATGCCGTGTGCTCGAAAGCAGCGTCGTGCCAGGCATGGAGATCGCTTTCAAGGGCGGCCAAATGGGCAGCGTAGACTTTTTTTCGCTGGCGCGTGATGCTCAATAAAGCCACACAGCCTGTGGAACACCATTACCATCACCTGCCTGATGGTTGGGTGCACTACGTCACTGCCGGTAGCGGGCAGCCGCTGGTGCTGTTGCACGGTTGGCCACAAACTTGGTATGCCTGGCGCTTACTCATACCTCAGTTGGCGCAGCGCTTTCGCGTGATCGCGCCTGACTTACGAGGCCTGGGTGACTCCGCCCGACCCGCTAGTGGCTTCGACAAAAAAACCATCGCAGCCGACATCGCCCACTTGCTTGAACAGGCGTTGGGCATTGAGTGCGCGTTAGTGGTCGGCCATGACTGGGGTGGACCAGTTGCCTTTGCGTTGGCAGCCTACAGCCCTGGCCTGGTCGAAAAGCTGGTGATGCTCGACGCTGCCGTACCAGGCGACGGCAGCGGGACCTTTTCTCAAAACGGCCGGCGCTGGCATCACGCTTTCCACCAAACACTGGACCTGCCCGAGCAGCTGATCGCGGGCCGCGAAGAAATTTATTACCGTTGGTTCTACGAGCACTACGGACATGTGCCAGGCGCCATCAGCGAGACGGACATCGCCGAATACATGCGCACCTATCGGCGAGCCGAGACCACGCGCACCGGCCTGGCCTACTACCGTGCTTTAGCGCAAGACGTGTCGGACAACACGGCTTTTTTGCAGAACAACCGGTTGCACATGCCGGTGCTGGCCCTTGGCGGCGGCAAGGCCTTTGGCCGTGGCGAAGAAACGTTGGCGTCTTTGCAATGTGTCGGCACCGACGTGCGCGGCGGCGTGTTAGAAGACTGCGGACATTGGATAGCAGAGGAAAACCCCCAGCGCACCCTCGATGAATTGCAGCGCTTTTTCATTTGAATGGATTGAGACAAAACACAATGAATAACGTGAACAACATCAGCAGCATGAGCGGCAACCAAGCCAACGGGCGCGTAGCTTTCGTCACTGGCGGCGCCGTTGGTATTGGTGCTGCCGTGTCCGAGCGCTTAGCGCGCAATGGCTTGACCGTGGTGATAGCCGACCTTGACCTGACAAGGGCCACTGAGCAGGCCAGCCGCATTCGCGAAGCTGGCGGCCAGGCGGAGCCGCTGCAAGTGGACATTGGCCAAGCCGAATCGATCGCTGCTGCGTTTGCCGCAGTGCAGTCGCGGCATGGACGCTGCGACGTGTTGGTGAACAACGCGGGCATTGCCAAGACCTATCCTTTTTTGGAGTTTCCGCTGGACAACTGGCTTGACACGATGAACATCAATGTGACTGGCACGCTCTTATGCAGCCAACACGCCGGCCGCATGATGGTGGAGCGCCGGTGGGGCCGCATCATCAGCATCGCCTCTGTGGCGGGCATGCGCGCCGTAGGCAAAGGCCGCACGGCTTACGGCACCTCCAAGGCGGCTGTGATCGGCTTGACCCGTCAGATGGCCGCTGAGTTGGCAGAATTCGGCATCACTGCCAATGCAGTGGCGCCTGGTCCGGTGGACACGCCCATGACCCAGGTCTTGCACTCAGTTGAATTCCGCCAGCAATACACCGCAGCAATTCCCGCCAACCGCTACGGCTTGACGCAAGAAATTGCCGCCATCGTAGGTTTTCTGGCCAGTGATGAGTCTGCTTACATCAACGGCGTGGCATTGCCTGTTGATGGTGGGTTTATGGCCAGCGGAGCGCGCGGGGTCTGAGGGCTCTCATTCATCATCTGAAAACGATTCCTCAATCTCAGAACAAGACTATCGGCGTGAATTAGCCCATTTTTCAAGCCAGCAAGTTTTGGTTTGTCATTTTCAAATTGACACATAACCACTTTTTTAATTCAGTAAAATGCTTTTTGCTTATTTTTTTGTGTTTAAATTTTGAATTATCAGCATACTATCGGCACACTGGTTTGAATTCACCGCCATTGACTGGGCGTGCCATCTACCCAGGATAAAAGTTGTCGCGACTTTTAGAGCAAGCTTGCGCCAGTAGACTGACTTGAGCCGACTAAAACGATGGAAACGACAAGGCGATGGGGCATGTTCAGGTCCCAAGTGTTGGGATTTTGTCTACACGCACTGGGTATTAATACGTCCTCAAACGGTTTGATGCTGAACCAGTTTGAGGGCGAAAGAACAAATCGGTGCTGGCTTAACGGAGCAAACGGGGCAGCCACAGCACGATTTCAGGCCAGATCAATAGCAACCCCAACGCGCCAACCTGAACCACCATGAACTGTGACATGCCTCTGTAGATCATCCCCAGACTCCACTGGGGCATCACATTTTTCAAAAAGTAAGCTGACATGGCCACTGGCGGACTTAAAAACGCCGTTTGCATGTTGACCGCCACAGCGACACCGAACCACAACAGCATGTCTTGCTTGGACAGGCCAACGTCAAGGGCTTCAACAGTTGGCAAGAAGATCGGCAAGAAGATCAACACAATCGCCGGCCACTCAAAGGGCCAGCCCAGCAGAAAAATAATGCCCATGATGACCAGAATCTTGCCCATGTCCGGAATTGGCAGGCTAGCCACCAAGCCGGTGATCAGCCCCGCAGCGCCAAGCTTGGTGAAAACTGCACCAAAAACACTGGAAGCTACGGCCAAAAACAAGACCATGCTGGAAGTGGTGAGGGTCGAAATGGAAACTTCCTTGAGCCCTGCGAACGTGAGCTTGCGGTAAGCAATCGCCAATAAGGTTGCACCCACTGCCCCGCAAGATGCTGCCTCTGTGGCAGTGGCCATGCCGGTGAGAATGGTGCCCAACGTCGCTGCAATCAGCACTAACAGTGGCACTACGCCCGAGAAAAACTCAAACGCCAGCTTGCCCACATCGGTGATGCGCTCATCAACGGGCACTGGTGGCCCGAGCGAGGGGTTAAGCATGCTGCGAACAAGGGTGTATACAATGTACAGCGTTGCTAGCATAAAGCCGGGAACGATGGCCGCAGAATACAAGTGATTGACAGGCACGCCCATGATGGGCGCCATCACCACCAGCATCACGCTGGGTGGGATCAGAATGCCAAGTGTGCCACCCGCGGCAATGGTGCCAGCAGACAGTTTGGTGTCGTAGCCATGCTTTAGCATCATGGGACCTGCCAACAGCCCCAGCACCGTGACAGCCGCGCCAACGATGCCGGTTGCCATCGCAAAAACCGTCGCGGTCAACAAAACGGCCAAATAGAGCGAGCCAGGAACCGGGGCCAGGATGTTGCGAAGCGACTCGAACAACCTTTGCATCAGCCCCGCTTTTTCCACCATGAAGCCCATGAAGATGAATAGCGGCACCGCAGGCAAGATGTCATCCTTCATGAATCCCCAGATCTGTAGGTAAGCCAGATTGAATGTCAGATTGACACCGAGCCCAATCCCGCCAAACACCAGCGCGATGAACAGCAGGGTAAAGGAAATGGGCAAGCCCACAAAGATGAAGCTGACCATGCTGCCCAGCATGATCAGTCCGAGGATTTCATTAAAAGTCACAGGTGATCCTCTTTCGAGTTTTAAATTTCGGTTTTTTCGACACGAACCAAGACTTCACCAGTGCTGGCAGCCCACAGAGCCTTCAGAAGCTCAGAGATGCCCTGCAAGAACATCAGCAAGGCCGCCAAGGGAATCACCCCGCGAAAAGGCCAAGTGACTGGACGCCACAGGCTGATTGATGAGCGTTCGTTGATCGAATAGGCGTAGATGAGGTCGTCAATAGAAATCACAAAGATCAAAGCCATGACGGGAAGAAACAAGAAAAGGTATGAAAAGCTATCAATCATGCCTTTGGTCTTGTCCGAGAACTGGTCCCAGAAGATGTCTGTACGAACATGTGCGCCCTTGAGCATCGTGTAAGCAGAGCCCAACATGAAAAAAGACCCAAAGGTCATCACGGTGATGTCTGCCGCCCAAATTGTCGGGCTGTCCAGAACGTACCGCATGAACACCTCCGTAGCATTGCCGAGGATCATGGGTATCAACAGCAGCGTGACGACTGGCACGTACCAAGAGGTGAAACGATCAATCGTCGTGATCACACTCCGAGAGGCGGTGAGAAGAGATGTCACTTTTTACCCCTAATGAACGAAAAACAAACTTGAAATATGAACAGAATAAATCAAAAGTAGATACCGCCTAAAAAGGAGGCCACTGAACGTGGCCTCCTGTCACGAAATCTAATTATTTTTTTTCAGGCCAGTAGTAATTGGCTGAACTGTTGTAAGCCGGTGTCGTTGCGCGGCGCGCCGTGACAACTTGAGAAGCCCAGTTGCGCTGAGAGTCGAGCACTTTTTTGAAGAAAGGGTTTTTAGCGGACTCTTCTTTGGAAATGGTGTCCCAGCTCTCAAGCAATTTTCTCAAGATGTCGTCGGGCGTGCGGTGCACCGTGACGCCCTTTTTGGCCATCTCGCTCAGTGCGATGGCATCGTTGCGATTGCGCTGATTCATGGATCGCATAGTGGCTTCGATCGAGGCCGACTGAATGATCGCTTGAAGATCCGGAGCGAGTGACTTCCAAACGTCGCCATTGATGATCACTTCCACCACGGTGGCAGGCTCATGCACGGACTGAGGGTAAAAATGCTTTAAAACGGTGTCAAAACCGACGATCGAGTCGTCAGCTGCGCCCACCCATTCGGCACAACTGATCACGCCACGCTCAAGGGCGGCCAAAATCTCACCACCGGGCATGTTGACGGTCACCATGCCAGACATGGAAAAGACTTCGGCAGTGATTCCGGTCTGGCGGCATTTGCGCCCCTTCAGATCGGCCCAGTTCTTCACTGGTGTCTTGAACCAACCCATGGCTTGGTGACCGACAGCTGTCATCGGAAAAGCCACCACATTCATTTTGAGTTCGGTTTGGTAGAACTCCCTGTACAGATCTAAACCACCCGCCTCGTAAATCCAGCCCATGTAGTCGATTTCATCCATACCGTAAGGACCGCCGGGGGTAGGGCCAAAAAGTGTTGCCGCACGGTTCTTGCCAACCCAATAAGCGGGCGCCGAATGCGCGCCATCTAGAACTTTCTTATTCACAGCATCCAAGGACTCAAATGCGGGCACTACCGAGCCTGGTGCCAACATTTCAACCACAAGCCGACCGCCTGACAGCGCGTTAACACGTTCCGCCCACAAGCGGCCACCGTCGGCGAAAGTGCCTTTGGCGGGGAAAGTAGACTGAATTCGCAGCTTGGTTTGAGCCTGTGACACCGAAGGAAGCGCTGTCACGAGTGCTAGCACAGCTGCGCAACTGGTTAAAAAACGTGGAAATTTCACAACTTATCTCCTGTAAATGGGCATTTATAGTCGCCCTCTTGCTAAAAAGGCCATAAGGCCGCGTGTCCATGAGTTATTCATGGAATGAAAACATACACCGGTACATCAGCAGGAATATTCGACATTACCGGTATAATGAGTACATGAGTAAAGATTATGTGAAAGTTTTCGCAACTCGTCAAGCCGGCCCGACCGACGAGTCCGCGCCGATTGCCAGGCGCAAGCTGTCGCACGAGGTTTTAGACCGTCTGTTGCCGCGAATTCGCACCGGTGAATTCGCGGTTGGCTCGCTACTTCCCTCAGAGCGCGATCTCATGGCCAGCCTAGGCGTGGGCCGTCCCGCGGTGCGCGAGGCGCTGCAAGCGTTGGAGCGCATGGGACTGGTGGCGATCGTCCACGGCGAGGGCGCCCGAGTGCTCCTGCTGTCCGCCGACAAGGTGATCGCTCAGATCTCCGATGCTGCATTGCACCTGCTGTCAGGCTCCGACGACTTGCTCGATCACCTCAAGCAGGCGCGCCTGCAATTCGAGGTAGCGATGATACGAATCGCGGCGCAACGCGCTACGCCTGCGCAGATCGATCACCTGCGCGCCCTTTTGCAAGAGCACAAGGCTGCGCTCGACAACCCGCAGCGCTTCCTGGCCACCGATATGGCCTTCCACCGCGCGATCGCACAGATCTCCGGCAACGCCATCTACCAGGCGGTCTCCCAGGCCATGCTCGAGTGGATCGAGCAATTCCATCACGAAGCAGTGCGCGCGCCGGGCGCGGAAAAAACCACGTTCAACGAACACACCCGGATGTTCAAGTGCATCGCCGAGCACGATGCCGACGGCGCCGCCAAGGCTCTCATCGCCCACCTGCAACGCGCCAACAAAAATTATGCCAACCAAGCCGTGCCTCCGGCTGCCGGCAAGAACTCAAGGAAATTGTCATGAAGCCCACCACCTGGTTGGAGGTCGCCATCAACGGCCCTTGGTCCCGCACCCGCCAGCCCAAGATGTCCGTGCTGGCCGAAGAGATCGTGGAGGCACCCCAGGAAACACTGGCCGAGATTGAGCGGTTCCTCAAGTCCCGCCCGATGGGGAGCGCAGCATGAGCCAAGGCAACACCTTCGACCCCCGCCACCGCAGCCGCGTGCTGCTCGATGGCCCCGACCGTGCCGTGGCCCGCGGCATGCTCAAGGCTGTGGGGCTGGGCGATGGCGACTTGCGCAAGCCGCAGATCGGCGTGGCGCACTGCTGGATCGGCACCATGCCATGCAACCTGAACCACCGTGCGCTCGCCGCTCAGGTGATGGAGGGCATACGCGCGGCTGGTGGCACGCCGCTGGAGATCAACACGGTGGCGATCAACGATGGAATCACCACCGGCACCGAGGGCATGAAAACCTCGCTGGTGAGCCGCGAGGTCATTGCCGACTCGGTGGAACTGGTGGCGCGCGGTCACCTGCTCGACGCGCTGGTGGTGATTGCTGGCTGCGACAAGACGATCCCGGCAATGGCCATGGCCCTGGGTCGGCTCGACCTGCCCGGTGTACTGCTTTACAGCGGTTCCATCGCCTCGGGCGCTTGCCATGGCCCCAACCGGTTGTTTGGCGATCGCAAGCTCACCATCCAAGACCTCTATGAGGCAATCGGCGCCTTCAACGCCGGCCACATCGACGAACGAGAGTTCAAGGATGTCGAGGACCACGCCTGCCCTGGCGCCGGCGCCTGCGGCGGCCAGTTCACCGCTAATACCATGGCCACGGCCTGCGAGATGCTGGGACTTTCGCCCATGGGCATCAACGGCATTCCCGCGCTGGAAGACGGCAAGGCTGCCTCTGCTCGTGAATGCGGCCAGTTGGTAATGAACCTGCTTCGCGCGGGCGTGACACCGCGCTCGCTGGTCACTCGCCTCAGCCTGGAAAACGCCATCACCGGCGTGATGGCCACCGGCGGCTCCAGCAACGCGGTACTGCACCTGCTGGCGATTGCCCGGGAGTTCGGCGTAGACCTGGCCATCGACGACTTCGACACCATCTCGCGCCGCACGCCGGTGCTCGCCGACATGCGCCCCTGGGGCAATTACACCGCACCCGAAATGCACGCCGCAGGCGGCATGCCGGTGGTGGGTAAGCGGCTGCTGCAGGCTGGCCTGCTGCACCCGTTGGAGCGCACGGTTACCGGCCACACCCTAGGCGATGAAATCACCCGCGCTCATGAGCCGGTCGGCCAGCAGGTGATCCGGCCGCTTGCACAACCCCTCAAGCCGGAGGGAGGACTGGCCATCCTGCGTGGCAACCTCGCGC
>Ga0209550_10005365_pt1 | contig 12036 bp, 9 predicted proteins | sample LauGreSuBDMM15SN_2_FD_187567 | JGI IMG/M metagenome (GOLD analysis project Ga0209550, IMG submission 187567) | Freshwater lake microbial communities from Lake Michigan, USA - Su13.BD.MM15.SN (SPAdes) (version 5) | ecosystem: Environmental > Aquatic > Freshwater > Lake | place: Lake Michigan, USA... | reverse complement strand
TGCACAGAATCGATAATGACCAGTTGTGGTTTAACGGCATCGATATGTGCGATGACAGCACCTAGATCGGTTTCAGAGGCGAGAAATAAAAGTGGATCGATAGCTTTAATGCGCTCAGCGCGCAAGCGAACTTGTGATGCAGATTCTTCACCACTTATATAGAGAGCAGAGAGTCCTTTAGATGCCGTTTGTGCTGCAACAGAGAGCAGTAGCGTTGACTTTCCAACTCCAGGCTCACCTGCCAATAAAATCGCAGCTCCCGGAACTAAACCGCCACCTAAAACTCGATCAAGCTCACTTACGCCGGTCGGACGTGCGTGAGCTGCAGATAAATCAACATCGCCAATTGGTGTGGCCTTATGTGTTACATGTCCTGGAACAAGTGAGAGCTTTTTGGGAGCGGCAATCTCTTCGACGCAGCCCCATGCCTGGCACTCTCCGCAGCGCCCCACCCATTTCTGTGATGTCCATCCACATTCGGTGCAGCGGAAGGGATCCTTTTCGACTTTAGCCATGGGTAGAGCCTAGAACGAAGGGCTGACTATTTCTTCTGAGCCGCAAGTGTTGCTGGATGTTGGATGACAAAGAGGGGAAGTGAACGGCTCTGCGCATCCTTGATGCCTGCAATACGAATGTCACACAGGCGTGCGAGCTCGGCATATGCCTCTTCACCCATCAGTTTCTGAAGTTCATACTTGTTGGACAGATACACCGGCTGAGTTCCCACGTGTGCATCGGGATTGCTCGTGCAGTACCAATCAAAATCTTCTCCGCCATCGCCCCAAGCAAGGCGTTCATACTCTCCGATGACAGTTACTGAGTATTCGCGCTCGCCAACTTCGCGAGTTTCAAAACTACGACGCAGCGGTAACTGCCAGCAAACATCGGGCTTAGTATCTACAAAGTGTTTGTTTTCCTTAATCGCTAAATGATGTAGAACGCAGCCAAAAGATCCGGAGTATCCCGGGGCTTCATGCCCTTTACGATTTAAAAATATACATCCATCTTCAACGCGACGTGTTTTACGTTCGCCATCTTCATCTTTTTCAGAGATACGTAGTTTGGCACCTGGTTTTTTTGGACGGGCCTCTGCATAAAACTGCCACATCTCTGGAGTTAAATACGCTGCCGCCTTATCGGTACGGGCCTCGTCATCTTCATCGGTATACATTGCACCTTCGGTGCAGCAGCCGCCATATGGTTGGTTTTTAAATACACCTTGGCAGCCATCGCCATAGATACATGTCCAGTATGAGGTCAACCATGTGAGGTCACACTTAAAGATTTCTTCAGGCTCGCTTGGATCAGAGAACTCAACCCAATCGCGCGCAAAACCTGGCTTCACTTCGGACATAGTCGCAGAGCCTACACGCCTAACAGGTAGGCTTGCACAATGAGTAAGTCGATATCAGTTGGTGTAATTGGTGCAGGCGTGATGGGCGAAGCACTTATCGCTGCGCTCATTGCATATGGTGTTAAGCCAGAGCTGATAACTATCTCTGAAAAACGTAAAGATCGCACCGACGAACTCGTTAAGCGCTACGGCATCTCCATTGCCGAAATCAGTGGCAATGTTTCCAAGGCCCAAGCTTTACTTCTCGTCGTAAAACCACAGGATATGGTGGGAGTTCTTAGCGAAATCAAGAGCTCACTGAACCCTGATGCCGTTGTAGTCACTTTTGCAGCGGGAAAGACAATCTCATTTGTTAGCGATGCATTGGGTACTGGCAATCCAGTCATACGCGTTATGCCTAATACCGCCACATTGGTCGGTGCGGGGATGGCTGCTATCTCACTTGGACGCAACGTTACGGCCGAGCAATCCAATTTCGTTACTGGCTTCTTAGCTGCAACTGGAAAGGTTGTTGAGCTGCCTGAGGAGTTACAGGATGCAGTAACTGCAACGAGTGGATCTGGGCCTGCTTACTTTTTTAGATTCGTTGAAGCGATGGTCGATGGCGCAAAAGCGCTGGGGCTTTCGCATGAGGTTGCAACAGAGCTAACGGTGCAGACCATGATTGGCGCCGCTAAATTATTAGAGAGCTCAGGAAAATCTGCTACAACTCTTCGCGAGAATGTTACAAGCCCTAATGGGACAACGGCTGCTGCGCTGGCATCTCTCGATACTAATGAGATATCAAACCTAGTTGCTACCGCTATGAAAGCCGCGCGCGATCGCTCGCAGGAATTAGCGTGAAGCGGTTTTTAACACTAGTTTTAATCTCAACGCTCGTTGCAACCCCGTCAATACACGCTGCACCTATAAAGGTTTCAGTTAAAGCCTTAACGTTAGTAACAACAACTAGCAATAAAGATGATGTAGCAGGCTTTGTCCTAACTGGTAAGACGATAGTTATTTTTGGGACTTCCGTAGATAGGTCCTTTGCTCGTGCCCTTGATACCAATGGCCAAGAGCTATGGAATATCCCACTTGATCCAAACTCTCCATCGATTGCCAGTGCTGGAGCCGTTGATAGCGTTGGAAACATTTGGATTGCAGGCTCTACATCACTACTTCGGCCCAAGCCCACTCCCTCTGCAACGAGTGTTCCACTTAATCCCGATGCTCTTATCAACACCCCTGACTCTTTCAATCCTGAATTAAGCGCTGTGGCACTCTGGAAAATCCCATCAGGAACATCTAGCCCTATTCTCTATAGCGCCCAACAAAGTGCGCCTGTATTAATTTCAGCGATTGCCGTAGACAAGAACGGTATCTCCTTAGTTGGTATAACTCAGTCGGCAAAGGGCAGTTCAGGATTTGTAATCAGTGCCAATGCGTTAGGGGAATTTGGAAAACCTCTATTAATTGGGAAAACATCCACCACTCTTGATGCTGTAGTGCGACATAGCGATGGAACGCTAACAGTGACGGGTGCAAGTAGTGAAACTTTAGGCGGGAAAAAATTAGTAGGATTAACTGACGGAGTAATTATCAGAGTCTCAAAAGCTAGTACTTTACTATCTGTTGTCCGTAGCTCTGCGCCTAAGGCAGAGCGCAACTGGAGTAGCGCAACATCGGCACTCTTACTTGGTGGCAGCGTTATTACTGGTGTAAAAACTGAGAGCGCAGTAACTAAGTTTTCTAGCAGCTATGCCCCAACTTGGACATATCGCTTCGCATCAACTGGTCCAACATTTACTCTAGGGTCAACGTATGCCTTCTTTGTCTCTAAAGGGGCTATCCCACAGTTAAATAACTGGGCGCCGAAAAGCCCTCAACCAATTCTTTTAACATTTAATGCCAAGGGATTAATTACTAACGCCTTGAGCGCTCTAGGTGATCAAGGTGAAGTCGTTGGATTATCTAGTAGCAAAGAGTTAGGGGTTATCTGCCTAACTTCAGGTTCAGGGCTACTTTCAATCTTTACGCTTGGCTAATTAAGGTTTGAGTAGCGCTAACTTATTGTTGACCGTTGCAAGTAAGTATTTAACTTTATTAACAGTTACCCAAGCACTCTCGGTTGGCTCGATACTCTGGCCGCTACGGACTAAGCGAATCGCCGACTGACCAACAGCTGCCTTACTTGTATCTAGTGCGCATAAGCGCTCCTGGCAGTTGAAGATAATAGTTTTTCCATCGATAGATAAATAGGCACCAGGTGTACCAAAATTCTCAGTCGTGGACTTTGAAATAGCCAATGGTGCGCTGAGCATCGCCCAGCGGATCTGATCAGGCTTTGGAAAAGAGGTCATGGATGTGGCTAACCAAGCGATCATTAGATCACCGTTTACTTTACTGACCGCAACATCATAACCAAAGATTGATGCATCATCTGTAGAGATGTCAAAAGATTGATACGACCAGGCAGTGGCATCGCTCCCAACGCGGATTGCAATGCGGACTGCACCGGATGTAATCTCTTTTTTCTGATTCAGGGTTACAACTGAGTCATAGACAACGTATGTCTTACTGCCATCAGAGGTGGCTTGTAAGTGAAAGGCAACATCACCTGTTGAGCGACCATCGGTTTTACGATCGCCATCGACTAACTCATACACCCAAGGATTTGCCCCCGTCTTTACCGCCCCGAGCAGGATTCCTTGACTCTCATCACGGTAGAAGACCTGAACACCGTTGACCATTGCCACACATGCGTTCGTGACACTGACATCGCTAGATGTGCGGACTCGGTTTAGATCTTCGTAGTTATTAACTACAGGCCCATCACCATCGATAACTTCAAATGCAAAGCTCTTCCCGTTATAGGTCGCATACCGCAGATCCTTATCAGTGGCATCGCTATAGAAAATATGTAAGAGCTGTTTTGTTCCACTTCCATTAACACATAAAGATACGGGGCTATTTATTGCGTTCGCCGTCCGCCCGCTAGCACCACCTGCGCCATCAACTGTTACTTTTTTCCATACCTTGCCATCAAAGGTTGCAAGCTTTAAATCACCGCTCTTGGTATCGGTATATGCGATTGCGGGCTTGCCGTTAAATGTTGCACTAGCAACTGATTTTCCATCGGCGGCGCTATCTAGAACGGTGCTCTTCCAGCCCGCTTGTGGGATGGTCGCTTTAGTTGTTACAGCCTCAGATAGACCCAGGGTGTTTTTTGCAACGACAGAAAATGTGTATGAAAGGCCGTTTTTTAAACCACTAACAACGACGGGGCTTGATAAGGCGCTCTTCTCAACACCTGTCTTGAGATTCTTGATGACGTACTCACTCACCTGTGCTGTGCGTAAGTTCACGGGTGGATCAAATGTAATCAGAGCCGATGAATCAGCGGTAAATGCCTGAACATTGCGGGGTACTAGAGGTAGGCCAGTTGCAATACCGATAGGTGGTTTGCTGCGCATATCTTCGATCATTGCAAGCAGTAATGGCCCGGGCTCTGTAAATATCTCACCCGGATCTAAATTAGGAGTCATAACAGAGTCCAAACCTGATTTTGAAAATGTTGCCTCATCTAAGTGACTAGTTGAAGAGCCAGGTATGTAACTAGAAGGTGTGTATAGCTTTGGCTTAACTCCACCGTTGGCTTTAATAGCATTTGCACCAGACCAAAAAAGCGGCGCTGTTAGCGCTTGAGCTAGCTCTCTTGATGGTGTCGGTAAATCTGCTAAACGTTGTCCATCTATTGTCTGGGCATATGCATCGTATGGTGTTGGTTGATCAAGACTTGCAACCCCAAAGTTGGCATCGTATGCATCGTTGGATAAGAAGCCAATACCATGCGCAATTTCATGCAGAAATACCGATCCAAGATCGTACTCACGTTGTGATGGCATGCCATCTCCACGTGTATTCCAACTACCGCTTGAGTTAACTTGAATAATTACATCTGGATTGGCCTTATCTAAATCTTTACCAGCAAGAGCATTTGCAAGGGCAGAGGTGTACCAGAGTGATGGATCGGGTGCACCGGCAAAAGATGAGAAGAAGTTTACTGGGCGTGCACTACCAAGGACTCCCCACGAACTCGAACGCCCCCATGATGCATCAATGCTAACTGGCACACTCGATGCAAAGTTTGCAGACCAAATATCGACCGCTGCTTGGACCTCTTTTTTAGCCCAGTCGGGGAAGTTGTTGTATGTGACATTGAAAGTAGATTTAGCAACTCCGACGGCAGACTTTGGTCGAGGAGTAGTTGTTGTTACTGGATTTGTTCCGGCATATATATGGCCCCACTGTGTTCCAGGAATCTTTAGAAAGAGAGCTTGCGCAGAGGGAGCGTTGAGCAAGGATCCAACGAGGGCAGCGAGAATTACCGCTATTCGTAGATGCTTAAAGTGGATGGCTCGCATAAGCGCAAACACTACCAAGATGAGATGATTTCATCATGGTCGAAAGTGCAGATAGCCAATTTTCAAAGGAAACTGACAGGGTTAGTGCCTGCATTGTTACCGTATTTACTAGGCACGGTTGCCATCTTTGTGATGTTGCTATAGAGATACTCGAATCAATGAAGGTGGAATTAGATTTTACTATTGAGAAGAGATATATAGATGGAGATCAAGAGTTAGAAAAACTTTATGGTGAGCAGGTTCCAGTTATTCAGATTGATGGAGAGCACCATGATTTCTGGAGAGTAGATCCAGAGCGCTTTAGATTTTGCCTTGAAAGACATCGTCAGCGTCAATAATTTTGTACGAGTAGCCCTGTTCGGCTAAAAAGCGTTGACGGTTTTGTGCAAAGTCTTGGTCGATTGTGTCGCGAGAGATAACAGAGTAAAACTTTGCGCTGCGCCCATCGGCCTTTGGTCGAAGGATTCGACCCAGGCGTTGAGCCTCTTCCTGCCGGCTACCAAAGGCGCCCGATACTTGAATCGCAATAGTTGCATCGGGTAAATCAATTGAAAAGTTAGCAACTTTAGAGACAACTAAGCAGGTGATCTCCCCAGTTCTAAACTTATTAAAGAGAATCTCGCGCTCTTTAATTGGAGTATCGCCCTTAATTAATGGCACACCGAGTGTTTCAGAGAGATCGTCTAACTGGTCGATGTACTGCCCGATGACCAAAGTCTGCTCTCCTGCATGTTTTTCAACTAAGGCCTCGACGACATTGCGCTTAGTGCGAGTTGTTGCACATGCGCGATAGCGGTTTTCAGGTTCGGCCGTTGCATACAACAAACGTTCGCCCTCGGTTAAATTAACGCGGACCTCAATACATTCAGCTGGCGCGATATAGCCTTGAGATTCAATCTCTTTCCACGGCACGTCATAGCGCTTTGGACCGATGAGAGAGAAGACCTCGCCCTCCATGCCATCTTCGCGGACTAACGTTGCCGTTAGACCTAAGCGTCTGCGGGATTGGATATCGGCGGTAAAACGAAAGATTGGCGCTGGTAATAAGTGGACCTCGTCGTAGATAATCAAACCCCAGTCATGCGTATCAAAGAGATCTAAATGTGCGTACACACCATTCTTTTTCTTCGTCATAACTTGATACGTAGCAATGGTTATAGGGCGAATCTCTTTCTTGGACCCTGAGTACTCACCAATCTCATCTTCATTAAGTGTCGTGCGCTTTAATAACTCTTCACGCCATTGGCGGGCGGCGATGGTATTTGTCACCAAGATTAAAGTTGTTGCCTTTGCATGTGCCATCGCTGCAGCGCCCACGATAGTTTTTCCAGCACCGCATGGCAGAACAACAACGCCTGAACCACCATGCCAGAAGCCTTCAGCAGCCAACTCTTGATATGGGCGGATCTTCCAATCCTTTTGCACTAATTCGATTGGATGTGCCTGACCATCGACGTAGCCTGCAAAATCCTCGGCCGGCCATCCCAAGCGCAGCAATGATTGCTTAATCGCACCACGTTGGCTCGGCAGTACCGCAATTGTTTCGGCATCGATACGCGCACCGAGTAGAGGTGCAATCTTGCGAGCACGGATTACCTCTTCTAAAACTGCAGTATCAGTTGTAACAAGGATCAAACCATGCACTGGATCGGCCTCTAATCGCAGACGGCCATAGCGTGACATTGTTTCGGCGACATCGATCAATATTGAGTGCGGTACTGCATATCGCGAGTACTTAATAAGCGTGTCAATTACTTGTTCGGCATCGTGGCCTGCAGCGCGTGCATTCCATAATCCAAGTGGGGTTAAACGATAAGTATGAATGTGCTCAGGTGATCGCTCGAGCTCTGCAAAGGGTGCGATCGCGCGACGGCACTCTGTCGAAAGTGGGTGATCGATATCGAGCAGTAAAGTCTTATCGCTTTGAACGATTAACGGGCCATCAGTCATTGAGAATATCTTTGATGAGTGCGTGCAAAAGCGCGCTACGGTTTTCAAGAGTTGTGATGTCTACCCACTCATGTGCAGCGTGTGCGCCATTTCCAACTGCACCTAAGCCATCTAGAACCTGTGCGCCAGCAGCAGCTGCGAAGTTGCCATCACTTGCACCACCGACTGATGCATGGCCAAGTGGTGGCATACCTAAAGCTTTAGCGACTCTCTCTGCTCGCTCGTACAAGGCCATTGTGGATGTTGTCTCAAGAGGTGGACGATTAAATCCTCCCGTGATCTCGTATCTTGCTGCAGAATTTACTGCAGATAAATTTCGAACAGCAGCATCTACGCGCTGTAGTTCGGCCATAGAAAATGAACGGACATCGATATCGAGTACAGCTAAATCCGGAACAGTGTTTGTCGTATTACCTGAACGCAGCATCGTTGGCACAACAGTTGTACCTAACTCTTTATTTTCAAAGCCTGATACGGCAAGGATTGCATGACCCATTTCTACAGTGGCATTAATACCTTTTTCTGGCTCTAGGCCTGCATGTGATGCCTTGCCATGAATCTTTACTTGATACATCGCAGTGCCTTTGCGACCAGTCTTTACTTTGCCATTGAGGGTGGCCTCTACAACTAAAACAGCCTTAGCCTTTGCCGAGATCTCTTTAATAAAATCTTTACTCGTTGTGCTACCAGTCTCCTCATCACTTGTTGCAACAAGTGCTACTGAGCCATCAATACCCTTCATTGCAAAGAGAGCTTGAATAAAACCGGCCTTCATATCAAAGATGCCTGGGCCGCTAGCAACGTTCTCTTTGATGCTCCATAAAGATTGGAAAGAGCCCTTAGGCCAGACGGTATCTAGATGTGCAAGAACAATGACATCAGGATTCTGCGCCCCCCACCAAAAAACTGGGCGGCCATTAACTTCACGGATCTGCGCGGGAGTGCCAAGAACATCGAGTGCGATCTGGCTTGCTAGTTCAATTACAGCGCGGCAGGCATCTAGATCTTCAGTGGGTGATTCCAACCTGACGAGTTTTTCTAGCGCTGACAACATGGGCTAATCCTATAACGGTGCTACGCCGGTGATGCGTGGAATTCGGAAGGATTGAACTTCACCCGTTGCATGATCGCGGGCGATTAAAGCCCCTGCGCTGACCCGAATTGGATCGATAATTCGATGCGTGACCGAGCCATTATTATCGGCGTATCCAATCGAGAGTGATTTCTCCTCTTGAATAAATCTATTTACTAAATCCATAGTTTCATTGGCGGTGGTGCGTGGCAATGCACCAAGTGCCTCACTTGCAACCTGGCGCAAACGTGTCTGCTTATGACTAGATTTTTCACCAGTGCGAATAGCACGAATAGCTGTGTTGAATAAATCTTCACTCGGAACTTCAATCTCACCAATAATACGTGGAGGCCGAGGCTTAGTTAGCGCGCGATTTTTACGTGGGCCACTGAGCATTAAGCCGTTAGAGGATTCGGCTGCAGGCAGGTATCCAGACTCTCGTAAAATACGCATTGTATCGGCGGCATCGTGATCACAGATAACAACTTCTGGTGCGATACGGCGAAGTGCGAGCACCTCTAACTTTTTATCATTCATGATCTGTGCAATAAGTGCGGTGTCTTCACAGCGAATAAATGAGGAGGTATTTCCAACACGTAACTTGCCATGCTTCTTTGCAACATCGGCGATTAAATACTCAAGGGGCTGTGGCATCGGCGTTTTAGATGTCTTGATAAGGAATGCTTTAATCTCATCACCTGTCTTGCCATGATCTAGCGCGCGACGAATTGTCGCTTCGCTAAAGCGATAAACCGTTGCACCACCACGGCTTTCAATATCTGCCATGATCGCTAACTGCTGCGAAATCTCATGCTCAAGTGGCCCTGGTGCAATCGCAGTGTTATCGCTCTGGATAAGAATGTGGTCGACCGTTTTAGGTAAGTCATCATTTATTAGGTTGAGATCATCGCCATTTAAGAAGCCAACGCCATATTTAGAGATTGCGCCCTGTCCGCTTATGCCCAGCCACTCAGCCTCACGTAGAGTCCATGTAGCGAGCTCTTCTTGCAGAGATGAGTTACGTCGAACCGGTGCTCGCCAGTTCATGAGTGTGATAAATGATGGTGCATCTGGTGCAATAGATTGATTCTCACGCAGAATCGAAAGCGTCAATGCCCGAACACGTGAGGCGTTGACTCGGTCGAGCTCAGGGCCTAATGCTGCAACGTTCTTTGCCTGCGCCCTACCAACTAAGCCACTTACTCGAGATGTAATTAACCAAGCCGATGCCAATACCTGCCAACGATCGGCAGGTGTCTGCATGAGCCAGATATCAAACTTATTGCTAGGCATTATGCGATCATCGGAATCGACACTGATGAGTGATGTCAGATAGGCCAACTCAGTAATAAAGGCGGTACATGTTTCATCCACACCAAGGTGGTTGGAGATTATTTTAAGATCTCGCACACCTAATCCACCAGCGCGCAGGGCATCTGCCGGCTCCTCTGCCCAGAAATTTAATAACTCTTCAACCCAGCGCAGCACCGTCGAGATATTTGCAATTGCTGCAAGATTTACTTGGCGCTCATCCCGCTTAGTACCAGCTAATACTGGGGGATTGATTAAGTTTTCTCTATGTGTTTTACCACCGCGCAGATAAATAGCTGCTTCGCGGGGCAAGATAACCGTTCTTTGATCGAGTGGAACCAAAAACTTTCGCTCGAGTAGCCACGTAACACCTGGCCCTGGATTTTTAATATCTCCAACACTGCCACGTGGTGGCCCCCAAATGAGACGCTCTAATACTTTCTTTGCATCAAGTGGTGCATTATCTAGTTCGGTGAGTTTAAGTTTTGCTATCGAAACAGGGCCAAGGCCTGCAGGTTCGTTACCAATTACATCGCGTAATTGTGTTGGAAGACGCATGCCATCATCGGATGGATAGATAAGTCCGACAGAGATTAAATGCTCAAGTGCTACAGCTGCCGCTTTATCGGTTAGTGCAACGAGTGATTTAAGGATGAACGGCTCAGTGAGTGTGCCAGCAGCCTCTAAGACTTGAAACTGCCACTGATTAAGTGAGTCAATGGCTCGCGCCAAACTTGGCGCAGAACATGCGCGCACTGCAAGAGAGGCGATATCGGGGGGTACGGGTGTTACTAGATCGGGGCGGGCAGTGAATAAGGATAAGAAGGCAGCGTCATCAATACTACGTAAGTAGTCAGAGAATGATCGCATTTCCATAACTTGCTAACATTACTGGGCTTTACTACTTATTGCGTAATCAGCGGCGCTTTCCTCGTGGGGTCAGCCATGTCGCAAGGGCTGCAAAGCGCACCACCACGGGTGAAATAGCTCGCCCAATAAAACGTGCTCGACGAAAATCATGGATCGGCCAACCCTCAGCCATAGCTCGAAGACCTAAAATCGCATCGGGATTAATCGCCGATGGATTCCCAACGCACTGTAAAAGCGGCAGATCATTATTGCTATCAGAGTATGCATAACAATCGGCTAGGTTTAATCCACTGCGTTGTGCTAAATCTCGCACAGCAACTGCTTTCTCTTTTCCATGTAAGAGCGCACCTGACATTGCTCCAGTGTAGGAACCATCTTTAATCTCAGCTTTACTTCCGAGTGCGCCAGTAAAACCTAATCGGTTAGAAATAAGTATCGCCATATCTTCAGGAGCCGCCGTTACTAACCAGACCTCCTCTTGATTCAAGAGATGTTTTTGCGCAATATCGATTGTGCCCTGCCAGATAGCAGGGGATACAAACTCATCGTAAATCTCTTGGCCAATCGCTTCGATATCTTTAACACTATGACCACCGATAAAATCAGTTGCTGCTTTTTGAAAACGTGCAATCTCTTCTTTGTTTTCTTTTCCTGTTAAGCGAAATCTCAGATTCGCTAGAACAAAGCGGGAGATGTCCTTTTTCGTGAAGTAGCCCCGTTGGTACATGCCCCGACCCAAAAAGTAGATCGTTGAGCCACGAATCAGCGTGTTATCGACATCGAAAAAGGCGGCTCGCGCTGGTGTGAGTGCCATGTCACTACCCTAACGAACTCGGCCCAATTGGGACGCTTTATGCTTATCCAATGAGTTCAACGGTCCATGTGATTCGTCACGGCGAAGTAGAAAACCCAGAGAAAATTCTCTATGGCCGCCAACCTGGATGGGGATTATCAAAGCGTGGTGTAGATATGGCTACCACCCTTGGTGATTGGTCTAAGTCACTTAATATAGGTGTGCTACATGTTTCTCCACTGCAGCGGGCCCAGGAAACAGCAGCTCCTATTGCAGCAGC
>Ga0209550_10005364_pt1 | contig 12037 bp, 4 predicted proteins | sample LauGreSuBDMM15SN_2_FD_187567 | JGI IMG/M metagenome (GOLD analysis project Ga0209550, IMG submission 187567) | Freshwater lake microbial communities from Lake Michigan, USA - Su13.BD.MM15.SN (SPAdes) (version 5) | ecosystem: Environmental > Aquatic > Freshwater > Lake | place: Lake Michigan, USA... | reverse complement strand
CCACTTCCCCCTCCCCCGACTCATGTTCTTTGGCCCTTGGCCCCTCGCCTGCCCTAATTTGGCAGGTGCATTGGAGAGGAGAGCTGTCCGAAGTGCGCACGTACTCGGTGCCCGCCCTGATGGGAGGCGCGCCTTGGGGCGCAGCGAGGTAAGACGGTCGCAAGGGAGGGCGGAGCGCCCATCGGCATGCAAGTGGCATCGGCATGCAATTGGCATGGCCATTGAGAAGCGAGGGTGTTCCGGCGCCATGCGTCCGCGCACGGTCGCGTGACCCAGAGAGAGGGAAAGCTTGCGGCGGAGGTACATCGGAGGCGCCCAGCCTCGACGGCCGTTACATCGGAGGCGCCCAGCCTCGACGGCCGTGAACGGTGAGCCGCCCGCGACTGCATGTGAAGCTGTACGTTGAGCAGCGGACCGAGGATGCATGATGCTTGGAGAACCGCTCCGGACCGTGCGCCCGGCTTTTCGGGTTCGCTCATTCAGGGTAACAGGGTATTTGAGAGACAGGACCTGGGCATTCGTCTGTCTATAGTGTGGCGCGCATCATTCTACGCAGACTCCGGAGTGCGCGTGTCGACGCCGCCGTTCGAACCCATCGGCGATGTGACCCGCGAAGCCGAACGGCCTACGCGCACAATGCAAGAATGCATCCACGAGCTTTGCCTCTCTCGTGCCGCGTTGCCCCTACGCCTATCCCTTTCCGCTTCCGCCTTTGCGCTTTGGTCCCGGCTGCTGGTGTGCCTGTGCGGTGCGAGGACGCATCCACCGTCTTCTTCGACGCACGCAAAGAAGTGCTCAAAACAGCGCTTAAAACTTTGGCGCATGGCCGATGCGTGGGACGAGCGCGAGCGCGAGGCTGCGCCGACGACGAGCACGAGCAGCTTGCGGGAGCCCGTGCGTGTTCGAGAGGGCTACGTGCCACCAGACGAGCAGCCTCGTTATGAAATCCCGCGACCGCTGCGTTCGATCGGTGTCGTCCTCAAGTTTGATGCCAAGCTCGGCTGGGGTTTCATACGGCCAGACGACTGCAGCGCCAAGGTGTTTGTGCATCATACAGGGCTCCAGCTGGGTGCAGGTGACCGTCTCGAGCCAGGCGACGTGGTCAGCTTTGAGCGGCAGCCGGGTTTTGATGGTGATCTGCACATGAGGGCGGTGAATGTGTTACGTTCCGAAGCACGTCCAGCATCAGGGCAGTTGAGGAAGCCAGCATCGGCGCTTGTTCCACGGGCGGTAGCAGCTCGCTCGAAGCGTGCGGTGGCTGATGGCGTGTGCGCGGCATCGGCGCCAGCACCGAAGCGTACTCGACCACCGCCCGATGCTTGTGTGTTGGGTGTCGGATATCCATACTAACCGAACCTTCTAACATTGGAAAAAGGCGTAATACTGTTAGGCTAGAAGGAGTTATGTTACATGTTTCCTAGGTGCACCGCAGGGCAGGAGTAGCCGCCAAGCCGGTGTTGACGTGATTCAACTGAAGACGTGAGAGTGCAGTCTGCAGAGAGTGCAGAGTCAACACCACTCAACAGCGTAGCGGCAAACTCCGGAGTTACGCGCTCGATAACCAAGTCCAAGAAGTAGTCTGAAGACGCAGTCGCAGAAAGTCGCAGATTCCCTAACGCCCCAAGACGGCAGATGAACAGAGAAGGCTTCGGCCCCTTCACTTTAATTGCGCATTGCGGTGCACTACACGCTCTGTATGCCTGGGAGCTGGGTGCCCAGTACTTCGACCATCGACGGTACTGGTTTTGCAGACTGGTATACTCCACTTGACCCGAAACGGCGCGCATCGTCTGTACCTTGTGCCCCTTGTGTCCCGTGTGTCACCATGTGTTTTTGAGCCGGTGGTAGCGGCTCGTGCGGTGTTTTTGACCGGTATGCGCGCGCCACGACGATTTTTTGGAGCGCTTCGTTTGGCGCGACCAGGAAACGACACTTCCGTCCAATCCATCGCTGCATTCCAGCTCCACATGCCCATCTCCATGTCTTCGACACCGCGGCGCAGCGCTGCTCCGGCGGCTGCGCCGCTCAGCCACCGCGCCTCCACTCCGGCCTCTGCGCCCGCCAAGAGCAGCGCGAGCCCGAGCACCCCGAGCCTTCTGAAAGGGAGGTTCTTTGGTAAGCCGTCGGCGCCGGTGGCGTTCGGCACGTTTGAGGTCGGCCGCTCGTCGATGCCCAATAACGTGATGCCGACGGCCGCCTTCCGCGACTCGATGCGTCGCGATATCATATTCGCGGACATGGCCGGATGCGCAAGGGTTGAGTCGGGCGATCCGGGTGCGTACGATCCGTTCACGGGTGCAGACCTGTCGCACCGCGTCTCTTTCTCGCATAACAAGATGCACCGGCCGTTTGGCAGCCTGTCTTCGCGAGAATTACAGCTCCTTTCACCCGGCGTGGGTGTGCCCGGTCCGGGCTCTTACCGTGTCGGCGAAGCAAAGATGGCTCTCATCGCCGAGATTAATGACAACCGCTCCGCCTTCAAGTCGGGTTCGGCGCAGCGGCCGCCCCCCGCCATTACTTCAACACCCGGCCCCAACTTTTACTCGCCGGATCTCAGGTCGATCGAACCGAACCTGCGGGACTCGGGAGCCACCATGCGAAGTGTAGGTGACCGCTTCCGGCGCATGGACCACCCGGACAGCACGATATCTCAGAGCATGACCGACGCATCCATCGGGCCGGGCTCATACAACTCGCACGAGCACGGCAGCATCGCGCTCCTCACGAAGCGCTCCCTCGCGCGCTCGTCCAAGCTGCGCCCTGCATTTGGCACCGTCTGTGCGCAGCGCGCGCTGCCATACTCAGTGAGAGATAACATTCCCGGCCCAGGCTCCTACCAGCCCGAAATCTGGACTGGTGCACCGCTCAAAGGTTCGCAGTCGGCGCGGTCGCAGTCGGCGCCGCGCAGCTCGAGAAGGAAGAGCTCGGAGGTCCAGGCTTAGGTGAGGTGAGAGCACTGTAAGTAAGTAAGTAAGTAAGTACATGTGATTCACGCCAACAGGCGGCGTACAGCCGTACACGGTCGGAAGGCGAGGGGGGTACCCCAGCATACTCCATACATAGCATGTACGGTGTCGCAGCAGTCGAGTCGGTTGGAGCTGATGAAATTTATCAGTCAACGCTCGCCCACGGCTCAAAAGCAGGGTCATCCGCTGTGAGGCAGGGGCGCCGGGTCGCGCACGCCGCCGAGAGTGCCACTTGACTGTCTTAACGTGACTCGGTCCGCCTTCTGACCCCTAATAACACGCGCGAGAGCACTGTCCCCTAATCAACACGCGCGGGTCAATCGTGCTGGAGACGGGATTGATTCGTGTATCGTGAGATTTTGTGTGGAGTGTGGCGTTATCAACTCATCTTGGGACGGACCGAAGGCCACACGTACGTGGCCCAAGGCGGCGGCGCACTTAGTGGACGCGGGAGCGCGCGACCGCGGGGACGTAGCAATGCACCTCCGAGCGGCCCCACTCCCGTCCCTCACCCCCGTCCCTCACCCCTTCTCCCACCGCTTCCGAAGAAGTTGCATCATGTTCACGGTGAAGAACTGTGAACTTCAGAATCCCATCCGAAGGCATGCTGTTTTGGTTCGCCTGTACCATCCTGCCTTCACTGGCCACTACCACGGCGTGCACGCGGACGGAACGCGCATGGCTGCAGCACTGCGCGGTGGCCGACGACTGCACCTCCGAGGCTTCCTTCTGTAGCTGCTGCGGTGCATACCCAAATACCGAGTACGCAGATGCTTGCGAGGTGATCTGCGGCATGAGAGTGGTGCACGCTCGCAGCAGGTCCGCCGCAGCGGCACACAGCTCGTGGGACTTTGAAGATTTTGGTGACAGATCGTCGACCTCCGTTCGCGAGCGAGGGCCCACGTTCGAGCAACCAGCGCTGTCGCTCATCGGCGATGCGGCCGTCGTTCTTGGCGACTGCTACAACTTGGACGTGCGCGCCCGTGCGACTGCTGACACGCACGCCGAAATTGTCGCGGGCGAAGACGGTCAGGAGGCATGCCTCATACCGCCCGTGACGCCACGCCTCTTCTCGACGGACGCGCACCTCGCCCTCAACCTGAGCGTCTGCCCGTCGCGGGTGGCACCATTCCACGTGCACGACCCGCAGCCTGCCGCGCTCGCCGCCATGCTATGCTTCGACGAGTGCCGTGTGCGCAACACGACGCAGCGAACCGCCCCGCCACCCGTGGTGGACTACGACGCGTTGCGCATCGCCAACTGCACGCGGCAGTGCTTTGTTTCGTGCGTAGTACCAGCTGCCGCCCAGTGCGCCGCCGACTGCGGTGCGGCTAACTACACCTGCTTCGCCACGTGCCATCGCGAGGCGACCACGTGCTCGGTGCCGATGGGCCAGCGTGATGTGCGCTACTTTCGCGCCGACCCTAACGCGCCGGTGTGCACGGACGAGCATGACCGGTATCGGCAGTGCGTCATTGAGTGCAATGGGCAGTGCCACGAGGAGCTCGCAAGGAGTCAGCGGACCGTTCACGATGACGTCAGAGACTGGTACAACCAGACATGCTCGGCGTCACTCGGTCGGAGTGCCGTGCTCGCGCCGAGCTGCGTGCTCGACTGCGAGACCCGCTGCCAGAGCTTCTGTAACCAGACCGTGACCGCTATCCTCGGGCCTGAGCTCGGCCTCGGCCTTCACCTGCGCAACTGCACGCGCAACTGCAGCGCGAACTGCGACGGGGAGTGCTTTGTCGAGGACGCGTATGACGGATACGAGGTGGGCTGCCGGCCGTCGCCAGTGTTCAACTGCACTGAGGGGTGCTACACCACCCAATGCCCAGCGCAGCCCACCTTTTGCTCGGTGTACGATACGCTCGGGGCCCTGAGGGCGGTGGACCTGAACTGCACCTTCCTCACGACGAAGAACGTCACCTTCGAAGAGACTTGGTCGAACATGTCCGTGTCGATTGGCGCTCAGCTGGCTGACCCGTCCTCGGCGTTGTCCCAGTACATCGGGCTGGACGGCAATACGCACATTTGTTACAACGAGTGCACCGACACCACGACGGGCACCGAGCTCTTCTTTCACGCCGCCCGTGCAAGCCTGACCGCCGCCGCTGCCTCCATCGAGATCGGCCGAAACTGCACGACGCGCTGCTACGAGCGCGCGTGCCTCGACAGCTGTACCTTCGAATGCACCCTCGAGGCGGCGCGTCGACTGCTGCCGCCGTGTGTGCGTGGACCCAATTGCATCTCGCCCGCGAACTGCTCTCTCGCCGAGTCGAGCAACTGCTCGGCTTTTAGGGCATTCGAACCGGTACTGATCAACATCACGGCGGTCACTTTGAATGTGACGGTCTGGGTGCCGCCGTGGACGCAGGACGTGTGTGAGGATCGAGTGGGCCAGAGCGTCGATAGCTTCCGCGCGTGCTACCAGCGCTGCCCCGTTCACTGCGCGAGCGCTTGCCCGTTGCCTGTGAACCACACGATGCGGCTGCGGAACGGGTCGCTGTACAACGACACCTCGGGCGCATGCCTTGCCCAGTGCCACTACGAGTGCGCGCATAACTGCTCGCTCAGCATGATCGACGACGTGGCGAGCACGTGGTGTGTGCCTCCGCTCGAGCCGATCACACGGTGCGTGCCTCCGGTCAATTGCACCGACGATTGCTACGACGAGTGCCTCGACCCCACGCTCCTGCTTGCAACGGATCCCCAGTGCGAGGAGTTCCGGTACGGCTTCCGGCCGGACGGCTCGAATCACACGGTCATCTCGATCCCATATGCATACAATGTCTCCTCGCCGGCCGCGTGCGCGCGTAACGAGACGCCTTGCTCGGACGCGAACATCTTCTACAACATGACGACGTTCGCGCGTGACGTGCTCGTGTCCAAGGGGTGTGTGCAACGGTGCGCCGCTCGCTGCGTGGCGCGATGCTTCGACCGTTACTGCGTCACGCGCCTCGAGGAGCCTGTGAATGAGACGGCCATCTGTTTGCCGCGTTGCCTGGATCGCTTCTTCGAGGCATCGGAGGACGACGACGCGTCAGTCGACGGGGGCGCGGCCAACGCCACCACGCCCAACGTGACCGCCTGTCAGTTGAGCTGTCACGCGGAATGCATCGTCGGCCGTTCGTCCCATTGCTCGGCGCTGTGCGAGTCGTACTTTGACCCGACGCTCTGGGGCTTGTGTCTCGGTAACTGCTACGCTAACGCGAGCGTCAGTTGCCACCGCGACTGCGTGTACGGGTGCACCTCCAATCACACGCTCGCCTATGGCTTCGCAGCGCCCTACAATGCCTCGGGCGACTACTTCACTGCGGCGGCGTTGGTGCAGATTGCGCATGAAGATGCGCTCGTGCACGCGGCAAGCTGGAGCAATGCCGCCGCGAGTTGCTACAACAACTGCACGCGCCTTTGTGCGATTCGTTGTTTCGAGGAAGTCGTGTCCTCAGGGCTGTGTGCCCAGGAAGTGACGAATCTGACCAGCGCTCGTGCGGCCCGGGGCATGGCGCCGCTGCACCCTCAGGTGGTCGCTGAGGCGTCGAACAACTGCACGCTGCGCCGTTCGGCGACGTGCCTCGACGGCTGTCAGCACGAGTGCCACCAACGCTGCACCAACCTGACCGATCCGATCCGTTACGACCTGATTCAAGCTGCTGAGTACGCTGAGCTTTACGCGACGTACGTGGAGCACTGCGAGAGCCGCTGCCGCATCCAGATCTACGGGCCCAACACGACCGATGACTCCTGCCTCGCGTTCACCAACGTGACGACCTATCGGCAGGAATGCCTCTTCAACTGCACAGACAGGGTGCGCCGAGGTATCTGCGCCAACCCGAACATCACTGTGGACGTGGGCATCCACTGCAACGCCACCGAACGATGCGGTGACCTCCACGTGCTGGTACAGCAGGCAGCGGCGACACCGAATGCCTCCGCCAGCATTGCCGCTCCTTATCATCAATGCATGCAGAGCTGCTCGGGCAATTTCACGCTTGATCCGCAGTACGTTTGCGACGGCGGCGTGTCACGTTTGATGGCGATCGACGCTGCGAGTGCGTACCAATTGCAGGCCGTCGGCGGGCTTGGCCAGCAGGGCACTACACCTGCCGAGCAGCTCGAGATGGATCGACTGTGGGCGGCGGTCCCCATGGGCGAGATGTGCACCTTCGTCGACCTCGAATGCGTGGTCAACCACACGCTCCACTGCGCCTCGGAGTGCGCCAACCAGGTCGCATTCTACTATGAGCTGTGTGTGGCGCGCTTCTTGCGCCGCAACGCCACGTTCGATTACAACATCTCGTCATGCTACCACCCCGACGGCTGGCGTGTGGGGACAGAGAGGTGGCGCTACTACGCGGCGCTCAATGCAAGCCGGCCCGAGGCGCAGCCGAGCTACTGGTTGGCACCCAATATGGGTCCGCCTGTGTGGACGTACAACGACGTGCCCAACGCGACGGTGCTCAACTGCTCGTGTCACTTTCTCAATGAGACGTTTGATCCGAACTTTGTGGCCGCGCTCCTCGAGTGGCGCATGCGTCCGTATCAAAACCACTACATCTCCACGTGCCTCTGCCTCTTCAACACAAGCGCTGGCGAGCCGCAGCACTGCATCCATGATCCCTCAGAGTTCGTCAACGTGCCGAGCATCTTTGACTGGGTCTTTGGCAAGGGGAGCGGCGACTACGATGAGGACGTCGACCACGTGGCCACGCAGGCAGATGAGCTCGTGATTTGTGGCTCGCCGTGTGTGTCGCATTGCTCCGCGCACTGCGGCGTCTACTTTGTTGAGCATGTGACGCCGTCGACCAACGGCGGCTCGGCGTTCTTGCCGCGATTCAATGAGACATTTCGCTTCTCGGACTATCCCGCCTCGCTCACGAACTGGGTGGTGAGCAACGGCCAGGGCGGCAGCATGGTCACCCCGGGCCATTGGCGATCCCCGCCTGGGTGCTTCCAGCCGTGCATGGCCACCTGTGCCGTGACCAACTGCACCGATGGCTGCGGTGCCGGGTGCGCGCCGGGGCCCGAACCGGAGTACGATAACTCGACTGCGCTCGACTTTGGGTGTGAATGGAACTCGACAGTGGACGAAGGCCGGCCCCTTTGCTACCAGTTCTGCGGCTGCTACGAGCAGTGTGCCTCGCGATGCGTCGCCGAGCTGCCCAGAATGAACACGAGCACCCTGATGCTCGAGCGCTTCCCAGTTTGCATCGACAACTGCTCGAGCGCGTGCGAGGATGAGCATCACGCACGGTGCGTCAACATCTCCGCCATGCTTGCCGCCTCGCGCATCCCGCCGTACGTCAACCAGACGCAGGTGTGCCTCAACAGCATCTTCCCCACATGCTCGTTGCACTGCCTCGGGATCTCGATACGCAACGTGACGAATACCAGCGGCGCGCTCTTCGTGCCGTCGAAGCTCCCCCGTGAGCTCCTCTCGCTCAACCTCAGTGCGGGCTTGGGCCATCTCCGAGGAATGCGTGGGCCTCCAGAGGGGTACACGTTTGGCGAGGAGGCGTACGAAGGGTACGCCTGCCGGATCGACCCGTGCGATGACCTCTGATCACACCTCCTCTGATCCTCTGATGATACCTAATTGCCTTCTTCATCAGGTACGCCTGTCGGATCGAGCCGTGCGATGAGGTGCTCGTCACAACGTCCTTCACGCTCCTCGGCGTGACGACGACGACCTCCACAGCCGTCCTCAGGACTCCTAGTGGATTGCCATGTAATCAGACGTCGCTTCAGCTTGGCGAACGAGTCCTGACCGACCCGTCCTCGGGCAACACGTCGATCGTGCCAATCCTGATCAACGTCTCGACCGCTACGCTCGAGGGCTGCCACGAGAACCGTTCGTCGGCTTGCCTCTCCACGTGCAACGACTTCGGCTACAAGGTCTGCTTCCCCGACGTCGACCCGTTTGACCTGTGCGTGCAGAGCTGCATCGCCAACCTCACGTACTTCGAGACGTACGAGTTCGACCACACGCTCTCTGTGTGTAAGAAGAAGCTGCGGCTCACGCCCTCGCAGCCGAGCCGACGCGGCGCCGCGTGGTATCGACGCAAGCAGCATGTGCGAGAGGGCTTCCGCACGAGCTTCGCATTCCGACTTGAACACCCGAGCCGCCGCTGCCCCGACGTGGCGCATCCTTCTTTCGAAGAGCAGCCCGAGGGCCTCCGCAATCTCCTCTGTTCGGGGCGCGGGGGCGACGGCTTCGCGTTTGTGATCCAAGACGCGGGCGCCACGTCCTTTGATCCGCATTGCGCGTACGCGGCCGTAGACCAGTGCAACGGATTGGCGGCGGCGCAGTGCACGGAGCAGTGCCGTAGCCAATGTCCAAATCGGGTCGCAGCGGAGCACACCAGTTGTGCAGCAGCGTGCCTCAAAGGGGACTCGTACACCATGCCACCGGTCGCTGCCCTCGGCTCGGCCGTCGAGCGCGCGGCGTACGCGGCGGCCGCCGCCGCGGCGGCTGGCGCGTGTAGCGCATCTGTCGTGCAGTGCGTCGCCAGCGCATGCGGCGGGCGCGAGGTCGAATTCTTCTCGGGTGCTGCCATGCAGCCCGGTGGTTGCTTGCGCGACTGCCTGGACGCGGGATCACGCACGTTCTGTGAGGCTCGCTGCCCTCTGGTGGATGAGGACGTGGACGACGATTGCGTGAGCGCTTGTGCCAACGAGCGTCTCGCCGACTCCACTGAGTGCTTCCGAGGATGCAATTCGAGCTGTGCAAGCCAGGGGATACTCGAGCAAGCAATGTGCGCGGAGGACTGCTTGGGTGGCGCCGCGCTGCTGGCGAGCGGCGAACCAGTCGGCCGCTGCCGTGCCAAGGTTCAAGCCTTCCCGACCCACGAAACCGCTACCTGCCTCACCTCATGCTCTCACACGGACCACGAATGCCTGCGTGCATGCCTCGAAACGCCCGAGGGGCTACTTCCCAACTGCGTGGGCGCATGCCCGCAGAACAATACGCGCTGCGTCCTCGAGTGCATGCGTGGGTTCGGGCAGCGTGGTAGTGAGTGCGTCAGCCCGCGAGTGCTCGAGTGCAACTACACGAGCTCGGCACTTGGCGACGGCGCTGCAGGCATCGGCTACGCCAACCTGCGTAACACGCTCGCGATCAAGTTTGACACGTGGTACAATGCAGAGCGCTCGGACCCGTGGGTAAGCCACGTGGCCGTACACTCTGGGGGAGAAGACTATGGTGCGCCGTCGGACACGAGCGCCGCACTCGCGATCACCTCTGACTTCCCCGACATTGCGGACCAGAAGTACCACGAGGTGATCATCGAGTACGTACCGCGCTTTGAGACGGACGGGAATCTCGCAGGGATGAGCATCACGCCGGGCATCGCTGCGCGCCTGACGACGGCTCAGCGCGGCAATATGCTCTACGTCGGCACCCTCAAGGTGACCCTCGATGACGCCGTCATCCTTCGCGTGCCGCTCAACCTCGAGACTCTTCTACGTCTGGACCAAGGGCGCGCGTACGTTGGCTTCACGGGCGCCACAGGCTCCGCGTACCAGGAGCATTCGATCCATGCGTGGCGATTCCAAGAGAGCGTTTCTGGCACCCTCGCCCACCCGGCCAATGAGCACTGCCGCCATCGTGTACCCTCGCTGTGGCACGGGAACGCCTACGATGGCGCGCCCGTGCTGCCCGCGAACGCGGCGCTCGCGTGCACGCCGGACGTAATGGATGTGACAACCCCACTCGGAGCGATGCACTCGCTCCGATGCACTGAGGACGCGAGTGGCCACGTGTATTGCCTCGACCCGAACACGCCCAACAGCGCGCCCATCATCTACGAGCCCATGCCCGACATCTCGGTACTCGTGGGCGAGCCTGTGAACATCACGCTGCACGACGGCTTCCGCGACCGCCAGAGTGACGGGCGGTACACATCGCATCTGCTCCGTTACTCGCTTATCTTCACGCCACACAATGAGGAGCCCCAGGATGGCATCGCTTGGGTCCAGTTCAACTCGTCGACGCGCCAGCTGCGCGGCATCCCAACGCATCCGGGCACTTGGCGAGTCAACATGACCGCTATCGATCCAGGCTTCCCTGACGCAGGCAGACCCACGACGTGGACAGACCCGCGCATGGCACCGATGAATACAACAGACGAGTTCCTCTTGCAGGTGCGCGTGCGACCGATCGACCCTCTGGCGGCGGACTTCTGGGCGCCGACAGTGGAGCAACCAACTCCCACAGAAGCGGCACCGAGAGTGTCTGCGTCGATAGCGCCGTACTAGGATAGTCTGTAGATTGTAGACTGTAGACTGTAGTCTGTAGTCTGTACACGACGGAGATAAGTCTGAAAACTAATTCTAAGTTACTTTAGAGCGCAACCGCCTTGCGCCATGGAGAACCTGTATACATACGACACAGTTCAGCTGCGGCGCACTTTTTTGACCTAGGGGGACCTTCCCACTACTCAGGTAATTACCCCATAGGCTTTGAACACTGTGCAGCTCAGCTGAACCGCGTTCGACTTGGCTCTTGGGGAGCAGGGCGGCGGGCTCCACCTCTAGCGGAGGGCCGCCGTGCCAAGACTCTCTAGACTCGCTGGTGCTCCTGGCCCTGCGGCCGAGCCCAGGGCTGATTCTCCTGTTTAGTGGCCTCATCCGAGCTTGCCACCGTCGACTGCGGCTCATCCGGCATCCCAGCCTTCTTGCGGCGCGACGTCTCCGGAGCATCCTTGCGAGGCGTTGCCAATGGTGCGTCAGGGTCGCGGCCCTTGAGCTCAGACAGCTTGAGGTCCGCTACGGGAAGTGTCAGCTTTACCACTGGCCCTGCGGCAGCGGACTCCGCGGCAAATGAGGGGGCGGCTGCCGCGGCAGAAGGCTTGGAACCGAACCCTAACATTCGACTGAGGCTGCCACGAGGCGAGGTTTCCGAGGCGGAAACGGGTGCGGGCGCGGGCATTTGCACGGGCGGCGGTGGCGGCGGCGGTGGCACAGCGGCAGCAGCGGCAGCAGCTGCCTCCTTCTTGTCCTTCGCTCCGCGCGCCGTGAGCGCGGCGACTCCCGTCGATGCCAACGCAGGCTTCGCGACCTCGCGCTCGCGC
>Ga0209550_10005362_pt1 | contig 12043 bp, 11 predicted proteins | sample LauGreSuBDMM15SN_2_FD_187567 | JGI IMG/M metagenome (GOLD analysis project Ga0209550, IMG submission 187567) | Freshwater lake microbial communities from Lake Michigan, USA - Su13.BD.MM15.SN (SPAdes) (version 5) | ecosystem: Environmental > Aquatic > Freshwater > Lake | place: Lake Michigan... | reverse complement strand
GAGACTTACGCGAAGTTTATCTAAACTTTTTACTTTAACGATATATTTATTGATTAGAGTTACAATTTTAACATATAGTTCTCGTTTTTCAGCTAAAGTTTTACTTGCGAGATTATTTACAGAAAATTCTGCTAAATTTAAATCTAGATCGACAATATTTTCATCTAAATTGTTATTTTCAACAGAATGAACTGAATCTACATTTTTGACGACATTTGCCGAGACATTAGTTTCTTGAACAGTACTTGCTTTCTTGGTTGATTTTTTTGTAGTAATAGTAGACATAATAATATGATATTATTATAATAATAGTATTAGGTTAAATAGTTTATTTGTCAATTTTTTTTATTATATTATATTTCATATATAACAAAAATATATATAGCCTTTTAAGTATTTATTACTAATTTTCCTTGTTATATATGAAAAAACTTAAAAGTTTAATAATAATATATTATTGTAGTAAAGAAACACTATTCAAAAAACAATAGCTAATATAAATAAAAATTATATTAGCCCTTGTAGCTCAGCTGGTTAGAGCGTACGGCTGTTAACCGTAAGGTCATAGGTTCGATCCCTATCAAGGGCTTTTGTTTTTATAAACAATCGCTAGTATAATATTATTTATACTAGCCTCTGTAAAATTGATATATTCGTAATCGATATATCAATTTTAAATAAACTTAATTATCTATTTTTAATGTTTTCTGCATAAAAATATTAACAAATGGTATACCAGTCACCATAAGACACCAAAATTCACCTGCATTTTGGTTAAATTTTAGTAAACTAATAACTAATAATATATAACTAATAATAAATGATGTTGAAACATTTACATTTTTATAAAAATTAACAGAATTTAAAAAAGAAATAATAAAATACAATTCATATTTAAAATCTTTTTTCCATGACCAATCTAAATGTTTACATTCATTTGTTTTTACACATAAATTTTTAGGGTTATTAATGTATTTAGTATATTTATAAATGACATATAATAAATATAATACATTGATAACTATTACCATATCATTAGGTATCAAATTACTATTTTTAATATATGTGTTAGCTAATTGCAAATATATAATAGGTTGTAAATGATTAAATAATGGTCCTATTATTGCACCAAATTTATTTAACCCATTTTTACATTTTATATCTTTCCATAATAGAAATTCGATAAATTGCATAAAACTAACAAAAATAAAAAAATATCCAATTGCTATATTAGTATTGTTACTTTCACGATTTCCAAACATAATAAGTGTTGAACTTGATATTATCCCTACTAAAAATGATAAAATCGATAGATCTGCAGAATAACACATTATATATATAATTTATATATTATATTCCTATAACACCTAAATTATATAAATATATTTATTATTATAGGGATATAATCGTTGTAATATTTACTTTCTAAATATGTCTTATTATTTAGATGAATTAATTTTCCTTGCTCTTTATATTCATATTCTTGTGTTATTTGTTTATTATTATTAAAATAGTTTGCTAACCAAATACCATGTTGTTTTGCATTCTGTGCAGTAGGTGGACCTTTATTTGAAACCATATCACCAATACAATAAATATTTTTTTCATTACCAATTGAAAAATCATTATTGGTTTCAATTCCTCTAGGAGTTATCATTTTAATTTTATTTAATCTATCAAATAATGCTGTACTTTTATATCCATTAAATCTTACACCACCTGTCCAAATTATAAGATCATAATTAAATACATTATTACCAGCAGGGTTGATAGCAGTATGAATACCTGTTTTTGTAACTTTTTTAACTAAATTATTTGTATTCAGATAAATATCGGAATCTTTTAAATATTGATGAATACTCTTTTTTGTAATATCATTAAATCCTGGCAATATTGTATTCATACCTTCTATTAAATATACATCTTTATTATATTGTTTTTTTAAAATAGATGATAATTCAATTCCAGTTGGTCCAGTCCCTATTATACATATTTTATTAATATTATTAAGTTTTTGTTTTAATTTGTGTACATCATTAATTTGTTTAAAATAGTTAGCATATTTATCAACACCTTCTATATTGAAATTATTAGGTTCAGATCCTATTGCAAATACAACATTTTCATATTTAAATTTAGCATGATCTGTATATAATTCTTTTTTTTCTTGATCAAAATTAATTACTTTTCCTGAATAATAATGTGTATATGGATTATTAAATTCGTACTTTGTAGTTTGATCTGATATTAATTTAACTAATTTTGGTGTGTCTAGGACATTTTTATTTGGAGCAATTGTTAATATCTTATATTTTGTTTTATCTATATTTTTTGAAAAATAATAACTTCCCCATCCATTGCCAACAACATGGATAATTTGACGGTTTTTATATAATTTATCATATGTAAATTCACGTATATTGTCAAAAGACATATAAATATTATTAATTAGTTTAAATAATTCACTTGCCATATTAATAATTAATATTTAAAACAGTGTATTAAATGTTAATTATTTCAACTATTTTAAATATATAATTATTTTATGGAATATAACTTTATAAAAAATTTAAAATTAAAAAAATATTATAATGAACCTGACAATAAATATAATCTAGTTTCAACAGCATTATTTAGATTAAAAGACAATTACAAAAAAATGACTAAATATCATGATTTATTAGTAAATTTAGTAGATAATTTTGATAAATATTTTCAAAATATAAATGGGTATGAGTTCTATTTAAGAATATATTTTGATAGATCATTAATAAAAAAATCTGGAAATAATATAATAGATGAAGAAATAGATACATTATGGTTACCATTATTACGTAAATTAAAAAAACATTCATTTATACAATTATGTAAATTTAAACATAAAGATTTTATAGAAGATAATGATATATTTCATATTGGATTATTTGGAACGATAATTCGATTTTTACCTATGTTTAATTTTAATTTCAATAATAATATTCAACTATTAATAGTATCTGATGTAGATTTAAATGATAAATATCTTGAATATACAAAAGATTCATATAATTACGCTATTAATCATGATTTAAAATTTTTTTTTAGAACTTCATTTTGCAAAGGTGCAAATGGAAGACATTTAGCATCACAAGATATTGCAAATTCGTGGTTAAGAATTATGGCAGGAACTATGATAATAAATAATTATAGATTTGATAAAAACTTATTAAATATATTTTTTAGTCAAATACATCACAAAAAATATGAAGATAATTTATTAAGTTTTATGAATATAGATAAAACAGTAGATTTACACAAGAAAAAAACTACAAGTGAATCAATATTTAAATATGGTATAGATGAATTTTTTGCATCTTATTTTATAAAAGAATGTGTTAAAAAAAATATTAAATTTGGTTATATTTCAACAAAGGATATAGATGCGCCAATATTTTTTTACTATATTCGAAACAATGATTTTATAAATGAAGATTATAATCCAATCCATAAAAAATTATTAAAAGAAGTAATGAAAGAAAAATATATGGATAAAAAAAATATAAGAGATAATTTTAATTATTATACCAAAAAAATAACAGATTTAAGACATTTAGAAAATATTGATGATATATCCAGATATTTTACCAATAACACATTTGAATTATTCGAAAAAATTAATGATAATCCAGAATTAAATATTTATGGATTTAATAAATATGAAATAAAATGTGTACTATTTCAAAAAGATAAAGTTAATAATGATTCAGACTATTATATATATCCTTAATTTGTTAAAAGAGATAAATCAGATTTTTTAACAATTCCATTATTTATTAAACCTATCCAATCTATGCTTGTATAAGGAACATTATATAAAATAGGGAAATTTGGATATAAATTTGTGAATTGCTCATATTCATATGATCCAGTTGATGTATAAATCATACCATTGTTATAATATGGTAAATAATACCATAAATCTGGATATTTATTTAAATTTAAATAATTACTATTAAATATTTTACCTCTATGGATAAAATGATAGTTATTAATGTCATATGGATAACCTCTTATGTCATAAGTTGATCTAGGCCATCTAGTGGGAATATTCCATAAATAGAACATTTCTTTAACATTTTTTGCATTAACATTTTTTGCATTTTTGAAGATAAAAACAAAAAAAAGTATAATTACCAATAATAACCATATAGTGGATTGATTTTCATTATCATTCATAATGTATATTTATTATATTTATACATTATAAATTAATTAATTTATATTTTATTGTAATAAATTTTTTAATTGTGATTTATATTTATTATATTCTGATAACTCTTCATCTTCCTTTATTATAGTTTTAATATCCATAAATATAGGAATATTTTGTTCACTAATCATTGTTATGTATTCATTATCTTTATTATCTTTTAATTTAATATTTTTAATTACATTTTTTACATCATCTAATGTATTTATTATATAACCATTTATTGACTTAATTAATGTACCACTTGACATTAAATTATATGACTTAGTTTGAGATCCTGGGACAATATATGTAATAATAACTCTTTGAACATTTTTATTTTCAATATCAAAATATTTAACAATATCTTTTTCACATTTAAATTCTGTTAAATGATTATTTGTTAAATTCATTAAAACCATACCACATAATACTAAATAATCAACATTTTCAATTGGAGGATATACATTTTTAATTAGATCATAATTATTATTGGATAAATCTAATGATACTGTTTTTGGAACTAATTTATTATTATCAAATGTATAAACTAACATATTTACTATTTCAGAAATAGATGAATTATATATTAAATAATCTAAGTGAACTTTTTCAGTAATATTTGGTATATTTGTCATTCCAAAATTATCAAGTTCATAATCTTTATATTTTAAAATTATATCTCCAATTTTCAAGCCACCTTTATTTGCTGGACTATTTTGGGATATTTTTACAATTAAATAACCTTTGACATCAATATTTAAATATTTTGCATAATCTTTACTTAATGGTATACATGTTAATCCTAATTTAGGTGATCTTATTATTTTATTCTTTGAATTAATAATATCTTTATTTATTAAAAATTGTTTTATTGGTACTGCATAATTTACCCCTTCTACGCTTACTGATACATATTTTGATGCATTTATACCAATAACTTCATAGTCTTTATTAAATAATGGACCACCCGAATTTCCTGAATTTATAGCCGTATCTGTTTGAATTACATTGTCATTAAAACCACTTATCGAACCTGATGTTATTTTTAATTGATCTGAACCTAGCATATAACCTATTGCTATTACTTTATCAGATGGTTTAACATCATCTGAATCACCTAATATTAAATATTCTTTATTTTTATAATCTAAAATTCGTAATATACCAATATCTCTTTCTGGATAAATAGCAATTATTTCTGCATCAAACTTTTCTTGACTAATTCCTGGTATAGTTACTTGTAATTTATATGCAGATTCAATTACATGAGAACATGTTAATATATAACCTTCATTATTAATGAAAAATCCTGTTCCTATATATGTAGTTGTATTTGATAAATATGGTTGTGTCCAATTATAATTTATTGAACTAGCAGTTATTCTTACTATTGCCTTATTAAACAAATCTAATTTATTATCTTCAACTACAACTTTATTATCAAAATGTTCTTTATTAAAATATAGATTATTAAAAATGATTGGTAAAATTAATAATAATATAATTATAATTATATTTCTATGATTTATCATTTATTATAATTATATTATATATTATATATATGGCATATCTATTTGTTCAACATGGAGGATCATGTTTTTTTAGTAATAGTCAAATTTTAGATATGAGAGCATTATCTCATGATACTATTAATTTTATACCTCCTGATTTAACCGAAGATAAAAGAATAAATAATTCACTATCTGATCACATAATACATTGTGTTCATCAAATGATTAGAATTCCTTTTCAAGCTAAAAGAGATGGTAAATTTTCAAATATAAAGATAATGCAATATGGTTTAAATTTTGGAAGAGTACAAGAATTATTAAAATCATATGGTGGTGTTAATTGTTGGTTCCGAAAGATAAAACATCATTTTGATGATGTTATTGCAATAGATGAATTAATAAAATATGGAAATGAATTATGTGATTTATTAGTAATAGATAAACCAAGTGACGACTTTTTAAATTCTTAATTAAGGATTATTAAATACATAATTAAAATATATTTTAAATCTAACATATCACTGTTATTAAATGATACTATGCTTTTTGTTACATTAATTAAATTTTCAAAAACTAAATTTGTATTGTTTAAAAAAAATTTATCATTAATGATGAATGTATCGTTTTCACAAAATATATTATAAAATTTATTATATATTTCAATATTGTCTTTATTAACATTTGAATATATTTCATTTACTTCTTTGTCCATTAACATTATTACGTGATTTATTTCATATTTTTTTATTATTTCAAATAATATTTTTACTTCATTTATTATTTCTATATCAATCTCAATCTTTATCTCTATTTCTTTTTTATCACATGAATCCCCCGTGTCATTATTTATACCATAATTATATTCTGTTAATGTTTTTTTTAACTTTATTTTTTTGTCAATATTATTTATAAAATTATAATAATGTATATCATTCGCTAAATTATGATCTGTTAATTTATTTAACATCGATAAATTAATTTTTTTTTCATTAGTTAATATATATTCTTCTGTTAGTTTTTCTATAAATTTATCTAATGGTTCTAAATTATGATTAATATTTGATTTTATGTTTAATAAATAATTTCTTGGTGATATTATCATTACTATATATATATTATAATTATCAAGTGTATTCTTTATTAATAGTTTATCTTTGGCTTGATTTAATAAGATTTTTTCTATTAAATAAAATATAATATTAATACTATTATCATCATTTGATGTTAACCCTGTATAAATTAAAATATTTTTCTTAATAGCTTCATGTGACTTATTATATATTTTATACAATCGTATTGATGGATTCGCTTTATAATACATAATTTCATAATTATTATTAATTGGATTATTAACAATTTGTACAAATCCATCTATTAAATATTTTTTTATTTCTTTAAAAAAATATTTAGATTTGTTATTTTTTAGTAAATCATCTAGTTTATTATAAATATTATTCAGATTCATATTTCTCAACGTTAATATTTATACATATAATTTTTTCTTTATCGAAAAATTAAAATATGAACGTTGAATAATATTTATAGTAAACTAGATGATTTACTAATTGGTTTGAATCATCTGATAAATGGATTTAATTTATTTTAAAAAAGTTAATAAATTAATTAATGATATTTATAACAGACTAGATGATAATTGTTAAGCAACTAACTTACAACTCATAACTGATGCTGTGATTTGAGGATTTTCTGTAGTAATCGTTTCAAGATAAGTTCGAGTTGAATCTTCAAAAACGACACATCTTTCATCACTAATACTTGGAGAAGAGATGTTAAATCTAAAATGTGGACTAGTTAGATTATAGAATGTGATTGAAGAATTATCTAATTGTTCTTTGATGAATGTGTCAAAATTTTCACAAAAAGTTTGAAGCTTTTTAACACCATTACAACCTAGAGATGAAAATAAGATATCTAGATCAATTTTCATGTTAGGCAATGGAAAACGAATCAACATTTTACCTTCAAAATCATCTATCGGGATATGTTCTTTCCAGATTGGAATATATTCTCTATGTAACTTTATAGTTTGTTTAAAGAATAATTCATCTATCTCATCTTTAGTTAAAGTATGAAGAGTTGTTTTTATAATTTTCTTAACTAAATCATATATGTCTGGATCTTCAATTAGCTTATCATATTCAATATCATCTAGTTTACCTAGATGCATTGCTGTCATCCAGGTGAAACTATCGACAAGTTTAGAGAATCTATTGTAACGTTCAATATAATGATCATATTGTTCTTTATCAAAAGTTACATAATTTAGATCTACAAAAATATCTCCATTTGGTTTTACATCAACTGCAGAACATAAGACAGGGATGACTTTGCCTACTGATAGGCGTTTGTATCGTTTAGCAGAATTGCGGGATGTTTCGGTACGACAGATCATTCCATTTATTCCCCCATATTCTAAAAGTGAAGCATTAATAATTAACGTATGGTCATCGAAAGCAGTGATCCTCACTACTACGATTTCGCCAGAAACTGGCATTTTATTACTATAAAGACGAATCATGATATTATAAATTAAATTGTTAATATCAATATATAATATCAAAAATAATTCAATTTTTTTAAATATTATATATTGATATTAACAATTTAATAGTACATAATACTTTAATGATTATATGGTTCTTATCCAACTAAGAAAATTATGGTTGGTTCTTTTACACCTTTGCTTATTATCTACTTGGGAAGGTATTGTTGAATAAACCAAAGTCAATCATATTTTTAGAATAATAATCAATAACCTCCACTTTTTCTTTATCATCAAGTCTTTCTAAAAATAAAATCAATAACCCAAATGCTTTTTTATACTCATTTTTGCGTATAAAATTGTCAATATTTAGTTTTGAACCAGAGATATATTTCTCCGTTTGGAGTAAAGACTCTATACTTTCACTTGTTTCCATTATATTAATTATTGTAATAGTTTTTTAAATACTTTTATATTTAAAAATAAACGTTTCAAATGAGAAAATGTGTTGATTGAATATTCATAATTTTATAAATGAAAATAATTAATAATATTTAATCTTAATTTTTATATTTTTATATTTTAGAGTTTAATTGTAATCTAAATTCTGGAAACTATTTCAACTTCATTGTCAACGTCTCGTAATTTGCTGTTACTCATAATGATTGCCTTACATGCTTTACAATAGTGCTTCTTCTTTTCCATAAAAACACTGCCTACCATTCTACATGTTTTACAAGTAAATTTTGACTCAATAAATGAGTTATAAATCTTATTGAATTCTGGAACGAAGAATTTCTTACTTGTTCTACGTACATCATGAAATGCAATTTTATCACAATCGATTAACATTCTTGCAGTTGATAAATCATCCTTGAAATGATTTTTAATAGCATGAGCAAATTCATTTATTAAAGTGGTAAACGTACTTTGATCGTCAGTAAATTTACCAATTAGGATACTTGCATTAGTGATAGATATTGATGTAGTACTTTTTGCTAACATGATACTTGGACAATCAATCGAGAATAAATGTTGACTAAATGTGATATTGTCAATTAACTTATCAATATTATAAATATCGTCAGTATATGCTGCAAACTCGGGGTGTTCAACTAAATCGTCATCCAAAACAATTTCAGTAATATCGCTCTTTAGGATTTTATCAGAACTTTCTTCCTTAATAGGCAAATCTTCGAAAAACTCATTTAGATCAAACTGTTTAATCATAGTCATATTTTCATCTGCTTCAGAATCACAAATAGTACCATAACATACTAACTCATTTGATGAATTAGAAGCATTTTGAGTCATAATTGCAATTTTTTCATTATCTAAAACAGCAACTGGTTCTTCGAGATCGAATGTATGAATATCATCGGTATTACCAATATATGTGCAATTAGTAACATATCCATGGATGACACTCACATATTTATTACCATTTACTAAAGTAGAAGTTTTGTCCAAATAATTGATTTCCTGGACAAATACTTTATTAACGATTTTACATCCAAGATTTGTGTTATCAAGATCAGCAGGTGATTTAATTTTTATCACGACTGTTCCAACTAAACTATTCTGTTTTGCATGAATAGGATCAATTGTTGTTTTAATTGCAATGAAACCACCAGGTAAGGCGATATCCATTGGATTAGTATCAGATCTGATTTCAATAACTTGAGTTACTAGAGGTGTATAAGTATTATTTTTGACAATACCTGGTAAGATACAAATGATATCTCCTTTTGCAACACATCCTTGATAGATTGATCCACCAATTACAGCACCTTGTATTTGATCTAAAGGTGTTCCTGGTTTATTAATATCAAATGATCTCATAACTGTCATTGCAAACGGCTTGTTAACATTTTGAATTAAGTTACGAGGATATGGTAGAGTCAATAGATATTTAATAATCATATCAAGATTGACTTTACTATTAATAGAAACTGGAATAATTGGAGGATCAATATCTTCATTTAGTTCTTCACTTTCCATCAAACTATCAATATCTGAAATTACACTATTTAATTTCATTTTAGTTGGAACTAGATCAACCTTAGACACAGCAAATGCTAAGTTTGTTGCTTCAGTAGCTTTGAAGCATCGCATATGTTGGATAGTCTGTGGTTCGATACCATCTGTTCCTGAAATCAAAAATATACCACAATCTATATTGGTTGTTCCGGTTAATAAAGTTGCCATATACGCATTGTGACCTGGATTATCGGCAATGCTGAAATGTCTTAAAAGTTCATAACCTTCTGGAATTACCTTTGGATTACAAAGGTATTTACCATACTCATTTCCGTAGATTTTACATTGAACATAACCCATATGGACTGTTCGTCCATCTATACGTTCGTTTTTAAATTTTTGTGTTGTTACGCCTGAAAGGCATTTAACTAATGATGATTTACCGGCAGCAACGCTACCTAGTAATGAAAAAGTTGCAACTCCTTGTAACTTTTGTTGTTCTTTAATACTTATATGATACGACATGATAATATGAGTATAAATAATATTAGTTATCTTAATAAAATAAATTTTTCAAACTTTTTATATAGTGATCTTATTGAATTCATCATTATCTATATAGACATTGTTATTATTATATATATTATTCACTATAATACCTGACCATTTTATATCTTTATGATATGGTATTTTATATATATTTAATAAATCAGCTATTCCTTGATAACTCATACCATTTGGCTGTAAATAGTCAGTTTCATTGCCTTTATCAACAAACACGATTTTATCATATTTTTTATTACAATAAGAATTATAAATTTTTTTTAAATGATTGTCAACAGTACTACCATAGATATTACCATTTTTTAACATTATAATTAATTCGATAATGCTTGTTTCAATACGATTTATAACAAGCTTATTACTAATTACATCATATCCATACTTTTTTCTCTTTAGACATGTATTTATCGACTTTTGGAATACACTTTTTTTACAACTTTCTATTTGTCCAGGTAATATTTTATTTACCATATCTAAAACATCTAAATCATATCTAGATTTAGTAAAAATAATTTCATTACCATACGAATCATTCTCACTAGTAATTAATATTTTAATATTATTTTCTAACATTAATGGACATAATTCTCTAAATAAATCGATATTTCTACTTAATCGATCTATATAACTTACACATAATGTAACATTTTTTAATGTTGATACTAAAATGAATAATAATATAGGATGGCTTTTAAATGCAGTATGACATTCATCTATAGAAATAATTAAGTTTAAATTAGGAATTTTACGATTATGTAAACAATTAATACTAGTCATATATTGATCACTTAAACTACAATTATCTGATTGTCTAAATGTTGATACTCTGTTGTAAATTATAAATTTATAATTTATAGTATTATCATCAACATTTAATATGTCATCTTTATTAATATCTAAAACATTAATAATTTTTTTAATTAGTTTATATTCATCATTATCGATTCGCTTACGTTTTTTTATATTTGTTTCTGTAGGTTTATTTAAAAAACATATTAATGATTTATAAAAATCAGGATTAACATGTTTAATAAGAGACAGATATTCAAACTTGATCATATATAATATAATATTGTATTATATTATATAACAATTAATAAATCAATTTTTACATTAAGCTCCCATTGAGTCGTTACTCATCTATTGAGTCATTATTCATCCATTGAGTCGTTACTCATCCATTGAGTCGTTACTCATCCATTGAGTCGTTACTCATCCATTGAGTCGTTACTCATCCATTGAGTCGTTACTCAT
>Ga0209550_10005361_pt1 | contig 12044 bp, 8 predicted proteins | sample LauGreSuBDMM15SN_2_FD_187567 | JGI IMG/M metagenome (GOLD analysis project Ga0209550, IMG submission 187567) | Freshwater lake microbial communities from Lake Michigan, USA - Su13.BD.MM15.SN (SPAdes) (version 5) | ecosystem: Environmental > Aquatic > Freshwater > Lake | place: Lake Michigan, USA... | reverse complement strand
ACAGACGGCACGCGCCGCTCATCAGGGCCGCCTGCCGCTCCAGGACCGCCTCAAACGGCATCCGACCGTCCGTCGTGTACAGCACGTTCGCGAGCCGCACCTCGGCCAGCGGCGCCGCACTCTCGCGCAGGCCCTCGCCGATGGGACGCGCCGCCTCGGCCGCGCATGACGCTCGAGAGCGCCACTAATAAGGCAAGTCATCAGACGAAAGCAGTCATCAGACGAAAGCAGTGATGGATAACACTATTCTTACTGCAAAATGAAATGAGCGGGTCATGTGAAGCCTTACCGGGTAAGTTTCCGCCCCGGGTCTGCCGAAGGATGCTGCGTATCTTCGTCTTCTGCGTGGCAGCAACTGCTCCGGCCGTGACGAGTCGCATCGGCGAGGAGCGTGTGGACGTTGCCACGGAGCGTGTCAACGCTGCGCTGGATGGCCTGCAGAAGTACTTCTTTGACGCGAAGGGCCAGTTCTGGAATGCTGTGTGCTCTCACTGTTCGAATGTCGTTTGCCGCTCAGGAATTCCTGTTGCGCTATTGGAATTACTCACACTGTTGCGCTGCGCTCCATTTGCGCAGTGCGGACAAAATGGTGGCAACGGTGGCAAGGACCCGACAAACTTCACGTGCACCTGCGAGTCCGAATCACCGTACTGCAAGAACTGCTTTCGGTGGTGGATGTCGACGACGATGCAATCACTCATGTCGCTGAACGAGGCACTGCCCGGGCACACGAGCTTCGACCTGACCATGCAGCAACTCGACGGCATGCGTAAGCACTCGCCGTACACGAGCCGCGCACTGCCCTCTTGGGCATACATCGACGACTACCTCTGGTACGTGTTGATGTGGATGCACTCTTACCAGTGGCATGGTGAGACGGGCGACCTCCAGGATGCCGCGAACACCATGGAGCTCAGTGCGCGCACGGAGGTCGCACCTCTCGTGGCCATAGGATGCCAACACAGTTTCCGCTCTCACGCACTTGCACCGTTCGATCCCCTCTCGTGGCAGTGGCGCAATGGGGTATGGACTACACCTGCGGCGGAATCACGTGGATGTTTCCCGACGTGGATCCACGCAAGAACTCGATCACCATTCTTGAAGCTATCCAGAGTTCGGCCCAAATAGCTAAAGCGCTCCAGGTGACAGAGCCCATAAGAGCGTCGACGCATAGACAGCGCGCCCAGGACTTGTGGCGCTTCTTTACCGACGTTGGCTTGCTCGGCGACGACTTCCTTGTTCATGACAACGTGACGGGCACCGCCGACGGTTCATTTCACTGCTGCAACTCCACTGTGAAGCCGTACTGCGAGGCACGCAACACCATCACGTGGAGCTACAACCAAGGCATGTTCCTTGGCGCGATGGTTGATCTGCATGGGCTCACAGGCGACGATAGCTATCTGAAAATGGGAGTGAAGAACCTCGACTCTGTCGCCACCAAGATGACCCAGGCAATCGGTTCAGCTCACCTCGTCTTGCGGGAGCCCGTGGGGCTTAAAGTGCAGGACGGAAAGTGCAATTCCCACCACGACCCATCTGAATCAGCTGGGGGAGACCTCTACTCATTCAAGGCTGTCTTTATGCAGCAACTCCCGCGATTCTTGTCTGCCGCGCGTCACCTGATGCAACCAGACCAGCTCGCAGTCGTTACCCAGCTAGTGAAAGATTCGTCAGACGCTGCGTGGGCGAGTCGGGCGCTGCCTCCTTTCCCGACGTCGGACGTATGCAACCAGTTCCGTGAGCCTCCGGTTCCGGAAGGTGGCCCGCCCAAGTTCAGCTGGGATTGGGGCCCGCTGCCTGAAGGAGAGTTCACTTGCATGGATGCCCGCACGCAGTCGCAAGTGCTCTCGCTTTTCGTTGCCGATTTGCAGATTGCCCAGATGCTGCGCAATTCTGTGAGTGGGGAGGCGTAGCACACGTCTTCGGACTCGCCTGCACGCCAGCAACGCCTCACCGGTCCGTTCCTCGGGGTGAACCCCCAAGCGCAACGTCCGTTTCTAGAGCAGAATCTGCTGCGCTTTCCGCTTTCATAGGCATAGGAGAGTGTTAGGTTTCGAGACGCCGGTCTCGTCACTCGTGGCGTGTCCTGTGTCCGGCCAATGGTGATAACTCCTCTTTCTAAATTTCACAGCCCATCATTTGTTTGTTCATCGCTTCCCAACGACGTACCCCGCGGTACGCGGACCGGTCCGGTCGCCGCGTCCGCCGCGGGAGCGCGGGTCCGTCCGCCGCGGGTCCGTCCGCTCGTACGGCGCTCGACACCGGAAGACACCGGTCGGACCGGCGTACGCATATACGGAGTTCATCGACGCCAGGGGAGTTGCACATTTGCCCGTGTGCGCGGTCTCCATGATCACTGTCCCCATGCTCCACCAAAGCCTCCTTGCGGACCAGAGGTCCATCCGCCTCCGGCTCCGCCAGCATTCCATGCGCCCCAACCACCGCCTCCGCTCATGTCACCACCCATCGCACCGCCTCCCATATTGGTGCCATACCCGCTGACCATCCCCATCGCACCGCCGCCCATGCCAATCTGAGGCATTCCCGGCCCCATGCAAGAACCCACGCTCGTGTTACATCCACAACTCGTTGCCCCCATGAGGCCGACCATGCCGCCGCCGCCGATACCAGGCATAAATCCGACCATGCCGCCCCTCATGCTGCCGCCACCCATGTTGCCGCCCATGTTGCCACCACCCATGTTGCCGCCCATGTTGCCACCACCCATGCTCATGACGCCATGCATGCTTCCACCACCCATTCCGCCGCCCATTGCGCCGCTCATTCCACTGCCCAGTCCAACACCAGTGGTTCCGATCGACCCACTGCACATGCTGCCGAAGCCCGAACAGCTCGAGAAGCCTCCGGCGATGCCAGAGCTCGCTGCACCGAAGCCATCAGCAGGGCCTCTGGCGCCATCTCCCTTGAATTTCGCGAGGAGGTCCCCGAGAGAGGATTTGGCAGGGCCTCCAGTTAGGCCTCCACCGAATCCCGAGGGTGCCGAGCTGCTGCCGCCGAAACCAAGGGGAGCGCTCTGCCCACCGCCACCACTGCATGCCGGCGCAGCCCCTCTTTCTGCTGACGGGCGTGCGCCAAAGCCCATGCTGCGAGGCGCATCGTGCATAGAGCTTTGCACCACACTGCCTCCTGGCCCCCCAGAAAAAGGCGCGACTGCGTTGCTGCCCAGAGCACTCCCGAAAGAGGCTCCGGGCATCGAAGCTGCAGCACGTGTATCAGCTGCTTGCGAGCCACGATCGTGCACAACGAAGCCCGCAGAAGAGGAGCTGAGCGGCCAGGACCCACCAGGGGGTCTGGCAGGCTGCCTGGGCGGTGGCGCAGGGCGGCGCTGTGGCATGTCATCTTGCTGGCGTTTGCCGATGCGGTATCCGCCATTGCCTCGTCCGGCGTCTTGCATCTTCCATCGCTGAGCTTCGGCGGCCGTCGCAGGCTCCTCCTCCACCTCGTCCTCTTCGTCACTCAACTCTCGTCGGGCGCTTGCACCTGAGATTGCACCCGAGATTGCTCGCTCGGCTTCTCCAGCTATCCCTGCGGCCGAAGCCGCAACTGCTGCTTTGCGCTGCGCACGAGCCTCTGCAGCTTGGGACAAGCCACCCCCTGCACGTCGCAGTGCCTGCGAGTTCGGCATACCGGCGCGGTCCTTGGAACGATGCAGCGCCATCGGCTCGAAGAGCGGATGACTACTCTCACTGAGACGCAGCGGATCGGGCGATGCTGCCGCTAAGGGCACCGATGCGTGCGGTGCCGTCGTCGTCGTCTTACCCGGTTTGCAATAGTGAGGCAACGGGGTGCCCTTTTTCGAGGGGATGTCACTTGCCACTTCAAGGGCACGTTTACGGAGAGGCAGAGCAGAGGCCGCCATGCAGGCCATCGAGGCCTTTGCCTTCGCCTCCTTGCTGGTCACCACCCCTGATGGCTTTTTCGCAGCAGGTTTGGCCGAGGCAGTTGCGGCAGGCTTCCTGGCTGGTGGAGAACGACCTTTGGCACGCTTCGAAAGCGGCGCATCGTCGTCGTCATTGTCGTCGCTCACCTCAGCATCTCTGTCGTTGTCATTGTCACCGACGTCGTCGTCGTCGTCATCCGAGAAGGTGGCATTCTTCACGAGGCGGCGACGTGGTGGCTCCTGTGCCGACTCGCTAGCGTTAGCAGTCAGCTTCTCGGCACCGGCACCGGCAAGGGCAGCCGGACTCTGCCGCTTGATCGGCACCGATCGCATCGGCTCCGCTGCCCCTCGAGCCCTTTTGCTGCTTGCAAGCTGCGCCTCAAACTCACTGATGAGATCGTCAGCCACATTTTCAGCGGGCTCCCAGGTGTTGTCGTCCCTGCCATGGCAGTTCGAGGTAAGAGTGTGGTGGCATGATGTTTGTGCGGGGCGGGCTGTTTCGAATCACTGCAGGCTCACGAATCCCAGCCCATCCACTTGATCAGGTACTCGGTCTCACCTTCCCGGATGCGACGCCGGCGGATGGCCTCCACCTTGAAAACATCCTCGCCGAGATAGGCGTCGCTGTCCTTTGCACGCCCATCCCAGTAGAACTTGTCATCTTCTTCGCTGCTTGATGAAGACGACATGTCTCGAAGGTTTCCCCGCGAGACTGCACTTGCGAGTCCGTCGCGTCGCGGCGTCGTTGTTTCACGCGTTCACTCGATCACGTTCACACCGTTTTAAGAAAACGGAGAGATTTCTTGCACGCGGCATGGTTGCCGGTCGAGTTTTCTGGGTCCTCGCGAGTTGTCGAGCCTCAATGCTCAAACCTCACAGAGAGATCAACTGATACAATGTAATACCGAGTAGAAGAACGTAGGCATTACGCGTTTACGCGCCTTGCCCCACGGCGAGCACTTGTTCGAGGAGCGGCTCCACGAGGGCTTCGTCAACTTGGTCGAGGTTGACATCTGCCTCGATGCCAACGTCGGCGCCGCGGCGCCGAACGACGGCGGCCGGGCACACGCGCTCGATGACTTCGACGACGCCCGAAGAGACCGCAAGATTGCCCGATATGGCGACGCTCGCATCGTAGAGTTCACGCCGGCGCTTGCGTGACGACACGGGCAAGCGATGCGCATACACGTGCGCGACAGGCCGCGGTGCCTCCTTGAGATCCTTGAGCCGGCGCTCGAAGGACTGCTGCAGGATTTTGACAATGACGCCAACGAAAGAGCCCTCGCCGTTGAAGTCGAGAGCGTTTTGCCACACCAGCCGCACATCGGCGGCGAAGGCGTCGAATGTTGCTGTTGTGCTGCTGGCCTCGCTGGCATCGCGTGCGCCTCCGAACGAGTACCGGTCGGCGTCAAAGCGCGCCTGAATCTCGTCGAGATCCATGGGCTGCTTGCTCGTAAGAGCATTGAGGTAGGCGGCTCCGAGGTTGCTCCAGTCCTCCTTGCGGCGGAACCACTCGGTCAAGGGATTTCGCCGCAGGTCGGTGAGCAGCAGCTGGCAGCGGGCGATGGGCGGTATGGGTGGCCCACTCCGCTCCACCTCGCGATACAAGCTCTCGAGGTCTTTCTCGAACTTCTCCAGCTTCTGGCGTCCATCACGGAAGACGTGGTGCGTCGGGTGCTGGTTGAAGAGGAAGCAGTTCTTGAAGACTAGGCGCACATCATGCGCAAACTCCTCCGCAGTGACGTAGGTCTTCTCGGCCCATTTGCGCTGTGCATCCAATTCGAGATTTTCGCGCACGGTTCCAAGGTCCATTGGCTGTAGGATGATTTGGCTATAGCCGGGAAGCTCGACCGGCTTGAGAAACTCCTTTGCGGTCGTGCCACGCATGAGCGACTTAAGCAAGTCGAGCAGCCTCTCGTGCAGCTTCATGTCGACGTACTTGTGCAGCGTCGCCGTGCCGTCGCGCAGGCTGGCAACCACGGGGTGCAAATGACGCTCCATCTAGAACGCCCGCCTTGTGCGGACTTGCAGAAGATAGAAATCCGTTCGTCACGCGGACGCGTTATGTAGGAAGGAGAATGCGGTCATCCAACGTAAAGACTCGCCAGGAGGTCCACTCCTGATGGTTGACACAATCAGCGAAGACTTGAGACCGGAGGCGGCGACTCTCTATCGAACCCTCGCCGCGGCTCTCGTCGCGGCGCGGAAAGGGCACAATGGCCATGCGAAGCGAGGACACGCTGGCCTGGATGCCTTCACCCACTCAGGACGGCGAGTGGCTACAGGCTCGCGCTGTCAGACAAGGCGAAGATGGAAGCGTGGACCTTGAGGCGCTCCAAACTGGAGATAAGTACAGCACATCATCCGATAAATTGATGCTCGTGAACGAGCTTCCCGAGGACGGCGTCGAGAACATGACACAGCTCAACTACTTGCACGAGCCCGCCCTCCTTGACAACCTTCGGTATCGCTTCTCAAAAGATCACGTCTACACGTACACGGGCAAGATTTGCATCGCTGTCAACCCATTCAGCTGGAAGGTGAGCAAGCCTCTCTATGAAGAGAGCCTCCTGGTCCAGTACCGTGGCAAGGAGCTCGGAGACAAGCCACCACACGTGTACGCGATCGCCGAGGATGCATACCAGCACATTGTGAACGATCGTCGCAACCAGTCTATCCTCGTCTCGGGCGAGAGTGGAGCAGGCAAGACTGAATCTGTCAAGGTCATGATGCAGTACCTCGCGGTCGTGAGCAAATCGGGGGACCAGAACAAGGTCGCCGCCCAGGTGCTCGCCTCGAACCCGCTTCTCGAGGCCTTCGGCAACGCGAAGACGTCGCGCAACAACAACTCGTCTCGTTTCGGCAAGTTCATCGAAATTCAGTTCAACAGTGCCTTCAAGATGGTGGGTGCCCGTATCCACGTCTACCTTCTCGAGAAGCCTCGCGTCATCCAGCAAAACGAAGGCGAGCGCAACTACCACGTGTTCTATCAGCTCATGGCGGGCCTCTCTGACGACGAGCGCAAAGAGATCCACCTCGACGTGGCCATCGATAAGCTCGCGTTACTCAACCAAAGTGGCTGTGTCGCCATTGAGGGAGTCGACGACCATGAGGAGATGCAAGCAACGCGTGGCGCCATGCACGCCATTGGCATGGAGGAACCTGAGCACAAGCACGTGATGCGCGCGATTGCATCGGTGCTGCTGCTCGCGCAGCTGACTTTCGTGCAGGATAAGGAAGATCACTCTGGCATCGAGGATGGTTCGGTCGCCTTGCAGCAAGTCGCCGAGCTGCTTGGCTCGGAGACGCCCGAAGAGCTGAGCAACGCGCTGTGCACTCGGCAGCTCGTCACGCGCGACGACGTCGTGACCGTGCCCCTCAACCTAGAGCAGGCGAGCGCCTCTCGCGATGCACTCACCAAGGCCATCTATGGCAAACTCTTCTCGTGGCTCGTCGATCGATGCAACGACAAGCTCGTCGACGACGCCAAATCGGCGGCCTTCTGCGGCATCCTCGACATCTTCGGGTTCGAGCACTTCAAGGTGAACTCCTTTGAGCAGCTGTGCATCAACTACGCTAACGAGCGGCTGCAGCAGCAGTTTAACTGGGACGTGTTCAAGTCGGAGCAGGCCGAGTACGAGAGGGAGGGCATCGAGTGGAAAGCTATCGAATTCGTCGACAACCAGAAATGCCTGGACCTGATTGACGACAAGAAGCTGATGGGCATCCTGCATGTCCTCGATGAGGAGTGCGCGCTCCAAAAGGGAACCGACGAGACGCTCGCACAGAAGCTGCGCGAGCGCCATGGCAAGCACCCGTACTTCGACGCTCCCAAGCGCGACCAGCTCTCGTTTACGGTCAAGCACTACGCAGGCAACGTCACGTATCTCTCGACGGGCTTTCGCGAGAAGAACAAGGACGCGCTGCATCCCGATCTGTCTGCGGTCATGCAAGGCTCGAAGTCGCCATTCGTGCGTCGCCTCTTCCCGTCTGAGGTGGCCTCTGAGGGTGGTCAGAAGGCCAAGAGCACGAGCAAGATGACGGTCGGCATGCAGTTCATGAATTCACTCGCCTCGCTGATGCGCACCATCAACGAGACCGACGTGCACTACGTGCGCTGCATCAAGCCGAACGCGGCCAACAAGCCCGCCATCTTCGAGATGGGCAAGTCGGCCCTGCAGTTGCGCTGTGCGGGCGTGCTCGAGGCCGTGCGCATCTCTCGTATGGCGTACCCGAATCGCATGCCCCACCCGGCGTTTGTGCGCCGCTACATGGTGCTCGCCCCCAAGAGATGGCAAGCAGACCACAGCGCGCTCCTGGTGAAGGCGCGCGAGGCAGCGCCAGGCGATGCCGAGATCTTCAAGGGTTGCCAGCAGGTGCTAGGCGTCGTGGTTGAGGATGCTTCGCGCTACCAGCTGGGCAAGACCAAGGTCTTCTTTCGCGCATTCCTCCTCGAGAGCCTCGAGAAGCGGCGGAGCTCGGCGCTCGGGCTGAGCGCGAAGGTTCTCCAGAAGATGATGCGCGGCCTCCTATGCCAGAAGCGCTACAGGCAGAAACGGCAGGCAGCCATTCGCCTCGCGAATGCGGTGCGTCGGCACCAGGCGCAGGTGAGGTACACACGGCAGCGCACGTCGACGATTTCGATCCAGGCCGCGTGGCGCGGCCGTCGGTCACGCAAGTACTTTCGATCGCTGCGCGCAGCCCTGCGCATCCAGACCGCGACCCGAGCTAAACTTGCGCGCAAGCGCGTCACAGCAATGCGTCGCGACTATCGTGCGACCAAGCTGCAGTCGAATGCGCGCAAGCGCCAGCAACAGGCGAAATACCACTCCATGCGCCGCGCCGCGATGAAGCTCCAAAGCTTCCAGCGCATGGCGACCCAGCGCCGCCAGTACCGCCGGGAGCTGGCCGAGAAGAAGGAGGAGGCGAAGCTCTCGACCCAGCTCGCCAAGATGCAAGCAAAGTTGGAGGCGGAGATAGAAGCGCGCAGAAAGATAGAAGAAGAGCGCGATCGCGAGATGGACCGGCTCAGGGCCGCCGCTGCCGCTGGAGCCAGCAGCTTGAGCGCCGGTGCCGCGAGCGCGGCGCCGGCAGAGGTTGTCTATGTCACACGATCCGACCCGGGCATGGGTCTCGAGAAGTTCATGGCCTTGCTGGCCGGGAAGTATGCTCTGAATGTCGATGCTCTCATCAAGGACGCGCAGGAGTTCGCCGGGCCGGCGGCAGCCACCGAGCTCGGGCAGATCTCGGGCTTGGGGCGCATGGGCGTCGGGGCCGCGAGCGCCGACGAGACGAGCGAGATGAGCAACATGCTCGCCCTCGTGAACAAGGATCGTGAGAAGCTCCGCGAGCGCCTCGCGGCCGAGACCGAGGCACGCAAGAAGCTCGAGTCGGAGCGGCGCGAGCTCGACCGCAAGGTACGCCTCGGTTCGGCGACGAGCGAGGTGGAAACGCGCAAGGGGCGTTCGGTCGCTGAGGAGCTGAGCCGCAAGAAGGATGAGCTGGCGCAACACAAGCAGATGATGCAGGCGCAGGCGCTCCAGATCAGCAACATGCAGAGCGAGAGCGCCGCGCAGCAAAAGCGCCTGAGCGAGCTCGAGAGGAAGATGAACGAGTATGACGACTCCTTTTACTCACTCGAGGCGCGAAACGTGCGCGACCGCACCAAGATGGAGGAGATGGGCAAGGCAAAGGCACGCGCCGAGGAGGAGCGCAACGTGTACCGACTGATGCTTGAACAGGCGCACGAGCGCTCGCAGCGTGAGCGCACGGACGCGCGCCGTGACGCGGCGGGCAAGCAGGAGGCGACCGCCCAGCGGCTGCGTGCCAAGAAGCAGCAGGTCACTCGGCTCGAGAACGAAAGGCAGCAGAACGATGAGCTGCTCGCGCAGGCGCAGAAGGAGAGGACCCAAGCCGAAGAGGAGAAGAATGTGTACCGGCAGCAGTGCCAGGACCTGATGGTGCAGTGCCAGAGCCTGATGGAACAACTCAGCGCTGCCCATGGTGGCGAGCCCGTGCAAGTCCCCGTGATCAAGGCACCGTCTACGCCGATGATGTCACCCCCCGGTCAGAGTGACCGCGGTGGGGGCGGCGGCAGCATCTTCGAGCGGATGAAGAACGCAGCCGCCAAGGGCATCGCCGCCGCCCAAGCGCAGGCCAACGGCAACCGTATGGACGACAGCCCCGGCTCGTTCTAAGAGCACGAGGTCCTTCGAGAGTGAGCATTGGACCACCCACCCGACACCCACCCTCCACAAGCAGAGGGCCCTTGCCGCGACTGCAGATACCTGCTGCTGTATGCGGCGACCGGGCGCAGCTGCAGAATACGCAAGTGAACAGCCCGACCCGACGGGGCAGCCGCCGTGAGTCGTGTGCATAATGTCCTACGCACTACGCACTCTCTGGGTTATCTCTGGGCTATGTAAGGGACCGTTTTTGGACCGCTGAAGTGTATCGTGTATGGGCACGAGCGGAACGCCTCACCCAGAGCGCAGAGCCGGAAGTTAAAACATTCGCGGCAGTGACGTGCGGACTCCACCGGGGGTAACCGGGGTCCGGGGCATTAAGACCGCGAGGCACAGTTCCGAGCATAATTCATACCTCTGACGAATCGACGGAGGTATGAATACGTTTTTGGGTTGCAAGTGCGCGCTTTATTCGACGTGCGCGACCGAATGTCGTCCGAGAACATTGCGCCAGGAATGACGCCGAGGCTCATCAAGCCGATCGTCGAGCCGCAGCGCAAACGCAGGTGGTCTCTCATAGGTGAGGCAGACGGTTCCGCCTTCAGCAAGCCATCAGCAGCGGCGAACCAGCCGTCCAACAATAGTGATCCAAAACGGATGCGTCTGTCGACGGCCGAGGCGTGGAACGAGGCTGAACTAGCCCGCGTGGCAGCCCGAGAAGAGCGCGCGAGGGCGCTCAGCACTGCGGGGTCCTTGCGTGAGGCAGCCGAGCACGTCGCTGAGCACATCGCTGAAGCAGCCAAGGCTGATGCCTCACGCCTGCTCGAGAGTGCTCGTTCCGAGGCTGAACAGATTCGCGCCGCCGCACGCGCGGAGGCCATCCACATCCTTGAGGTGGCGCGCGCCGACGCGCAGCGCTTCCGCGAGGAGGCCGCCAGAACGGTAGCCTCTGAGCAGCAGCGGCTTCGTGGGCTGCAGCAGCAAGTGGCAAGTGCCGAGGCTGCGGCGGCCGCCGCTGCTGCAGCCACCACTGCGAAGGCGAGCGCTGGCCAGGCCGTAACGTTTGCACCCGCTCCTGCATCGCCCTTGCCACCAGCGGCCGCACCCGCTGCTGCATCATCGGGCTTCAGCATGCCGACGCCGACGCCGGCATTTGGAGCGTCCGCCAATGCCGCCGCATCTGCTGCCGCTTCGTTCGGAGGCTTTGGTGGCGGAGCAGCATCGGCAGCAGGGTCAGCACCCGCGCCAGCAATGATGTTCGGAGCTCCCTCTCCGGCGCTCCCGCCAGCCTTCGGTTTTGGCGCTCAGGCTGCAGCGGCTCCAGTCTTTAGCGCGCCTGCGACAGCACCCACCTTCGGCGCGCCCGCACACACCTTCGGCATGCCCTCGCCCGCCGTCGGTGCAAACGCATCGGTGCCGGCCTTCGGCGTTGCAACCGTTGCTTCGCCTTCAGCTTCAGCTTTCAACTTTAACTCCGGAGCACCTTCCAGTTTCGGCGGCTTCTCGGGCGGCCCTGGCGCGGTTTCTGCCACCGCCGCCCCCGCCGCCCCCGCCGCCTCGAGCGCATTATCCGCGACAGCGAATGGCTTCTGCCTCGGTGTAGACCCCGGGCAAAACCGCCCTGCCGCACGGAAGTACAAACGGCCAACCAAGAAGTGAGTGGCTCTTGCAGCTGAAGAATGGATGGATCCGAGTCGTCCGCAATGGCACGTTGCCAGAGAAGAGGAGCTCTGAACGCACAGAGCTGCCGCGCAAACGGCCGGCCAAACTCCCAATTTATGCCGTGCGTCATTTATTGCGGGAAAACAGTCGATATATCATGTGCGGCGTCACGACGGTATTCAAAAGATATGACAGTCAAATTCTCGACCGTCAGAGCGGCAGTTCGGAGTTCGGTCGGTGCGTCGCGGCCTGGACCGTGGACGCTGGGAGACCGTGCGTGGGCGGTGTGGGAC
>Ga0209550_10005359_pt1 | contig 12046 bp, 11 predicted proteins | sample LauGreSuBDMM15SN_2_FD_187567 | JGI IMG/M metagenome (GOLD analysis project Ga0209550, IMG submission 187567) | Freshwater lake microbial communities from Lake Michigan, USA - Su13.BD.MM15.SN (SPAdes) (version 5) | ecosystem: Environmental > Aquatic > Freshwater > Lake | place: Lake Michigan... | reverse complement strand
CTCGCAAACGTTTAAAAACGCTGGAAGATTTTTCTGAACTTGGCAGTGGTTTTCAGATTGCCATGAAAGACCTGGATATCAGAGGTGCCGGAAATATATTGGGTGCCGAACAAAGTGGATTTATTGCGGATATTGGTTATGAAACCTATCAGAAAATATTGGAGGAAGCCGTCCAGGAACTGAAGGAGACAGATTATAAAGATTTATTCAGGGAGGAATTAGAAAAGGACAGGAAGTTTGTCCGCGATGTTCAAATAGAGACAGATATAGATTTATTCATTCCCGACAGCTATGTGAGTAATGTCCAGGAACGATTAAGCATGTACACCCAGATTGATCAGATTGAGACGGAAGACCAGATTGATGATTTTATTAGCCAGATGGAAGATCGTTTTGGACGGGTACCTCATCAAATACATGAACTATTTGAAGGATTACGCTTGCGCTGGATGTGTAAAAGGATAGGGTTTGAGCGTATTATTTTAAAGGGAAATAAGCTGAGATGTTATTTTATTGATAACCCGCAATCGTCTTATTACGAATCTCCTCAGTTTCATAAAGTGCTTCAATATGTGGCAGGTTCCGGAAAAAAGGAGGGCTTGTTAATTAAAAAGTCAACGACGAACCTCATGTTGATACACGAAAATATAAGGAGCCTGGAAAAAGCTAAAATACTACTTAATCGTATTGCTGGAGAGATTAATCATTGAATTTTGTTTAAAGTAAAAATAGGTATCTATAACGTTTTCTTCGGGTAAATACTTCTTTTAGCGGTTGGCATTTTGGCTTTGGCTGTGTTAAAAGGCCAAGGCCACCTTTTCTATACCGATTTTATACTGGACACTACGAGCCGCACGAAAGCTTAGTTGCTACAGAAGGTTTTTCATATCCATCATCCCATGTAAAATTCTAATCACTTCAATTTCCTATTCGATAACTATTCTGTAAAATATGATGTGTTGTCAAGTTTTAAAGCCTAATACATTTATTTCAACTCATTCGTATGATTTTCCTTGATTTGGATTATTTGCTAATGCCTGACAAGAATTGATAAGTAAAGAATAATAAATTTCTGCTTGATTCTCAGACCAATTTTCAACTGTATAATTTCAAATGTCATTTAAATCCTCAACAGCTTTTTTAGTTAAGTAAAACTTAACCATTCTTTTTTCCAGACTTTAGCGTTTCTAAATGTTTTTTTGGATCAAAATCGGTAGCGCGACCGCTTTCAATACCTTCACTGATGGCGTTACGCAAAAGAGTAATACGATTTTCTTCTTCTTCCAAAAGTCGAAGCCCGGCGCGTACGACTTCACTGGCGTTATTGAAACGACCACTCGAAACAGTAGTTTCTATAAAACTTTCGAAATGATTACCTAATGATATGGATGTGTTTCTTCCCATGACATTCAAATTTAATAAAGTTACCAAATTTTGGTAATCAAACAAATGGTTACTAAATATAATAATGCCATTTTTATATTGAAAGATTCCCTGAACTATAAATGAATACATTCACAAGCTGCAGATGGACTTTGTTTTGAGTTATTGAAACAGATTAGGAAGAAATTTGAAGGAAGAAGATGTAAATCCTTACTTAGGCTTTTTTGTTGATTGTATCGAAAAGGAATCTCTAACTCAAGCGTCAAAAAATCTAAGTTCATCAGCAATATATTGTTAAGAATTCACCCGGTATTTGCCGAAAAGAACTTCAATAGTGCCTTTTTTTGAGCCATTTCCATCATCGGTTGGGCGATTTGTGCGTTGAATATCTGTTGACACACCCTTTGGGATTTTGAATTTTTTTACGTCGATGGTCAGTTTAATTCGGGAGGGCAATCCCCATGATTTATCCGTTGTATAATCATATTCGCTAAGAATGGTCCCATTTGACCGACTGGTAATAACCGACTTGAGGATAATCATAGACTGGGCGTCAACCCAGATTTTAGCAAGGACTAAGTCTCCCTCGTTTGCCAGTGGCAATAGGGTTATAATTTCCGAACGAATGCCCTGAATAAGCTCATTTCCAGAAGAGATAGCGGTGAATTGATTGGGCTGACTGAAGAGTAAGGGCAATTCAGAAAAACCATTTTTCGGTAGGATAGAGATACCTGTTGACTTGACTTTGAAGGTATTAGGGTAAGTAAACTGGACGTTCGCTTTGACAGGTAAGATCTTTATGGCAGGAATATTTGGCTTAATTTGCGCAGATACCTCATAGTTGCGTACCTGCTTGAATTTTTGTGACAACTTAGCAAATAGTTCGTCGGTTTGCTGTGCCGATGCCATAAAAGGTAAAAAAACGAATAGCCAGTATTTCATTATACGGTAATGTCTTTGCGGTTAAAAGTAAATATGGAAATGCCTATAAACAGGATATTGTGTACAATGAGCACCAAAGAGGATTGTTTGATTTGTTGCCAGGGAACGGGGTCTTCGAAAAATGAACGCCAGGCAGCCATGTGCGTAGTGAACAAAAGGGGGCTGATAGGGTCAAAAACAGGGACATCTAATGCATTAATAATCGTGAAAAACAAGATGATAGCCATCGTGGCGACAATGGGACCAATAGAATTATCGGAAAAACAAGAGAGGCAAATAGACAAAGAACTGATGGTGAATAAAGCTAAAAATGCGACACAAAAGGCACACATATACCTCCACATAATATCGCCTTCCTGTAAAATAACCAGTCCGTCTGAATTTAAAACCATTAAATCGCCTGGTCCAAAGAGATACCGGCCTATACCAACAGCCATAACTCCGAGCCACAAGACGATCAGAAAGGTATAAATTCCGCCAGCTAAAAATTTAGACATCAGCAACTGGGTCCGGGTAATGGGTTTGGTCATGAGCATACGCAAAGTACCCATTGCTGCCTCACCCGAAATAAGGTCGCCAGTTACGAGGGCTACCAATAGTGGAATCTGGACGATAAGCATTTGCAGAATGATGAAAGCCACCAGATTGCCATTCAAAACTTTTCCTTCAAATCGCAGCGTTTGTTCGAATGAAGCGGTAACAAATGAAATGACGGTCATACCATCTGCCACAAGGGCAAATAAAATGATACCTACCAAGCCAGTAATAGCTGCTAGTCCTAAGTAGCTTCGGGGCTTAAGCGCAATTTTAATCAACTCGTTTCTGGTGCTATGGAAAAATATCATGAGGCAATTAAGTTGATAAAATAATCTTCTAATTTTCGTTTCGATTCGATGGAATAAACAGGTACTCCAGCCGCGACGAGCTGTATATTTAATGCAGGAATTTGTTCTTTCTGCATATTAAACTCAATGGTATCGCTTCCAATGGTCCTGACATTTGTCTGTGGAAAATGGCTTAAAACATTTAATCCCTTTGCCAACGAATCGGCATGCGTTTGAATACGGATAATTTGGTCTTCCTCGTTTAATAAATCCTTTACATTTCCCTCTACAATACTTTTTCCCTGGTGAATGATGACCATTCTATTACATATAATTTCGACTTCACTGAGGTTATGGGAAGAAAATATAATGGTTTTATTTTGCTCATTCTTTAAACGCAAAATTAAATGGCGCATGTCAATGATACCCTGTGGATCGAGTCCGGTGGTAGGCTCGTCCAGAACAATTAAATCTGGATTATGCAACAGCGTTTGTGCAATGCCCAGGCGTTGGCGCATGCCATGAGAAAAGCCACTAACCTGATCTTTCTCGCGTCCTGAGAGACCAACGAAATCGAGCATTTGGTAGATTTCCTTCTTTGTAGAGGGAGCACCTGAAATTCGTGAAAACAAATCCAAATTTCTATAAGCGCTAAGGTATTTATAGAAATCAGGTTTTTCTATCAGGCTTCCTACCTGACGTAGAATAGCAGAACGATTAGAAGAAAGCGGCAAGCCAAAAAGAGCAATTTTACCTGCGTCAGGCTTTATGAGGGATAGCATACAGCGCATGGTTGTACTTTTTCCGGCACCGTTTGGGCCTAAAAAACCATAAACGTCTCCGCGATTCACCTGTATATTTATATCGCTGACGGCTTGGAACGAACCAAATTTTTTAGCTAACTGCTGTATAGAAATGATTGAATCTATCATGCCAAAGTAACAAAGCGAATGGGAAATTGTTTTTTGTAGGTATTGGATAATCCGGTCGCCATTGTGCCACCTATTCCGGTGATATAGGGTTCTTCGTCATTTTTGGTGATTATTTTTTTTTAGGCTCACATTCTTGTTAATAAAACCTTTTTCAGTAAAGATTCCAGTTAATATTGTTCCCGGTTCTTGGTCATTTCTATTTTTCTTATTAATATCCAGGTATGAATTTTTTACCAAAATAGACGAAGAACCCACTTTAACCCGGAATATGTAACCCAAACTTTAAACTTTGTTTATAAGGTATCATTTTCTTAAAGTACTGCTCTTAAAAGAGCTATTTGAGCCAGATGTTTTTCAGGGTTTTCAACGATTAACCGCTCGACATTCATTAACTTTCATTGAACAGCCGGAAAATCTTTGAAGTCATAAATATGCCAATTAGGTTTTCCCATCTCAATACTCAAGAGAAAAACCTTATCAGCATTCGTTAAGGCTTGATGAATTGTTTTTATCAATAGACTGCGTACTCCTTCGTATTCCTCATAACTGAAGGGCTCATTAGTCATGCCTAAGAATTGTTTTTCAAATACCCCACGTTGATCTTTGTTATGCGGTTTTAACATTTCTGCAATGGGACGATTAGAACAGATTAAATAGAAAATAAATCCCTTTTTTATTATTTCAGAAAACGGCTCTTTTTTTAGCATATTGCTAATATCGAATAAATCTCTGGGATGTTGCCTATCGAGCGCAGCACAGATCTTTCCTCCAAATAAATGACCTTTTTCCACCACTTGCGTTTCGCAGAATAACTCAAATTCTTCTTGGGCTTGTATACATAACTTTTTATGCTCTGGTAAGGTGTAAGCCTTTTTATTGTGCAAATTTAAGGTTTGCCATAGGTCGTTGTGGCGATGATTTCTAATAAAACTGACTCAACATAAAAATCTAAACATTAGGATGATTCCATACGCATTTATGGCTGCTATTCTGCCTTATAAGGTAACGTTCCCCGCTGGTTTATTGTAACAAATAAATACTTAATTTGTTACAAAAAACTACTATTTTTGTTATAAATTTAGAACAGTGAGCATAGAAGATAAAATAGTAGCACAAATAGCGGCTTTGCCAAAAGGAGAGCTCTTACTACCTGCTGATTTTCAGGAATTGGGATCATCAGAAGCAGTAAGGCTGTCGCTGTTTCGGTTAGAAAAAAAAGATTTTATTGTACGTGTAGCTCAAGGTATCTACGTTCGTCCAAAAGAAAGTAGTCTAATTGGAAAATTAACCCCCTCAGCCGAAGAAGTAGCAGAGGCCATTGCCAAACGAGACAGGATACGCACGGTACCTACCGGTAGTTATGCTTTAAATGCCTTGGGGTTGAGCACGCAAGTGCCAATGAATATTGTATTGCTTACTGATGGTTCACCCAGAGAAATCAAAGTAGGCAAACGAACCATAAAATTTAAGAAAATCACGCCCAAGAACCTATTGGCAAAAGGCAGGATCAGTCGCCTGGCGATTCAAGCCCTTAAAGAGATAGGTAATGGCAAAATAACGGCAGAAGAAGAGCAAAAAATACTGGGTTTACTTAGGAAGGAAGAGGTAAATGATCTGAAACACGATATTGCCTTAGCTCCGGTATGGATTCAAAAAATAATGAAAAAAGCATTGTCCGATGGCAAAAATTAATTTTTACAACATTGACAATGCTGAGAAAGCTGACATATTTACCGAGATTGCCACACATTTAGGAATGACTCCTTTTGCAGTGGAGAAAGACTGGTGGGTAAGCCGCACTTTAGAAATCATTTTTCAAATGCCCATAGCAGAACATTTAGTTTTCAAAGGTGGCACTTCACTTAGTAAGGCTTGGAAACTAATTAACCGATTTTCGGAAGACATAGATTTAGCTATAGACAAAACGTTTTTTGGATATGCCGGTTCTTTAGGAAAGAATCAAAGAGATAAACTAAGAAAAATGGCAGGAGCTTATACTACAGGAACTTTCTTTGAAGAATTGAAAGAGGTTTTTGGGGCCAAAGGATTTAAGGGATTAGATTTTATAGTGATTGAAGCCAAAGACAGCGACCAGGATCCAAGGGTTTTGGAAATCTATTATCCGAATGTCATAAAACCAGACACCGAATATCTCTTGCCTAGGGTACAGATAGAGATAAGCTGTCGTTCATTGAGAGAGCCATTCACTGTTCAGACTTTTGGGGCATTGGTTGATGAATTTTATGCTGACAAAGATTTTACTGAACCCCTTTTTCAAGTTCCCACAGTCAATGCCGAGCGGACATTTTTAGAGAAAATATTTCTGTTACATGAAGAATTTCATCGCCCGGCTAATAAAATGCGGGTGGCCCGGCTGAGCCGTCATCTTTATGATGTTTACCACCTAACCAAAGCTGAAATCGCTTCAAAAGCTATCTCCGATAAAAATCTCTACGAAACTATTGTAGCTCACCGTTACAAGTTTTCCAGAGTGGGAGAAGTAGATTATAATCTTCATCATCCACAAACGCTTAATCCTATTCCTCCAAAAGAAGTGATATCTGATTGGGAAGCCGATTATGCCAAAATGAAAGAAGATATGATTTATGAAGAAAAGAAGCCGGGTTTTGAAGACTTGATAAATAATTTACAGGATGTAAGAATCCATCTTCAATCAGTTGAATGGTGTTTTGAATTAACCTTCCCAATAGCCAAGCACTAATTACCAATAGCCACTGACTGACCAGTGGATCATACAAAATATAGAAAATCAATTGGCACATCGCAACACAAATGCTCATTATCGACCGTTCCAGCGATTGGGCCTATTTGTTACCGCATATAGAAAAGCAACACTACACCATATTCAAAACAGATACTACCAAATTAGTTTGATTACATTAGAAAGTATCAGCCAAACCAGTAGAGAGCTATTTCATTCAACTGATAGCACAATCAAAACCGTTAATAGCCGGATCCGTCAGTCTAAGTACCTATTTTATAATTTCTGGAAATGAATCGAGATTCACAAACTATGTCAGTCTTTGTCCAATGAATAAAAGAGTGTTTGTATGTGGAATACAAATGTGTATTGCACGCATTCCATCCCCTTGATGAAAGGGTTCTTTAAATATCTTGTCCTGCCGGTAAAATATGGATAGTTAGATTGTCTTTTTGACATATTATGTAGGCTTCATTTATACAGCCTCACGTAATTCCAAATTTATGGTTGTTCTTGCCACTAAATCATCTTCAACCAATCTTTTTATATATCCCATAAATTTGTCTTTTATCTAGCTTAAATGTTACGTCAATAAGACAATTGTGCAAATTTAAGGCTATTTATTGTGCAAATTTAAGGTTTGATATAGGTCGTTGTGGCATTGATTTCAGATAAAACTGACTCAACATAAAAATCTAAACACTAGGATGATTCCTTAATCATTTATAACTACTATTCCGGCGGATGCTGCCCCTCCCTATTAAAATTAAAAATAAGTACCATTGGTAAGTTTACCTATTTCAAGTTATTCTTGGTCTTTTTCATAACCTTCATAATAATAAGACTGCTCAATTCCTTTAAAGATGATTTCTCTATTGTCGATTTCTTCGGTTAAATTGTCTTTCAGAAGTGTTCTTAATTCCAAATCGTTGATTGGACTTCTCTCCATAGATTGTAAATAAAGCGTTTTATCAACGAATTGCCAGTTTACAACTTTTTTGAGTTGTTTTTTTAATATCATGTCTAACCATATACGCATGGATCGACCATTTCCTTCAATAAAAGGATGTGCAATATTCATTTCAACATACTTGGCAATAATTTCTTCAAAAGAGTTTTCAGGCATTAGTTCAATTTTCACAAGAATCTCTTTAAGATATAGTGTATTTGCAAATCTAAAGCCGCCCTTAGAAATATTAAGGTTTCGTATTTCGCCCCCAAAATCGTACAAACCGTCAAACAAAAAATGATGAATTTCTTTAAGGCCTTTGGTTGTGCCTGTTTCTATTTTATGGATACTATTCGACTCAAACAATCGAAATGCATTTTCTAAACTATTTTTGTCAATGTTTTTCATAAGATTTCATTACTTACATAGACTAAATTAATTTAAATTACTGATTTTTCCTTTTTTATAAAGCCACTTACAAGCACAATCAATATCAGAAGAAGGCACCCCAAGGCTGCCTGACTTAGAAAAGGATGTTCAATAACTCTCGCCGCGCGGATTCCCCATAATGCCCACATGATGACAAGGGAATAACTGACTGTTTTTTCAACAAGTATAAAATAAATGGCTAAAATGGTTGCTGTCACCATCATGATAAGACTCCAGCTTTCAGGAGAAATACCAAATCCATTCCAGTCTATTTTAACCAGTAAAGCCGTAATATTGGCTATGGTGGCAACACTAATCCAGCCTAAATAAACGATAAATGGCGTGTATAAAAGAAAAGATTGTGTCTTATTAAGCAAGGTTTGATGCTTCTTTCCCAAGATGAAAAGGTATATTAAGACACTCAAAAAGAGTAACATTATCAGTACACTCGTCCATATCCATAAATAGTGCCAAGCCAAAATCCAGGACGCATTTAAAAAACAAGTGGCTAAAAACCATTTATTTATTGAAGATAAATAGGTGTTTACCTTTGGGAATTTGTCCGATAATATCGTGAAATATGTGAATGAAATAGTATAATTTATTAATAACAAATAGATTATACCCCAGATGGAAAAGGTGAAGCCGGCTGGAACAAATAAATTGGGATAAAAAGCAGATATCTGCCCGGTATTTAACTGGTTAATAGGTAATATATTAGCTAACGCATTGGCAGCAATCATAGCTGCAAGGAACATCCAGGTTACCAATATATTAACTAATTTCATGTTTATTTGCTTTTGTAAAGTACCTGACGATCTCCCTTTATTTTGTCTGAAACAAGATAGTCATCATAATTCATTAAACTGTCAATGACTCCTTTGGGCGCCAGTTCAATAATCCTGTTAGCAACAGAGGCGGTCAAAGCATGGTCGTGAGAACAGAACAACAAATTTCCCTTAAAGGTCTGCATGGCGGTATTTAAAGCAGTAATAGATTCCAGGTCGAGGTGATTGGTAGGTTCGTCCAACAGCACAAAATTAGGAGAACCTAACATGACTTTGGCTAACATACAACGCACTTTTTCTCCTCCCGAAAGGACGCTCGATTTTTTCTGAACCTCTTCACCGCTAAAAAGCATTCTGCCTAAGAAACTTCTAATAAACTGCTCGTCTTTATTTTGCGCAAACTGTCTGAGCCAATTGATCAGGTCGATATCATTTTCAGCTGAAAAAAATTCCTGATTTTCGTTAGGCAGATAGCCGACGGTTATCGTTTGTCCAAATTCAAAGCTCCCTTTTTCAGCTTCTTGATTTCCAGCAATGATTTGGAAAAACGAAGAAACAGCTATAGGATTCTGACTAATAACAGCAATTTTCTCTCCTTGATTAACGGTGAAGGAAACATTGGAAAATAAAATATTACCCTCAGAATCCTTAGCACTTAAATCTTTAACAGCAAGAAGTTGATCTCCAGGTTCCCTTTCCATCTGGAAGTGGATAAATGGATATTTCCTGCTGGACGGTTTTATTTCCTCCAAATTTAATTTCTCTAGGGCCTTTTTCCTTGAAGTCGCTTGTTTCGATTTTGAGGCATTGGCGCTGAATCGCTGGATAAACTCTAGCATATCCTGACGCTTTTGCTCGATTTTCTTGTTCTTATTGGCAATTTGCTGTGCCATTAACTGACTAGATTCATACCAGAAGGTATAATTTCCAGTGTAAATATTTATTTTTTGAAAATCGATATCGGCTATGTGCGTGCACACCATATCTAAAAAATAACGGTCATGGGATACAACAATAACCGTATTTTTAAAATCGGCAAGAAAATCAGCTAACCAGGTAATGGTTTCAGCGTCCAGGTCATTGGTAGGTTCGTCCAAAAGTAAAATGTCGGGATTTCCAAAAAGGGATTGAGCCAATAAGGTTTTCACCTTTTCAGGACCACTTAGATTTTTTACCAGTCGATAATGTAAATCTTCTTTTACACCAAGATTACTCAATAGCGTGGCGGCATCACTTTCTGCAGTCCATCCACCCATTTCACCATATTTATTTTCCAGATCTGCCGCGCGTAATCCATCTGCCTCGGAGGCGTCTGGATCCATATAAATATTGTTTTTTTCAACTTGAATGGCATACATTTCCTTATGCCCCATCATCACCGTATCTAAAACGGTATATTCCTCAAATTCAAAATGATTTTGTTTTAATACCGCCATCCGGTTTCCAGGTTCTATGGACACAGAACCTCTGTTTGGGTTAATTTCACCAGATAATATTTTCAGGAAAGTAGATTTTCCAGCACCATTTGCACCAATAACACCATAACAATTTCCACGGGTAAACTTAATATTTACTTCGTTGAATAGAAATCTTCTACCATATTGTAGAGAAACATCATTTACTGTAACCATATAACATAATTATTGAAACGCGAAGGTAAAAAAAGTCAGGCATATAATGGAAATTAACTCCTTGCTTGCTAACTTACACATAAATAAATGCTGTAAAATGAAAAAACTTATACTTCTCATTGGACTTTTCGTATTGTCAACCATGTTGTTCTCTCCTTTACATGCCCAAAAGGATGATGCAGTTAAAGTGGTCGTTGCCGGTACTTCTCATGGTCATTCTGGTTGGATTTTAAATAAATTGGACAGACCCGAAATGCAGGTTGTAGGTATTTATGAACCGGACCAGAAACTGGCAGAAAAGCAGTCGTTAAGGTATAAAATTCCTAAAGAATTATTTTTCAATGATTTGAATAAGGCATTGGATCAACTTAAACCAGAGGCAGTGTTAGCCTTCGGATCCATTAAAGACCATTTACAGGTGGTGGAGGTTGCCGCACCTAAGGGAATACACATCATGGTTGAAAAACCCCTGGCAACAAATCTAAATGATGCTTTAAAAATGCAGCAACTTGCCAAAGAACATCGGGTTATGTTACTGACGAATTATGAAACGTCCTGGTACCCGTCCACCGCAGAAAGTTTCAGATTAGTCAGGGATAGTAATTTTGTTGGGCAAATAAGAAAAGTAGTTTTTCATCACGGGCATCAGGGACCTAAAGAAATAGGCGTTGGGGATGAATTTTTTCAATGGTTGACAGATCCTGTTTTAAATGGTGGTGGGGCGCTCATGGATTTTGGTTGTTATGGCGCTAATCTGGCGACTTATCTGCTGAAGGGTCAGGAACCCTTGTCTGTAACTGCATTGACGAATCAATTTAAACCGCAAATTTATCCAAGGGTAGATGATGATGCTACCATTATTTTAAACTATCCCTCTCTTCAAGTGATTATTCAAGCATCCTGGAACTGGACCTTCAATAGGAAAGATATGGAGATTTATGGCGACAGCGCCGCTATTACAGCGTTGAATGCCAATAAGATGCGCTTCAGAAATAGCAAAAATGGTGCTGAATATGAAAAAACAGTGACTGATAAAGACATAGCCGTTTATACTAATCCTTTTTCTTACCTGCATGCGGTGTTGAGAGGAAAGGAGAAGCTGGAGCCTTTTGGACTTTATACCCTGGAAAATAATGTCATGGTAAATAGGATTTTAGAAGCAGCAAAAAGGTCAGCCTCTTCTGGAAAAACAGTGAAACTGAAATAGAATGCTGAAAAAAGGTAACATTTAAGGGGCTAAAAATAGATTTATGTAACAAAGGTTACTTAAATTTTTAAAAAAAAGGTATATTGGTACTGCATGTGATTTATTAACCTAAAAACACTTAAAATATTCATTATGGTAAACGACAAACGACTTTTTTATGGTAGTTGCCTCGCATTGATAACTACAGCCCTTTCTTTTAGTATAAGAGCAGGTATATTGCCCCAGTTAGGCGAGCAATT
>Ga0209550_10005357_pt1 | contig 12046 bp, 1 predicted proteins | sample LauGreSuBDMM15SN_2_FD_187567 | JGI IMG/M metagenome (GOLD analysis project Ga0209550, IMG submission 187567) | Freshwater lake microbial communities from Lake Michigan, USA - Su13.BD.MM15.SN (SPAdes) (version 5) | ecosystem: Environmental > Aquatic > Freshwater > Lake | place: Lake Michigan, USA... | reverse complement strand
TTCCCTGTGCGTGTTTGGCCCATAAACACAAACAAGAAGGGCATGGAAACGCCCCCGATACAAAACAAAAACAAAGAATAGGTCATGGAACAAATGCCCGGACTGCGGCGAAAGAGCTTGTGAGTGCACACCAACAAGCAGTGAAGAGTCGGAATCAAAAGCACGAGAGTCATCGGGCACTCCTACAGCGCCAGGACAACCGCTTCCACGTGCACCCACACGGCACCGGTCAACAAGCTCAGCCGACACCATTGTCAGTAACAGCGTTGACGACGACAATGATAGCCACAGTGTGACACAGGACGAAAGTGAAAAAGACGAACAGGAACACGACACCCACAGTGTGCACAGCGACATCTCCGAAGAGGACAACCAACACGACACCGAAACACAGACAGATTTCGAGATGGTGCCGGTAAAAACCATGAAGGGAAAAACCAGAGACGCTGCAGCCCGCGCATTCCTCGCCAGGGAAATGTTCCTACACCGAATACAGACAGGCCCACAAGCACCCCCGCGCCCCTCCCCGGTATCAATCGCCTCCCGCACCCTAGCCCAAGCTGCAGGAGACCTTAACAATTTCGAGCCAGAGGACTGGGCACTCCTCACAGCGCAAAGCCAAGAATGGTTCAACACCAAAATGAAACCGGCCATCAAGGAACTCAAACGATCAAGAAGAACTACTGAATGGGACAGTACTACCAAGGGCTCAAACCCTCAAAACTCTTTATACATAAGAGCATCCAACCTAGCAGTCCCGCATGAAGAAGCAGCCCTAAAGCTCCTTGCACAAGCCGGACTCCACCCAGCATACGAGCACACCCAACGGTTCGAACGCACACAACACCCAAACAAGCCGATCACTCTTACTGCATCCCTACAAGTGCACTTGCCAACAACGGACGCCCTAAAAAGCCTCTTTGTTGGTGACACTGATATACAAGGAAGCCTGGGCCCCGTAAGACTAGAGATCGTCTCGGAACAAGAATCTCACCAGATGCGCCTCACCCCAAAGAGCCACCGAGACAGGAAAGCTATGTCACACCTAGTGACTATCTACACCGCCTTGGGTGCATCAGAGGAAGACATACTTCTCCTGGTCCAACTTCAAACAGAACAAGCCCTAACCGACCTTTGGCAAATCCACTCAACAAGCATCCGCCCATACAGCAACCCTTGCACCCTCCGACAAATGTGGGGTACAGCTACGAAGATGCCCAGAGGCGAACTCCTCCTCACAGGCCCCCGCGCCCCGATACCGGAAGCAACGAACAACACCCTAGCAGCCCTCACAGAAGTAGCTGGACAAGAGCTCCTCCGCGCAGCAGAAGGCCTCCTAACAGCGGTCGCTCCCCCACGCATACCGAAAGGCATGCCTGAGGAAATTTCGCTCTCCCTAGGGCTCATCACCGCTGAACATCTTGAGGAATGGCTCCTTGTACACAATGCACGGAACACAGGACTCGGAGCGCTGCTGGTTGACGCCATCACCGCAGCCCCGAACTGGCTCTCTCAAGTCCGAGCCCATGCAAAGCTCACCCCGGTCATAGGCCACAGCACCTGGGTTGAAAACAGCTCCATAGCCATCCACTTCGCTCAAACAATGACCACCATAGTCCCCCCCATCTTAGACAGAACCCTCACCAGGCATAACGTTCTGTGCATCTTGAACAAAATCATTGCGACAGCCTTACCGGAGCTGGCACCCTTTGAAATCAAGGACATAAACTACTTCGCATACCAAAAACAGACAGGCACACCTACCCAACAGAAAAACCACCGAAAAGGGGTAGAAGGCTTGATCACACTAGAACGACGCCCCGACACCCCTCTAACAATGGATATCCTGGCTGGCACCATGCTGGCCCTGCACATTGGGAACGGCATCACCGCAGGCCCAGGCAAGGGCATGAAATGGTGCCCCATAGCTCAGAAATGGGGCACAACAGTATGTGGCATCACCAACATCACCGCGGCGTACACCGCCCCCGGCCACACAAGACAGCAGATCTTCCTAGGAAGGAAAGTAAAAGGGGACAGGGTCTGGAAGATAGATGGACACCGGAACAGCTTCCTCAGATCCCTCATTCGCCTACTCACCGGCACACAAGGGGACCCCACAACATCCCTTGCCATAATCAGCAAACTCCGAAACCGGAAATTCCGCCCTGTCGGCGGTATCCCGCACCCAGAGCCACACCCACGCCCAATTCCGCCGACCCCCCCAACATCCCCGCGACGCACAAGTCTGGCCCAGGGCCCTATGGCAAGCCCCGCCCTCGATAACCCCTTCCAAAAAACTATCGAGGACGCCATCAAGCACGGACAAGCAGAGAAAGTCTTGCAAGACCTAAGAGCAAGAAATGAACACACACTTGCAGACCAAGGAGAGATACTCCTCAGCCCTCAGCACCTCTGGGGTCAACACCTAAACCCACTCGAGAACACAAAATGCCGAGACTGGATCAAAACAATCCCGCCCCCGTGCGAGAGCCCAGTTCTCCCGGCACCCTCGGTCACCTCACAAAATCTGGGACCTTTAGGACACCACCTCTCGCTCCCTCAAATCCGAGCCACCTTGGCCCTAGGCCTCCCTGTGGCATGCTTCCAAGACCTTGACTGCTCCAACGCAGAGGCCTTCTCTCTTCGGAAAGAAGCCGTCAGAGGAACAAACTACAAAGCGTTCACAAATACACGCACCCGCACCATCGCGCCCAAGGGAGACACCAGAACATGGGGAGGATCCAGGAGACAAGCAGCCCTCACCTGCCTAAACGAGGACTACTTCGACCTCACGAAAACGAAACAACGAAACTGGACCCAAGAAGACAACACCAGGCAGGAAGCCGGCCAAGGCAGGATCCTGTGGATTGAGGCAGTCACCAAAACAGGGCACCATGTTCACATCATTAACGTCTACCAACACACCGCCGATCGCCCCGAGTCCCAAAGAGCGCTGCTAGGAATAGTCGAACGCATCCTCCTCCGGTGCGGGGACTACCCCAAGATAATTATCGGGGATGTTAACGCAAGTATCGCCGGAGGCCGCCAGATGTACTCTACCGGCAATATAGGCACGGGACAGGCAGATGCCCTTCTCGCCGAGTTCCTTGATAGAACCCAAGGCGACCTCATGTCCACTACAGGGCACACATGGAGAGACCCTCACTCAGAGAGAGCAGCAAAGCTCGACATGGCCATACTCTACAAAGTGTCAAGGAACGCGGACCAAGGCGAGGCACAGTGGACAGGAGCGCAAGGACACGATCACGCCCGCATCGCCATGGCCATTGGACAAGAACTCTGGGGCCCCTCAGGCAGCAACCAAGAACGAGACTCACCTATCCCAAGGAAACCCAAAATCCGACAGAAGGACCTCCTCCCCTACGTCGAGAAACTACAAGCCGAGCTCGCACCCATAACGGCCGACATTCTCCAACGCATGGCATCAAAAACCATCACGGCGAAGGAAGGCAAAGAAGAAATGTGCCACAATCGCATCGCAGCAACCGACAAACTCTTCCCACAAGGAGGAGGAGAGGACAGGAAAGGCATCCGGGCACCGCACAATGACCCCACGCAGCGAGCAGCCCATAGCGAGATACGTATCATGAAGCGAGCCATGCAGGCCTCCCCGAGCACCCCGCAGCCCTCCGCCACGATCTCGGCTATGTCACTCTTGGGAATCACGGAAGAACTACAGCTCACCCATCAAGACATCGCGCTACACGCCCAAGGCCCCGAGTGGAAAGCAGCGCTAACAGCTCGAATCGACTGGAAAGAAAAAGAGATAGAGGAAATCACTTGCAGGCAAAAAGGGAAAAGCAAGCACCAAGAACGGATAAGAGATCGAAAGAGGATCGAAACAGAATTCAAAGCTAGAAAAAACTTCAGCATAGAGTACACGCCGGCACAAACGAATATCCTGTACCATCCAGCCGCCAACGGCCTGCTCTGGGTCTCCAGCCATGTTGCGGAAATCCACAGCCCAAGCCACAACATGGAGGCCATTCAGGCAAGATGGCCACAGGCAACCATCAGCACCACCAACGCGACACAGACTGCCCACCTCACACTGTGGGCAAAAAACATGGACGTAGCAGCAGAACTTCTCGCTGGCATCGCCTCCTCACACAAACCAACAAGACCACAAGATGGCCTTCGATCCACACACTCGTTTAGCTGGACACGGACGCACCCAACAGCGGTGCTGGAGCTCAAAGCCTTGGCCCTCACCCTGTCCGAGGCCTTCCACAGAGGGCAACTGTTACACAACACTGGTACCTCTGCCACAAACGACCTAATAAACTGGACAACCGAAATATCCGAGCCACGAGAGATCCGCGTGCTATCAATCCTGCTCCCTAACCTCACTGACACTGCGGAGCTGCTAAAACTCTCGAGTACCTGGGACACTACCTCCCTAGTCGAGCGCAACCTGCTCATCACAGCGGGCCCATGGAAGCAAACCAACAAGACAATCGCATGGGAAACCTTCTTGGAAAGAGAAGGCCTCCCCACGCACGCGTGCTGTCCAACAAAAAACTGCCGGAACAAGGACCCTATCATCATCTCTCAGGGACGTGTCAAACGCTGGGATGATCACCCCAAGAGCATAAAGGCAGTCCTCGAGCCACTCCCAGAAGAACTTCTCGATACCACCTCTCACCACTCCTCAAGAACCTTAAAGACCTTCTGCCAAAAGTGCTGGGACGTGACCGACTTCAGACATAACGTTAAACATGTTGAAGATATGGCCTTCATGCACGAAGCCGGTGTCTTCACTGAGAAAATCACGACCCACGGCAAGAGACTAAGGGGAAAGATTAACGAGAGTGCGTTCAAGAAATGCATCGACACATACCTTAAGACAGCGGTAGCCCCCGGCCAAGACACCCTCCAAAACGAGCATATCAAGGCAATGTCAGATGAAGAGAAGGAAATCCTCCGAGGATGGGTAAACACCATCCTCGACCCCGAGAACCCCACGGAAATGACTGAGGAGGAGACGCGCGGTATGATCTCGCTGCTCCACAAGGGAGGCGCCACCTCGGACAAAACGTCAGACCTCCGCCCGATCATCTTGCTCAACAGTACCCACCAACTGGTTAGCCACATAATCAACGAAAGGCTCACAGATGTCATCGAGAGGGACAATCTCCTAGGCATAGAACAAGGAGGATTCCGGAGAGACAACAGCACGGACAGAAATGCATGCAAGTTGCTTGCCATTACAGAAGAGGCACAGCGCACAAAAGCACGCTTCCTCCGAGCAGACATTGACTTTCGCAACGCGTTCAACTCAATGTCGCAAGCATCCCTCTGGGCGCTAATGAAAGCCTTTGACATACCCGATGTTGACTTTCTTGAATCGCTATACAAACACACAAGCATCTTCCTCCCTACCCCAGAGGGACCGGGAGCCCAAATCAAACTCAACACCGGAGTCGCGCAAGGCAGTGTACTATCCCCAATGCTCTTCCTCATTTTCATCACCGCGGCATCGCGCCTGCTCAAGGCCACAGGCCAAGCCAAAGGCATCTCGCACGGACTCCCGCAAATAGACCCCTTTAACCACCTGGCATACGCAGATGACTTCTCCATCTTCGCCCAAACAGACGCCAAAATGCAGCATCTCATGGACACAATCGCAAGATTCCAAAACTGGAGCGGCATAAAGGTCAACATGAAGAAGACCTCCATCATGGCAGTGGACGGAGATAAGCAGAGAAGGAAAAATCCCATAAAAGTTACATACAACGGCAACCAAGTTCGAACGACAAAGGAAGGAGAAACGGTCAGATACCTAGGCTTCTACGCCACACCAAACGGCAACATGCAAGACTCAGTGAATAGAGTCTTTCAAAAAACAAAGGAAGCCACCGAGATCATCGAAGGGCACCACCTCGAGCACGAAGAAGCCCTGCAGATTTTCATATCAAAAGCAATCGGAACCTTCAGATTCCTTAGCCCACTCATCCCCTGGACAGAAGCAAACCTAAACAAGCTCTCCCAAAAATGGACACAAGCTTACAAAACGGCATGGCGCCTCCCGCTCTCGACCGCCTCCCTCCCTTTCGTTGGTCCAACTGATGAGGGCCTCCTCCAGAACCCAACGCCCATCCCGATCCTGGGTCAAACGCTTCATGCCCACATCGCCAGATGCACCAAGCAAGACGACACCACGTGCGCGATCCTCAGGCTAGCCCTAGCCAGAGCCAAGCAGACCTGGCTGTGCCTGTCCTGGACGGAACTCATACAGGAAGCGGAAGCGAGAGAATGGGACGACACCTTGGACAATATCTGGCTACGCCTAGCGGCATGCGACAAATACACAGGCATGGAAACCTCCTTCCACAATATAGAAGACCGAAACCTCCAAGGACTAGGATGGGCGGCAGCCACTAGACCCCTCAGACTGCTAAGAAAACAACTGGAAAGCGTGCTAGGTAAAAAGGCACGCCAACACCGAAGAGTGTTAGACATCCCTGACGACACATGGGACCTTCTATGGGATGGAGAACAAGCCCTCAAAGAGGCGGGGCCACACCTATGGCGAGCGAATCACAAAACCGTTCGCCTCACAAAACGCCGGACACCACTCCAAATACCTCAGGCACTCCTCCCCACCAACGGCAAGGCCACACAACATTGGCAAGCCAACATCCCAACCATTAAGGCCCTATCAGCACACACCCAAGCCACGCTACAAGCATACCTTGAGCTAGTTGACTGGCCAACAGAGACCCACACAGCACCACAAAAGCAGACCATCCCATGGTCCTGGGCGAACGACTCAAAGACAGCCTCACCAAGTCTCCCCTCGCTTACTCAGCAGCAACTAAACACAATAGCAACGCACATGAATAAGACCGACAAAAAACAACTCCTAAGCCACCTCGCGCAGGTAAAAGGCACAGAACACCTCGCACAAATAACGACTGAAATGTCGAAGAGAATGTGGACCATGAAAAAAACACACAGCATGGAAGAAGACAGCCCGATATGGAAACTTTTTCCAGGCACGGCGGCACTATGGGATGCCCTTCAAACTCACTTCAACCTGCCTCACACTCCAGAACGAAGTAGAGGGCCTAGTGACTGGATGGACGAATTCAACAACGCCACGAACATCTGCTGGAAATGCCAATGTCGCAAAACAGCGGTATGCAAAGGCAATTTATGCCAAACGCCTAGATGCCTTGAGTGTGAAAAGATATGCAACGTATGCAACGTCACCCCGGATCACCAGCCAGACAGCAAAAGAAAATGCCCGCAGGACGCCCCCGCCTCGGTAAGCTCCCACACCATGGGCATCCAGCTCTATGAAAAAACAGGAAAAGCAAGATTCACTACACCAACACACATGAGTGGGAAAAACAAAGTCCGCAAACAACTCCTCCAGACCCTCTTCACCCCCGACGACGAAGGAGCATACTTCCGAAGAAAACCCAACCCGGATAAAGAACTAGAAGCTACCACAGACGACGACAGTGAGAAGAGCTCAGACGAAGGATCAGCGGAAGGGCCCATCAGCCCCCAACACCCGAGCCAAAACCTCCTAAACCCACTCCCGAGATCCACAGCTGAAGGAGGCCACCTCGAATTCCGAATGCAAGTTCGAGGATGGCAGGACAAAGCCCATGTAGCCCGCGCAATCCACATGCTCACGCTTCCCGACAGCGCGCTCCTAAAAACCATGGAACATAGCACCTTCCCTGTCCTCATCCCCCAACACCTATTCCCGCAAAACCCCCTCCCACATCAAGAATACGGATGGTGGTACATTCCAACGGCGGAGGTAGAATACCGAACGTGCCCTACCTGCAAGAAGCGCACCCCGAAAGCACACTTCCATACGAGAGGGGAGGACCCCCTAGCAACGTGCAAAAGCTGCCCAACAGCCATGCGACCCCAACATGCAAGGCACTCAGAGTCCTTCAAAAAAAGAACCCAGCACAGTCAAATAGAACAAGGCCAAAGAGATGCACTCGACAGAACGTCATACGAACTCAACGAGAGAATACAAGCGCGATGGCAAGGGGGTCGCGTCCTCTGGGATGGCACGGTCACCGCGATCTCCAACACTCGACCGAAGACATACACCATCACCTATATAGATGATGAAGTGGAAGAAGGTGTCTCCCTCGACCTCATACGTCCAGCCCCCATCGAATCAACGCAAGAACCCAGCACCCAAAAAGGACTTGCACTGAGAACCACAGACCCGAGATCCCCAGCTGATGGAGACGTCATCCTCACCCCCATGGAGCTACGCAACCTCCTGGAATACCAGCAGCATCTCCCAGACCAAAAAGCATGGGCCACAACAGCAGAAGCGGGCTTCCCCCTCGAAGAAGAAGAAGAAGAGATACGTAATGAGCGAGATGAGCGTGAAGGCAAACGAACAGCCCGATTCCTCCACCCAGCTATCTCCGACATGGCCCAACTACTCAACGGGATAGAAAACCAAGGACAAAACCTCACCAAGACACAACGAGCGGTCATACAACTCGACAACGATTGGATGAACCCAGCATACGACCCCCACGTCGTTAAATGGCACCGAAAATGGGAAAAAAACCCTCCTCCCCCGCGAGCGAAGGACCCACCCCGAATCCAGGACTACCAAGAGAAGAGCCTGAAGCTTGGGTCAACCTTCCACCTAGACCACCCACGCCCCAACACCACGGAGCACGGCATCATCCACATTGAGGTAGAATCCAAACTGTGGATCGACAACTATGAAGGAACAGAAATCTACACCAAAGCAGGCCTCTCGACATCTACGGACCTAGCATGTATGTTCACAATCCTATGCGGCACCTGGGCCCACCTTCAAGCAAGAACAGCACCCGGACGCAGACCACACCTAACGCAAGAAATTGCAGAGGCATGCCGCACACAAGAAGAACTTGAATCCACAGACCACCGAACCCCGACGAGACACGTCCTCAGAGCCCTAAAAAAGTGCACAAAGGCCCAAAGGATACATGGACTCACATCAGTGGTAGCCCCCGGCTTCTTCAAAAACGCCTCCAGAGGCCCTAGCGCACTCTGGGGAGAAAAAAACGTTAACGATATAGTCATATATGTATGGGACAGCATGGACAATACTGATCGGGAGAACTCCCTCCAAGACATCCAGGAAGCCAAATCAGGCCTCATATGGAAAGAACGCGATGACACATGGAGCGAAAAACTCCTCGCGGCAGGGCTCACCAAAATCCCCATAATAACCAACAAAAAAATCAGAGCTCAAGGCATCAGGGAAAAAGGATGGTGGCGCACCGGTGAACTAAAAACGAGCATGACACCGGCAAACCACAAGCTGGAATGCTGGACACCTACCCCACTACCCCCGCACACACAATCAGCCCTAATCAACGCACTGCAGCAAGCCCTTCAGGCCCCCAGCAATACAGACAACAAAGATGAGTGTATCCTGGACCTGATAGGACCAGAAAAAGACTACTGGAACGGCACAGAAGCCGGAAGGCTCAAGGCGTACAACTTTCCAGGCACATGCGCAGCAGGAGACGGCTCAAACCATGAGAAAACTAAGACTATGGGGGCAGGTTTCTGCACCCTAAAAGAACTCCACTGGGGCAGAAGAGACCTCCGCGACCGAGCAAAAATCCTCCGCCACAACGCCAGATACTGTGCGGGAGTAGGACGAGGCAACGAAGGTGCCAGCTCAAACAGAGCGGAACATGCAGCCCTCCTCCTATGCCTTAGGAAAACACACCGCACCCAAGATCTCCTTTACCTCACAGACAGCGAATCCCTCCTAAAAACCATCAGCAAATGGATTGGAGAAGGCACTCGAGCGAACCTAGCCACAACACCAGACGGGGATATAGTCCGAGAAATCGTACAAATCCTCCAAGAAAGGGTCACAGCAGGTGCAAATACCTTCCTCATAAAAATCAAGGCCCATAGGGGAGAGCCCCTCAATGAAGCAGCTGACTCCCGAGCGGAACAAGGAAGAACGGCACACACTGCTGAAGACACCAACGAATACACACCGAAAATACTATGGGACCACCCCAGCGGCAAAACCATATTCTCATGGCAGAAAGATACAAGCTCGATAGATGACCAAGATCCAGAGAGAAAAACACGCACATGGGGAAACGCAGCCCGGGCAGCAATGAGAGCTGCAGGTGCAAGAAAAGAACTGGAAAAAGCAACAAACACCAGCACAACAAGATGGCTAAAAACAAACTTCCCCAAAGGCGAGCCCCCCACCTCAGAAGGACTCAGAGCCTTCCAAGACCACACCTGGAAAGATAAGAAAAGATGGCTCGAATACATCCTGAAGAACCATCAGGACACCCACCCCCTCCTTACCACATCGTACTCCCCCTTTATACCAGCCACCTCCACAAAAACCACTGATTTCTTTATGCGAGAACCTAGCTGCCGGCAAGCCATCAGCAAGTACCTAAAATCCTCTAGCGAAAGAACGGAAGACAAACGCCGACTGATACAAATCATCACCAACAGTTTCCCAGTGAATGCTTTCACGAGCAAATTCAAAAAAGGCAAATCCAACCGATGTGACATATGCAGACGGGCCCTACAAGCAACCGGAGCAATAACAACTGAAGAAGACCTCCAAATCCAGACAGTAGGACACATAACAGGATACTGCCTAGGTCAGACAGACGCCATCACGGCAGCTCACCACTCCGTGTGGAAAACACTGCACAGCGGCATAGCCCACGCAGCCCCAAAAGGATGGGAATTCCCCTCAGAAAAAGGAGAACTCACCATAGGACAGTTATGGGCAGACAACAAAATGGACGAAATATGTACCAAAGACAACCTATGGGAAACAGCTCAAACCTCAGAAATGCAAAGAACCCTCACCCCAACAGATGAAGAAATATGCAAAGCTGCAAAAAACCCTAAACAAATGAGAGAATCTATGGCGAGGAAACGTTTCTTCAGAACCCGACCGGACGGTATCGCACACCACAATGAGAAGAGAATATGGTATCTCATGGAATTCAAACGCACATCAGACGTCCTACCGGATTACCTAGAAAGAAAAGATAAAATGGCATCCAAGCAATATGAGACCTTTATGGAAATCCTTAGAAAGGCCAAAAAACCAGGATGGACAACAGACCAGCTGAACTTTATAGTAGGCTCCAAAACCATAAACGAGAACGCCATGGATACTAACATGGAAAGACTAGGTATCAACCAAAAAAAGAAACAAAAAATCAAAGCAGCAACAGCCAAGGCAAACATCCATGGCCTCCTCAACATTCTCAAGGCCTACTACGCCAACACGCACCAAGACTCACCGAAGCCGCAAACCACCGCAGGAACAGAGAGTTTAAAACTCACGATAGATACACGACAGGCCCTAGGCAAGCGTGCCCCGTACACCAACCAAAATGGAACGGAAACCCTTCCCGCCAAGGGAAAGCACACCAAACGACAGGACTATGAGGGAGCCTACACCTCCTTAATACCTCAGGTAAACTACAGCGAGGAGCCTGCCCATAACAGCCTCCCGAGCTCAGCTAGAAAACTCCTCCAAGCCCCCAGCCGCGCGTCACCCAAGCGTCCCAGACTCGACCAAAAGGGACCACCACCATGTCCAACAACAACAGGCCTCCGCTCCCCGAAGAAGGCCAAAACGGAGGCCCCAAAACCACTAGACTACACACCACAAATGTACGCCTCTAGCAATCCCCCCGCATACAACGGAGCACCCCACACAAGGAAACGCCCTCCTGAGGACAACCCTCAAAGTGTTTCTAAAAAACATGAAACGGCCTTCACCCCCGGAAACGGGGAGTGATACGCTGTCAGAAACACCTCCTTGTACACATAGGATAAGATCCACAAACCCAACGCCTCTCGGGCCAGCCCACGAGACGCAACAACTCTCACAACCCATGGTTGTCGTAGATTCTCTAGTTCTCATTCATTTGTCTCCTAGAATAGACCATAAAATTTGTATGGTAATAAACAGACTTAATCATCATTGTATGGTAATAAACAGACTTAATCATCGGTGTAAAGT
>Ga0209550_10005356_pt1 | contig 12049 bp, 10 predicted proteins | sample LauGreSuBDMM15SN_2_FD_187567 | JGI IMG/M metagenome (GOLD analysis project Ga0209550, IMG submission 187567) | Freshwater lake microbial communities from Lake Michigan, USA - Su13.BD.MM15.SN (SPAdes) (version 5) | ecosystem: Environmental > Aquatic > Freshwater > Lake | place: Lake Michigan... | reverse complement strand
CTCCACCCCCTTCCCTGAAGCCAGTCGCTGCCCTTGTGCGCCCCGCCGCGCCCACGCCACCTTGGGAGCACGAGCCTGAGCACATGAGGGTTGAGCACGCTGAAGAACTGAGCCCAGGCCCCACCCCCACAATCGAAGAGCAGGCGGCCCATGCTCCGGCGCCCGTCGCTCAGCCCCCAGCACCCACCCACGCCGCTCCATCTTCTCAAACGCCTGCCCTGCAGACCACCGCCCTGGGCGAGGTGTGGGCTGGCTTGGTGCAGCAGTTGCTGGCGGCAGAGCTGGTGGCGGCACTGCCGCGAGAGTTGGCCCTGCAGTCTGAGCTGGTGCATCAAGCAGAAGGCCAATGGACGCTGCGGGTGGAGCACCAGTCGCTGCAGCACCCAGCCAGCACTGAGAAATTGCTCTTGGCGCTGCAGTCGCTGGAAGAATCTGCACCGCGACAGCTGGTGGTCGAGCTCGGCGTGGTCAGCGACAGCTTGGCCAAGCGCCTGGCCGCTGCCCAGAACGAACGCCAGCGGCAAGCACAAGAGATCATTGACAATGACGCTTTTGTGCAAGACATGCGGGAGCGCTGGGGCGCGCGCATCGTGCCTGGCAGCGTCAAGCCCTGGTCGGCCGCGCTTGCTGCGCACTAGCCTTCACCATGCACGCCCCATGCGTTTGGCCCCCGGCTTAAAGCCTTTTTTTACCTCCCACCTCAAGGATTTTTGTCATGTTCAACAAAGGACAACTCGCCGGCCTTATGAAGCAGGCGCAGGCCATGCAAGACAACCTCAAAAAAGCCCAGGACGAGCTGGCTTTTGTGGAAGTCACCGGTGAATCGGGCTCGGGCCTGGTCAAAGTCACCATCACCTGCAAGCACGAGGTCAAGCGCGTGCAGATTGACCCGAGCTTGCTGGCCGACGACAAAGACATGCTGGAAGATTTGGTGGCGGCGGCCTTCAATGACGCCGCCCGCAAGGCCGAAGAGACCAGCCAGCAAAAAATGGGCAAGCTGACCTCGGGCATGCCCGGCCTGCCTGGTGGCATGAAGCTGCCTTTTTAAGCGGCTGAACCCCCAACCCACTGTATCTATGGCCGATGGCAATGCCCTTGAAGGTTTGACACACGCCCTGCGCCGCTTGCCCGGCGTGGGCGCCAAGTCGGCCGCGCGCATGGCCTTTCATTTGCTGCAGCACGACACCCAGGGCGCCTTGCAAATTGCCCGTGCTTTGGAGCACGCGGTCCACCATGTGCGCCACTGCAGCTTGTGCAACACGCTCACCGAGCAAGAGGTGTGCGCCACCTGCCAAAACCCCCAGCGCGACCGCAGCAAGCTGTGCGTGGTGGAAACCCCTGCCGACCAAGCGGCCATGGAGCGCACCTTGGCCTACAAAGGCCTTTACTTTGTGCTCATGGGCAAACTCAGCCCGCTGGACGGCATAGGCCCGAACGACATTGGCTTGCATCAATTGTTCGACCGGGTCTGCCCGCGTGACAACGCAGGCCAACTGCAGCCTGCTGAAGCTGGCGAAGTGCAGGAGGTGATCTTGGCCACCAACTTCACGGCCGAAGGCGAGGCCACCGCGCATGTGATTTCCCAGGGCCTCAAAAGCCGGGGCGTGCAGGTCACGCGCTTGTCGCGCGGGGTGCCGGTGGGCAGTGAGCTTGAGTACGTGGACCTGGGCACCATCGCGCACGCGCTGGTGGACCGGCGTTGAGTCTTTTTTTTTAATTTACCCCACACAGCACCATGACTACAGCCTCTTTCACCCTGGCCCATGCATGCATCTTGGTCGCGGCTCTATTGCCAATTGTCAGCGCTGGCATTGCCAAGTCTGGCCTGATGAACAAGCCACGCCGTGACGGTGGCTACGACAACGACGACCCGCGCGCCTGGCTGGCCCGCCAGGGCGATTGGCGCGCACGCGCCAACAATGCCCAGGCCAACAGCTTTGAAGCGCTGCCGTTTTTCTTTGCGGCGGTCATCGTGGCGCATCAGCTGGGCGTGGTGCAAAGCCGGCTGGACCTGCTGGCCGCCACCTTTGTGGTGCTGCGCGTGCTTTACATCTACTTGTACGTGGTCAACCGTGCCTCGCTGCGCAGTTTGGTGTGGATCTTGGCCTTGGCGGTCAACATCGCCATTTTTTTGCTGGGCGCTTTTTGAACTGAGCCTTTTTCTCTGTCTGGGGGCACCCGCCCACATTGAGTGAAAACCCCCTCGGGGATGATCCGGATGCCAAGCGGTGGTTGCCTGTTTACGCTTTGGTCAAGCCATTCAATTTGCGCTTGTCCCATGCCAGGCTCAACTCCCACGATTCATCGCCGCCGCTTTGCGCTCAGTGCCGTGCTGGCTGCAGCTGGCGTGGTGGCCCCCACCTTGCATGCCCTGCCGCGGCTTGAAAAAAGCCGCGTCTCGGTGGTGGTGGGTGGCAAATCGAGCTTTTTGCACCTGCCTTTGACCCTTGCCGACCAACTGGGCTACTTTCGCAGCGAAGGCTTGGCGGTGGACATCCAAGAGGCGGGCACCAGCCGCCGGGCCTTGGAGTTGCAACTGGAAGGCGCGGCCGATGTGTGCGCCGGCCATTTTGAAAACATTCTCTTGCTTCAGGCGCGTGGCCTGACGCACCAGGCTTTTGTGCTGCAGTCCCGCACACCACAGGCAGCGCTGGGGGTGTCTTTGCGCAGCCTGCCGGCTTACCGCTCCGTGGCCGACCTCAAGGGCAAGCGAATTGGGGTGTCCGAGCGGGGCTCGTGCGCGGGTTTGATGGCGAGGGTGGTACTGGCCCGTGCTGGGCTGGCCCCTGAAGACGTGTTCTTGCTGGAGGTAGAGCCCGGTGCAGCGGTGGCGGCCTTGCGTGCCGGACAGCTCGACGCGCTGGCGCAGTTTGAACCTGTCATGAGCAGCCTGGAGCAGCGTGCCGAGGTGCGCATCATCTGTGACACCCGAACGCTCAAAGGCACGGCCGATGTGTTTGGCGGCCCCATGCCCGCCAGTTGTTTGCATGCCCATTTGGATTTTGTGCAGCGTTACCCCAACACCTGCCAAGCGCTGGTCAACGGCATGGTGCATGCGCTCAAATGGCTGCAAACGGCCGGGCCCGGTGACATGCTTAAAACGCTGCCAGATGCTTATTTTCTGGGCGACAGAGCCCTGTACTTGACCGCCTTCAACAAGGTGCGTGAAGCCATCTCACCCGATGGCCTCTTGGCCCCCGAGGCCGCGCGCAATGTCTCCCGCGTATTGCTCCAAACTGAGCCTGCGCTCAAGCTCGAAAAAATCGATGTGGAGCGCAGCTACACCAACGACTTTGCCCGTCGGGCCAAGGACCGCTTCAGGGCTTGAAGGCGCAAGCTTGAGAATTCAGTGCCGAAATGAATGGCGCTTTGAATAGCGCAGTGCATCAGCCCGAAAAAGGTGGATTTCAAGGACTTTTGGAAGCCACTTTTTGGGATGCAGGGCGGCTTGCCACCGCCCTTTTAGGGGCAGGTTTGCGCGCAGGTGCCTTGACCACGGCGACGCGGGCCGGCATGAACAGCACCACGCTTTGGCCAGGCTTGAAGCTGGCGCTGGTCGCCACTTTGTTCCATTCGGCCACGCTCTGGGCGCTCACACGGTGGCGCTTGGCCATGGACGCCACGGTTTCACCTTTGCGCGCCTTCACCGTGGTGCGCCGTGAGGTGGTTTCAGGGGCCAGCCCCAGGTGGCCGTTGTCGGCCACTTGGCTGGACACGTCTGCACTGATTTTGGCGCTGCGCGTGACCAACAGGGCAGAGCCGGCCTTGATCAGCATGCGGGGTGGAATGCTGTTGACGGAGCGCAGCTCGGCTTCAGCCATGCCGCTGCGCTTGGCTGCCTCGGCCACACTCATTGTGCTGGGCACGGTCCAGGCGGTCCAGCTGGCAAATTGGCCCGCCGTGTGGTCCGCAAAGTTGCGTTTGAACACCTCGGCGTTGTCCCAGGGCAGCAAAATTTGACGCGTGCCTGCAGCCAAGATCACAGGCCGGCTGGCCGAGGGGTTGAGGGCGCGAAAGTCCTCTATTTTGACGTCGGCCAGGCGCGCGGCCAAGCTCACGTCAATGTCGCGGCTGATCTCCACCTCTTGAAAGTAAGGGTGGTTCTCAATCATGGGCAACTCGGCGTTGAAACTAGCGGGCAGGGCCACAATGTTTTTGATGGCTTGGAGCTTGGGCACGTAGTTGCGTGTCTCGGCCGGCATGTTCAGGTCTTGGTAGCCGGTGGGCAGACCCGCGCGTTTGTTGCGGGCCATGGCCCGGCCCACACTGCCTTCGCCCCAGTTGTAGGCGGCCAGCGCCAGGTGCCAGTCGCCAAACAGGGTGTGTAGGCGCTGCAAGTAATCGAGCGCGGCGCGGGTGGAGGCCAACACGTCGCGCCTGTCGTCGCGGAACACGTTTTGCTTGAGCTCAAAATCTCGGCCGGTGGCGGGCATGAACTGCCACATGCCGGCGGCTTTGGCGGAAGAGACCGCTTGCGGATTGAAGGCGCTCTCAACAAAAGGCAGCAAGGCCAACTCGCTGGGCATGTTGCGGCGCTCGAGCTCTTCAACAATGTGAAAAAGGTATTTGCGCGAGCGCTCGGTCATGCGCTGTATGTAGTCGGGCCGGCTGGCGTACCAGCGCTCTTGCGCTGTCACCAAGTCGTTTTCAAGCTTGGGCATGGCATAGCCCCGGCGAATGCGGTCCCACAACTCAATGGGCGCCTCCAAGGGCTGAACAGCCTGAGCGGGCTGAACCGTCTGGTCGGACAAGCTGGCAGACGCCGCCAAGGCCGACTGGGGGTTCACCATGCTGACCTGCGCAGCGGGTGAGGGTGCGGGTGCAGGCGCGGGCACGAGCACGAGCGCGGGTGCGGGTGCGGGTGCGGGTGCGGGTGCGGGTGCGGGTGCGGGTGCAGGCGCGGGCACGGGCACGGGCGCGAGCGCGGGTGCGGGTGCAGGCGCGGGCACGGGCGCGAGCGCGGGTGCGGGTGCAGGCACGAGCACGAGCGCGGGTGCAGGCGCGGGCGCGGGCGCGGGCACGAGCGCGGGTGCGCGCATTGGTTTGGCGCTGGTCAGGTCTTTGGCGGGTGCTGCAACAGCCTTGGTGGGCGCGGCGGGTGGCAGGGGGCGCGCTGCAAGAGGGCTGATTGGCAGGGCTTGATGCGCGGTGGTGAGGGCGGCAGGCTCAGGTGTGGTGTGAGGTGTGGTGTCGGGTGTGGTGGTCAGTGCGGGGATGCTGGCGCAGGCGCTCAGCACCAGTGTGGCCGCCATGGCCCCAAAGAGGCTCCAGGGTGCTGGGGTGGTGGCAGCGCTTGGCGCGGTGGCGCTGGCCGGGTCAATCAACAGGGGCATGCATTCTTTCTGTGAGACATCAAGCTCTGCTGGCCGCAGGCCGCTTGTGGCGCCAGCGCTCCAATGGGCGCGAGAACAGTCGGGCAAAAAAGGGCTGGCAGGATCAAGGTCGTTCGGAATGTGGAAAGGCCAGGCGGGGGACCGTGTCTAAAATTGGTCTTGTTAGCTGTTGACCTGAGCCCAACAATCCTGCGGCGGCGCAGCTGGACTTTCGCCGTATTCACCCAGGACCCGATGAGCAATCCAATTATAGGTTTGACGGACTGGCTCGAGACTGTTCCTGGACAGTATCTGCTGGACTGGGAGCGCCGCCTCTTTGACGAGGCCGTGGGCGACATCTTTGGCTATCACGCCTTGCAACTGGGCCTGGCCGAGTTGCCCGCCTTGCGACAAAACCGCATGCCTCACCGCTGGTTGGCCTTGCCCGCGCACCCGGAACATGCCTTGCCGGTCACGGCCGGCTTGCCCGACGATCCCCGCGTGGCCTTGCTCAGCCATTCGGCCGCCTTGCCTTTTCCGGAGTGCAGCCTGGACCTGGTGGTGCTGCCGCACACCCTGGAGCTCAGCGGTGACCCGCACTCCACGCTGCGCGAGGTCGAACGCGTGCTGGTGCCCGAGGGTAAACTGGTCATCAGCGGCCTCAACCCGGCCAGCATGTGGGGCTTTCGGCAGCAGCGTGCGCACTGGTGGCGACGCATGGGTGTTGGCGAGTTGTTTTTGCCTGAAGAAGGCGAGTTCATAGGCTATTGGCGTTTGCGCGACTGGCTGCGCTTGCTCGGCTTTGAGGTTGAATCAGCCCGCTTTGGCTGCTACCGACCGGCTTTTGACAGCCCCCGCTGGATGGAGCGCTGCGCCTGGATGGACACGGCCGGTGCCCGCTGGTGGCCTATTTTTGGCGCGACTTACTTTTTAGTGGCTGTCAAACGGGTGCGCGGCATGCGCAAGTTAGAACCCACCTGGAAAACCCGCGCCCAGCGCGGCACCGCGCCCGCCGTGGCGGCGCGCCGCGATGCTGCTCAGGCTGCGCCCCATTCCAGCGCGGGGCCTGGCCCCTGAGTGCTTGGCTCGGCTGTTACGCTCATGACAGCTTGACCCTTAATTTTGCAAATTTTCAAACTTGCCCCTCTGGTGTTTCAGATTCCATGACGACTTCCCCTCCCGCATCTCCCGACTCCGTGGTGGTCTACACCGATGGCGCCTGCAAGGGCAACCCTGGCCCTGGGGGCTGGGGCGTGTTGCTGCAAAGCGGCGGGGCGACCAAAGAGCTGTTTGGCGGTGAGATGGCCACCACCAACAACCGCATGGAAATCATGGCCGTCATTCAGGCGCTGACCGCGCTCAAGCGGCCGTGTCAGATCACGCTCTTTTTAGACAGCGAGTACGTTCGCAAAGGCATCACGGAGTGGATTCACGGCTGGAAAGCCAGGGGCTGGCGCACGGCTGCCAAAGCGCCCGTGAAAAATGTGGACCTGTGGCAGCAGCTTGACGCTTTGGTGAGTCAGTCTGGCCACCGCATCGACTGGCGCTGGGTGCGTGGCCATGCGGGTAATCCGGGCAATGAGCGGGCTGACGCCCTGGCCAACCTGGGCGTGGACAAGGCCTTGAATGGTTCACGCCAGTCGCGCTGAGCTCAGAGATTGGGGCCTGACGTTGTGGCCTCAGGGCAGCTCTGCCAGACAGGTACAGGGTGATCATTGATCGGTATTTTTACGACCCTGCCATTTGGGGAAATCCCTTAATCGGCTTGATGCACGCTTCACAGGCGGCTGTTACATTGTTTAGTTAACTGATCGTTACGATCAAGCCACCCGGCGAAGGTGGTTTTTAATTCAGAATAAGGCTCAGCTTATGGCTTCAAAACTGGTGGTGAGGGTGTCTGCCCTGGCTGTGATGTTGGCGTTGGGCTCGGCCGCTTATTGGTACCAAACCCGACCGGTTTCCAAAGCACCTGAAGGCCAGGGTGGCCCTGCAGGTCCAGGCGCTTCTGGTGCGGCTGCCCCTGCCGGTGGTGCGCCAGCGGCAGGTCCTGGCGCGGGCCGCGGTCCAGGCGGCGGCAAGCCCGCCGTGGAGGTGACCACGGTTGAAACCATGCGAATCGTTGACGAGACGCCGGCCGTGGGCAGCTTGCGCTCGCGCCAGGGCGTGGTCATCAAGCCTGAAATTGGCGGGCGCATCACGCAGCTTAATTTTCGCGATGGCGACCGCGTGCGCAAAGGCCAGCTCTTGGTGCAGTTTGACGACCAATTGCCCGCCGCTCAAATCAAGCAGGCCGAGGCCGAGCTGGCCATTGCGCAAAGCAATTTCAACCGCAACCGCGAGTTGGTGGAGCAAAACTTCATCAGCCGCCGCACGGTGGACGAGAGCGCGGCCAACCTCCAGGTGGCCGAGGCCAAGCTGTCGCTGGCCAAGGCCACGGCGGCACGGCTGCGCATTCTGGCGCCGTTTGACGGCACCGTTGGTATCCGCCAGGTCAACATTGGCGACTACCTCAAGGACGGCGCCGAGGTGGTGAACTTGGAAGACATTGACGCCGTGTTTGTGGACTACCGCCTGCCCGAGCGCTTTCAGGCCAAGGTGCGCCGCGGTCAGGTGGCTGAGATTGATGTGGACGCCTTGCCCGGCCGCAAATTCCAGGCCGTGGTGCAGGCCATTGATCCGCTGATTGACGCCAACGGCCGCTCTTTGGGCGTGCGCGCCTGCATTGACAACCGCCGCATGCAACTGCGCCCGGGCATGTTTGCTCGGGTGAACACGGTGTTTGGCGCCCGCGCGAGCGCCAAGGTGGTGCCCGAAGAAGCCATCGTGCCGCAGGGCGCACGGCAATTTGTGATCAAGCTGGTGGACGGCCCCGACGGCAAAGTCACCCAGCGGGTGGAAGTCAAGCTCGGCCTGCGCAGCCCCGGCAAGGTCGAGGTGCTCGATGGCCTGCAGGCTGGCGAGACGGTGGTGGTGGCGGGCCAGCAGCGCGTGCAAAAAGACGGAACGGTCGTGCGTGTGCTGGAAACTGGCCGCGGCGGTGGGCCCGGTGGACCTGGTGGACCTGGCGGGCCCGGTGGACCCGGTGCCCCGGGTGGGCCAGGCGCGCCTGCGGCAGGCGCCCCTGCAGCGGGCGCCCCTGCAACTGCCACCGCTGGCGCCTCTGCTACCCCAGGTGCTCTCGGCGCCCCCGGCTCCCGCATGGCCACCAAAGCCTTTGCACCATCCGCTCCAGTCAAAGCGCAGCCGCTGGAAGGTCCCAACCCGTGCTTGGCCAGCATGTCTGAGGCAGGCCGGGGCGACAACCGCGAGCCTGCCCCGGCTGCGGCACCTTCCGTGCGGCCCAAAGCAGGTCAAGCCCCCGCTTAAGTACTTGAATGCCTCTGGTTCTGTGGCCTTTGTTTTTTATAGACTGCCTCGCGCAGTCTGGGAGTGAGCTTCATGCAGATCGCTGAAATTTCCATACGCCGGCCGGTGTTTGCCACCGTCATGTCGCTGCTCATCGTGTTGATAGGCATGGTCTGCTTTGACCGCCTGACGGTGCGCGAGTACCCCAAAATTGACGAGCCGGTGGTGACTGTGACCGTGCGCTACCCAGGCGCCTCGGCCGAGGTGGTGGAAAGCCAGATCTCCAAGCCGCTGGAAGACTCGATTGCCGGCATTGACGCGGTGGACGTGATCACCTCCATCAGCCGGGCTGATCAAAGCCAAATTTCGGTGCGGTTTCGCCTTGAAAAAGACGCCGACGCGGCTGCCGCCGAGGTGCGTGACCGCACAGCCCGTGTGCGCAACCGCTTGCCCACCACCATTGAAGAGCCCGTCATCGCCAAGGTGGAGGCCGACGCTTTCCCAGTGATTTGGCTGGCCTTCAGCAGCGACACGCTCAACCCGCTGCAGATCAACGACTTGGTCAACCGCGTGGTCAAGCCGCGCCTGCAAACGGTCACGGGCGTGGCCGATGTGCGAATTTTTGGCGAACGCAAATACGCCATGCGGGTGTGGCTGGACCCCGAGCGCATGGCCGGCTACAAGCTCACGGCCCAAGATGTGGAGGAGGCCGTGCGGCGCAACAACCTGGACGTGCCGGCCGGGCGCATTGAGTCCTCGCAGCGCGAGTTCAGCGTCACCTCGCAAACCGACTTGAACCGGCCCGGTCAATTCGCACAGATTGTGATCAAGACGGTCAACGGTTTCCCCGTCAAGCTCGGCGACATTGCGCGCATTGAAGAAAGCGCGGCCGATGTGCGCAGCGCTGTCAGGCTCAACGGCAAACCAGCCATTTCGGCTGGTGTGATTCGCCAAGCCACGGCCAACCCGCTGACCTTGTCGGCCGGCGTGCGTGCCATGCTTCCCAAGCTTCAGGCCGACTTGCCCCCAGGCGTGAGCATTGAGGTGGCTAACGACAACTCGGTGTTCATTGACCGCTCGGTCAAGAATGTGTACAAAACCGTGATTGAGGCCGTGGTCTTGGTGGCGCTGGTTATTTTTGTGTTTTTGCGCACCTTCAGGGCCTCCCTCATTCCGTTGGTGACCATCCCTGTCAGTCTGGTGGGCACTTTTGCCCTCATGGCCATGGCCGGGTTCACCATCAACACCTTGACCCTGCTGGCCTTGGTGCTGGCCATTGGCCTGGTGGTGGACGACGCGATTGTGATGCTCGAAAACATCTTTCGCCACATTGAAGAAGGCATGGACCCCTTTGCCGCCTCCATACGCGGGGCCAAGGAAATTGGCTTTGCCGTGGTCTGCATGACGATGACCTTGGTCGCGGTGTTTGCGCCGCTGGCGTTCACGCCGGGCCGCACGGGGCGGCTGTTTGTGGAGTTTGCACTGGCCTTGGCGGGCGCGGTGCTGGTTTCGGGCTTTGTGGCACTCACGCTCACGCCCATGCTGTGCTCCAAACTCTTGCGCCACAACCCCAAGCCTAACTTTTTTGACCGCGGCATGGAGCGTTGGCTGACGGCCTTGTCCAGCGCCTACGGCCGTGGCTTGCGCTGGCTTTTGACCCGGCGCAGTCGCTTCGGCGGCCTGGTGGGGGCCGTGTTGCAGGCCCGCTGGTTGGTGGTGGCCGTGATGATGGCCAGTGCTGGTGGCATTGCCGTAGTGTGGCCCACCATGAAGTCTGAGCTGTCTCCGCTGGAGGACCGAGGGACAATTTTAGCTGTGATCAACTCCCCAGATGGCGCCACCCTGGACTACACCGACAAATACGCCCGCATTCTTGAACGCATTGGCAGCTCATACCCTGAGTTCGACCGGATTTTTGCCAACCTCGGCAACCCCACAGTCTCGCAAGGCACCGTGATTTACCGGGCCACGCCCTGGGAAGACCGCACCCGCACCACTTTGGAGTTGGCCCGAGAAATGGGCCCGAAGTTCAGCAGCTTGGCAGGTATCAATGCCTTTGCCATCACGCCGCCCTCGCTTGGCCAGGGCTTCAGAGAGCGGCCCGTGAACTTTGTGATCCAAACCTCGGACAGCTATGAAAACCTCAGCCGCGTGGCGCGACAGATCATGGACGAGATGGCCAAAAACCCCGGCTTTGTGCAGCCTGACGTGGACTTGCGCCTGAACAAACCCGAGCTGCGCGTGACCGTGGACCGCGAAAAAGCGGCCGATTCGGGCGTCAGTGTGGATGTGGTGGCGCGTGCGCTGGAAACTACGCTGGGCGGGCGGCAAGTCACGCGCTACAAGCGCGATGCAGAGCAGTACGACGTGATTTTGCAAAACCGCGCCAGCGGCCGCGATGTGCCTCAAGACATTGACAGCATTTTTGTCAGAGGCCGCAACGACACCATGGTGCCCCTATCAGCCTTGGTCAAGCTGCGCGAAACGGTGAGCCCGCGCGAGCTCAACCACTTTGGCCAGCGCCGCTCGGCCACCATCACGGCCAACTTGGCGCCTGACTTTTCGCTCGGCGAGGCCCTCAAATTCATGGAGCAAACGGCAGCCCAAGTGCTCAAGCCGGGCTACACCACCGACTTGAACGGCACCTCGCGCGAATTTCGCAACTCACAAGGCGCGCTGGCGCTGGTGTTTGCCTTGGCGCTGGTGTTTATTTTCTTGGTGCTGGCCGCGCAATTTGAAAGCTTTGTGGACCCCTTGGTGATCATGTTGTCGGTGCCTCTGTCCATGATTGGCGCGTTGCTGGCGCTCAAGTGGTCGGGTGGCTCGCTCAATGTGTACTCGCAAATCGGCCTGATCACTCTGGTGGGGCTGATCACCAAGCACGGTATTTTGATTGTGGAATTCACCAACCAGCTCAGAGAGCAGGGCATGGAGCTGATGGACGCGCTCATCAAGGCCTCCGAGCAGCGCCTGCGGCCCATTTTGATGACCACGGGTGCCATGGTCTTGGGCGCCATTCCCTTGGCCCTGGCCACGGGCGCTGGCGCAGAAAGCCGCACGCAAATTGGTTGGGTGATTGTGGGCGGCATGAGCTTGGGAACGCTGCTCACCATTTTTGTGGTGCCCACCATGTACCTGCTGTTTGCCCGCAAGGTCATTCCGGGGGCTGACACCCGCGAAGTCAAGGATGCACCTGCGCCTGTGGTGCATGAGTTGATCGCCAAGTAGGGTTGATTTGTTTTTTTGTGTTCTTTGAGGGGGCTGGTCTGGGGAGGGGTGAAGTCGGGGGTTTCTGCCTTGCTCCCTCCACCCTTTGCGGGAGGGCTGGGTAGGGGGCAGGCGTGAGGCAACAATGGTGGCGCGCGATGCCCCCACCCCGGCCCTCCCCAAGA
>Ga0209550_10005355_pt1 | contig 12050 bp, 6 predicted proteins | sample LauGreSuBDMM15SN_2_FD_187567 | JGI IMG/M metagenome (GOLD analysis project Ga0209550, IMG submission 187567) | Freshwater lake microbial communities from Lake Michigan, USA - Su13.BD.MM15.SN (SPAdes) (version 5) | ecosystem: Environmental > Aquatic > Freshwater > Lake | place: Lake Michigan, USA... | reverse complement strand
GTGCTGGGCGATGGCGCAGCAGACACGGTGACCGGCTTGACGACCCTGTCGGTCAGCGGCACCACCGCGATCAACACCAACACCATCACCAGCACGGGTGCGCAGACCTACACAGGCGCGGTGACGCTGGGAACCGACACCACGCTGACGGCCACGGACGCAAGCGCGGTCATCACCCTAGCATCGGCCGTCGACAGCGCACTGAGCACGGCGAGCGCCTTGGCGATCAATGCCAGTGGCATGACCAGCAACGTGGTCCTGGGTGGCGCGGTGGGTGGCACAGATCGCCTGAGCAGCCTAGCGGTGACCGCAAGCGACATAGACCTGAACGGCGGCGCGGTCACCACCACGGGAGGCCAGACCTACACCGGCCCAGTAACGCTGGGCGCAGACACCACGCTGGTGGCCAGCGGCGCGTCTGCGGTCATCATCATGGCATCCAGCGTTAACAGCGCGTCGCAGGTCACGCCAAGCGCACTGACCCTCACAGCAGGCGGTGCCAGCGGCAATGTGGTGCTGTCCAGCACGGTGGGCGCAATCAAGGCCTTGAGCACCCTGGCGGTGACCGCCAGCGACATTGACCTGAACGGCAGCGCCGTCACCACCACCGCGAGCCAGACCTACACCGGGCCGGTGACCCTGGGTGCCAACACCACACTCACCGGCGCGGCCATCACCTTGGGCGGCACTGTCATGTCCGATGGCACAGCGCTCTTGGGCGCAGCGCGCTCACTGAGCATTGTCGACAGCGGCAGCACCACGATCGTGGGCGCGGTGGGCGGATCGGCCTTGGGGGAAGAGCTCAGCAGCTTGAGCACCAACGCCGGCGGCAGCACCACGATCAATGGCGGTAGCGTGCGAACCAGCGGTTCGCAGAGCTTTGGCGATGCGGTGATCTTGGGGGCAGACACAACGCTGACAGCCAGCGGCGCAGCGGCGGTCATTACGCTGGCATCGAGCGTCAACAGCGATGCCGTCTTGACGCCACGCGCTTTGACGGTCATAGCCGCAGGTGCTGGCGGCAATGTCGTGCTTGGCAGCACGGTGGGCGCGACCAATGCCTTGAGCAGCCTGGCAGTGACGGCCAGCGACATAGACCTGAACGGCGGCGCAGTCACCACCTCGGGAGGCCAGACCTACACCGGCCCGGTGACGCTGGGCGCAGACACCACGCTGGTGGCCAGCGGCGCGTCTGCGGTCATCACCCTGGCTTCGACTGTTAACAGCGCACTGAGCACGACGAGCGCGTTGGTGATCAATGCCAGTGGCGCAACCAGCAATGTGGTGCTGGGTGGTGCAATGGGTGGCACAGCGCCCTTGAGCAGTCTGGCGGTGACCGCCAGCGCCATTGACCTCAATGCCGGGGCCGTCACCACCACCACCAGCCAGACCTACACCGGAGCGGTGTCGCTGGGTGCAGATACCACCTTGGCTGGCGCGGACATCACCGTGACAGGCACCATCAAGTCCGATGGCATCAGCAACCGCAGATTGACCCTTAACGACAGCGGTAACACCACCTTGACTGGCGCGGTGGGCGGTACCGGTTTGGTGGGCGCAGAAGGCGACCGACTGGCCGATTTGACAACCGATGCGGTGGGCACGACCGCGATCAATGGCGGCAGCGTGCGCACCGTGGTCGCGCAGACCTACGCCGATGCAGTCACGCTGGGCGCAGACACCACCCTGGCCGGCAGCACCATCACGACGCAGAGCACGGTAGATGGCAATGGCAACGCGCTGACGATTACAGCCAATGCAGTGCTTGGCGATGCTCCAACTGATGCCTTGACGAATTTGAGCAGCCTGAGCATCAGTGGCACAACCATGCTCAACGTCAATGCGGTGAGCACCAGCGGCGCTCAGACCTACGGCGGCGCGCTGAGCTTGAGCGACAGCACCACCCTGACCGGCAGCACCGTCACCACGCAGGGCACCGTGGCCGGCGGCGGCAAGGCTTTGACCATCACCGGCAACGCTATGCTGGGCAACAGCACCGACGACACGGTCAGCGGTCTGACGACGCTTGCAGTCAGCGGCAGCACGGCAATCACCACAGGCGCGATCACCAGCAGCGGTGCGCAAAACTATACCGGCGCAGTGACGCTGGGCACCGACACCACCCTGACCGGCAGCACCATCACCACCCAAGATGTGGTGGTGGGCGCGGGCAAGTCATTGACCCTCACCGGCAATGCGGTACTGGGCAACAGCGCATTCGATACGGTCACTGGGCTGAATAACTTGGCCATCAGTGGCACGACCACCTTGGGCAGCAACGCGGTGACGAGCTCGGGCACGCAGACCTACGCTGGCGCGGTGTCCTTGGCCATGGACACCACGTTGACCGGCAGCATCATCACCACCCAAGCTGCGGTGGTGGCGAACAACAACTCTTTGACCATCACCGGCAATGCGGTGATCGGCACCGGCGCTGCTGACACGGTGACCGGCGTGAACAACCTGAGCATCAGCGGCACGACCACGCTCAATACCGACATGATGACCAGCGCAGGCACGCAGACCTATGGCGGCGCGCTCACCCTCACGCGAGATACCGTGCTGACCGGCACCACGGTGACGACCCAGGGCACGGTAACCGGCAGCAGCAAGGCCTTGACGATTGCCGGTAACGCGGTGCTGGGCAACAGCAGCGACGACAGCATCAGCGGTCTGACGACGCTGGCGGTCAGCGGCAGCACCGCCATCAACACAGGCGCGATCACCAGCAGCGGCGTGCAAACCTATACCGGCGCAGTGACGCTGGGCAATGACACGGCTTTGACCGGCAGCATCATTACCACCCAAGACGTGGTGGTGGGTGCGGGCAAGTCCTTGAGCATCACGGGTGATGCGGTGCTGGGCAACGCTGTGGCCAATACGGTGACCGGCCTGAACAACCTGAGCATCAGCGGCACGACCACGCTCAATACCAACACGGTGACGAGCAGTGGCACACAGACTTACGGCGGCGCGCTGACCTTGACTCAAGGTACCGTGCTGACGGGCTCCACGGTGGCGACGCAAGCTTCTGTGATCAGTGTGGGTGCCAACGCCAAAGCGTTGACCATTGACGGCAACGCCGTCTTAGGCAGTAGCGCCAACGACACGGTCAGCGGCTTGAGCAGTTTGAACGTCACAGGCGCCACACGCCTGGCAGCCAATGTGTCCACCACTGCCGGGCAAACCTACGGCGGCGCAGTGACGCTGGCCAATGACAGCACGTTGACCGATCTCACCAATGTCCGTTTTATGGGCGCAGTAGACGCGTCGACGGTTGCAGGTGCATCCCTGACTGTGAATGCCATTGGCACTGTCACGTTCGACGGGAATGTTGGGGCTGCCAAGTCCTTGGCATCACTGGTGATCGATGCCTCGTCGGTCAATACCCAAAGCTTGGCCGTCAGAGACCAATTGCGAATTGCGGTGAGCGATGTGACCACGCCAAGCATCTTGAACGGTGCTGTGAGTGGTTTGGCAATGGGTTTGACAAAAACAGGCGATGGCGTATTGCAGTTGGCAGGCACCAATGCATATACCGGAGATACTCTAATCGGGGCAGGAGCCCTTGTGCTGACCGGTGCTGCCACTTTGGGTCAAGGCAACTACACCGGTGCCATTCAACTGTCACAGGGCACGCGATTTGAATTCGACTCGAGTGCGGCCCAGATCCTCGCAGGCACTGTCAGCGGCGCAGGGCAAGTCAAGCAATTGGGCTCGGGGGTATTGAGCCTGAGTGGGACGAACACCTACAGTGGTGGCACTGTGTTCGCTGGGGGTGTGCTGGAGGCAGCCAGTCCGGGTGCCTTGTCTAGTACGGGTGATTTGGCCTTCAGCGGCGGCACGCTGCGCTACAGCGCCAACAACCAAGAAGATTACTCCTCACGTCTGAGTTCGACGGCCAACGCTTACCGGGTGGATACGGCTGGTCAGGCTGTGACGTTTGCCACGGCCTTGGTCGGCAGCACGAGCAGCTTGAACAAGCTTGGCGCAGGCAGCTTGACGCTGACCGGTCAAAACACCTACGAGGGCGTCACAAAGGTGGATGGGGGACAGCTTGTGCTGGATGGTGCAGGTCAATTAAGTTCAGTTCAATTGGGTGGCGGGCAATATGCCGGCGCCATTCAGTTGGCAGGGGGTGCTTCGTTGGTGCTGAAAGGCAACCAAGCGCAAACGCTGAGCGGCGTGATCAGTGGAGCCGGTGGCTTGGTCAAAGACTCATCCAGCAGCACATTGACGTTAACGGGTGATAACACGTACACGGGCGTTACCACCATTGCTGCTGGGACTTTGAAACTGGGCGATGGCGGATTAACAGGAAGCCTGTCTACAGGTTCTTTGTCAATAGGTCAGGGTGCCAATGTGTTGGTTCACAAAAGCAATGATGTGAACATAGCGAACTCGACCATCACCGGATTGGGTCGGCTTTCCGTGGAAAGCGGCCTGGGTGATGTCGTGATCAATTCCAGAATTAATTTGTCTGGTAACGATTCGACTGTGAGCCTCAAAGCGACTGCAGGTGATGTGACGCTGATGCAGAACGCCCTTGTCCAAGTTGCTGGCAACTCGCCTTCCAACAACGTGGGTGCTATCGACGTTGAGGCTGCAAGCTTCACGAACAATGCAGGTGCATCCGTCTTCGCGCTGACTTCGCCTCAGGCCCGGTGGTTGGTTCACACCCAGTCACCAGCTTTGGACTTGAAGGGCGGTTTGGCTTATCAGTTCAAACAATACAGGGCAGGACCTCAGGCCGAGCCGCTTCAAAATACAGGGAATGGGTTTTTGTACCAAGTGTCGCCTGCGGTGACCGTATCTTTGCAAGGCGTGAGTCGCGCGTACAACAAAACCAATGCGGCAAATCCTGCTGATATGCGTTTCACTTCCAGCGGAGCGCTTTTGGACGGCGACAAGTTAGCCGATCTCAAACCGATGACCAGCACGGCTGGTTATGGGGCGACTTTTGGCGGCGTCGATGTCGGTGTACACACAGTCACACTGACCAATGCCATCTTTGAGACCACCGATGCCGTTGGCGCGAGGGTCTATGGTTATTTGCCCACGCAAGGTCTGACCTTTGTAGGTCAAGGCACCATTACCCCATTCGTGCTGAATAATGTGTTCGAGGTCATCGGGAAAACTTATGATGGTTCAACTGCGGCAAATGTGGTGGTCACCCCTAATTTGGGCTCCGTGTTTGCCGGCGATGTGGTGAGTGCTTCTTTCGGCTCAGCCTCATACAACAGCAAAGATGTTAGGGACGCAAATAAAGTCACTGTTTTGGGTGGCGCCCTGAGTGGTACCGATGCACGTAATTACGCATTGGCACCCATAACCATCCTTGACGGCCTTATCCAACCTAAAACGCTCAGTCTCTCGGCATCTAAAACCTACGACGGTACAACGGATCTGAGCAATGCGGTGAACTTGCAGACCGGTGTCAACGGCGAGGTCTTGAGCTACACCGGCGCGGTGTCTTCGGATTCACACGTCAACACTGCAAATAAATTCATCACGGCCATTACCCTCGGCGATGGTGCCTCGGGTCTTCAGTCCAATTATCGGCTGCCGACTTTGAGCATCGCCAATGCACCTGTGGTGGTGCTTGCCCGACCTGTCAATGGCCAAGCGACCATCGCGGGGGAGTTTGACAAAACTTTTAACAACAATGCCGATGTGGACTTGACTAAAGTCAGTTTGGTTGGACAGGTCAACGGTGCAGTAGCGGGGGATCAGTTGGTATTGGATTTCTCGCCTGTTTCACTGGCCTATGTGTCCAGCCAAGTCGGTTCAACAAAAATCAAGTCCCAGGGATTGGCTGACTTTAGATTGTTGAGCTCAACGTCGCGAAGCGAACGCAGCGACTATGTCTTTACACCGCCTGTGATTGCCGAGGTGGTCGCGAATATCAACCCTGTACCTGAAGAGCCCGTGGTGCCAGTCGTGCCAGTCGTGCCAGTCGTGCCAGTCGTGCCAGTTGCGCCAGTCGTGCCAGTGGTGCCAGTTGCGCCAGTCGTGCCAGTGGTGCCAGTTGCGCCAGTCGTGCCAGTCGTGCCAGTCGTGCCAGTCGCGCCAGTCGCGCCAGTCGCGCCAGTCGCGCCAGTCGCGCCAGTTGCGCCAGTTGCGCCAGTCGCGCCTGCCGCACCGCCTGTTGTTCCCTCGATACAGGTGCCAGCGCCTCAAGTGTCAGCACCTGTTTTGTCAATCCCCGCGCCGAGTGGTGCTTTGGGTGTCACACCAGCGGCCTTGCCCACTGCTTCGCCCGTAACTGCACCTTCTGGGGGTGTTGCTACTGGTAGTACAGGCAGTACAAGTACAGGAAGTACAAGTACGGGAAGTACAAGTACGGGCAGCACAGACAGTACAAGCAGTACGAGCAGTACGAGCAGTACGAGCAGTACGAGCAGTACGAGCAGTACAAGCGCTGAAGGATCATCAAGTGCAAGTGGCTCGAGCAGCTCTTCAGGTGCTGCAGAGCCATCGGGTGAGGCGACGGCTTCTTCAAATACTGCTGATGCCAAAGACAGTGCAGACAAAGACAAAGACAAAGGCCAAACGCCTCAGCAAGCTGAAACGAGGGAGCAGCCCAAAGTCGCAAGCGACAGCGAACCCACCGTGCAGTTGCGTCAGTCCGTGGAGGAGCCCGTTCAAATCCGCACTGTCCAAAATGTTGAATTGACCGGCGCAGAAACGGTGAACGTACAAATTCGCGTCCCAGAGCCCGGGGCCACGGGCTCATCCCAGGTTATTCAAGCCCCAACGCCTGTCACGAATTCGGTTGAAATCAGGCAGATTGCGCCAGTTGTGCCGCAGACCAATGTGCCAGCCCCCATCCGCGTGCAGATACAGCCAAATTGAATGCCGTTCGAGACGCCACTGACTTGAATCAGCCCGAGTCACCCGCGATGCATCCATCTGTGATTCAGGCGAGTCGAGCCAACATGCCTTGAGCGTGTTGCTCGAACAGTGTGGTGATTCAAGGTGCCGATGCGCCTGCATTGACCGCCCATGAAAAGTGGGGTGTTCTAAAATGCATCGCATGACAAATCGAAAAGGCATCATCCTCGCAGGCGGCTCCGGCACCCGCCTGTATCCCGTGACCCAAGCAGTGAGCAAGCAGCTCATGCCGGTGTACGACAAGCCCATGGTGTATTACCCGCTGACCACGCTCATGCTGGCGGGCATTCGCGATGTGCTGCTGATCAGCACGCCGCAAGACACGCCACGTTTTACCGAACTGCTGGGCGACGGCAGCCAGTGGGGCATGAACATCCAGTACGCGGTGCAGCCCAGTCCCGATGGCCTGGCGCAGGCGTTCATCATTGGCAAGGACTTTGTGGGCAACGACCCGAGCGCCCTGGTATTGGGCGACAACATCTACTACGGCCATGATTTGGTGAAGCTCTTGGCCAATGCCAACGAACGCACCCACGGCGCCAGTGTGTTTGCTTACCATGTGCACGACCCGGAGCGTTATGGGGTGGTGGATTTTGACGGGCATCAACGTGCGCTGAGCATCGAAGAAAAGCCTAAATCACCCAAAAGCAACTACGCCGTCACGGGCTTGTACTTTTACGACAGCCAAGTGTGCGACATCGCCGCTGACATTCAGCCTTCACCGCGTGGCGAGCTGGAAATCACCGATGTGAACAAGCGCTATCTCGAGCTGAACCAGCTCAACGTGGAAATCATGGGCCGGGGTTATGCCTGGTTGGACACGGGCACACACGACAGTTTGCTCGAAGCCGCAGGCTTCATTGCCACACTGCAAAAGCGCCAAGGCCTGATGGTGGCTTGCCCAGAGGAAATTGCTTTCACGCAAAAGTGGATCGATGCGGCGGACGTGCAGAAGCTGGCCGCGCCCTTGGCCAAAAATGGCTATGGTCAGTACCTCTTGAACTTGCTCAAATAATGCCCTTCACCGTCACACCCACCGCCCTGCCCGAAGTCTTGATCCTGGAGCCCAAGGTCTTTGGGGACGATCGGGGCTTTTTCTTCGAGTCCTTCAATCAGCGCGACTTTGCTGACAAAACTGGTGTGGACTTGCACTTTGTGCAGGACAACCACAGCAAATCCGCGCAAGGCGTGTTGCGCGGCTTGCACTACCAGATCCAGAACCCCCAGGGCAAGCTGGTCCGTGTGGTGCATGGCCAGGTGTTCGATGTGGCGGTGGACCTGCGCCAAAGCTCGGCCACTTTTGGCCAATGGGTGGGGATGTACCTGGATGCGCAAAAGCACCAGCAGCTGTGGGTGCCGCCGGGTTTTGCACACGGCTTTTTGGTGCTCAGTGAAACGGCCGAATTTTTGTACAAAACTACCGATTACTGGTACCCCGTCCACGAGCGCAGCCTGCGCTGGGACGACCCCACGGTGGGCATTGTCTGGCCGATGACAGGTCAGCCCCTGTTGGCGGCCAAGGACGCTGCGGCAGCGTCGTGGGCTGAGGCCGACAAGTTTTCTTGAGCCGATACTTCGGTGGCCAGATCCGTCCACCGTTGACCTGAGTGATCCCGCAAGCAGGCCATCACGGGCTTCCCTTCTATTGATCCGGCCCGATGAAGTGTTGAAAAACTCAAAGGATGACTTTTTTGTGGGAGCCCACCCCTGTGGGCGATTGCATGCGCACCGCCATGGCAAGCCAATCGCCCACAGAGTGCGCTCCTACAATGAAAAACATCACCCACAGGGTCAAAAGCCACATGGGCCATCCAAACTTCATCGGGCCGGATCAATATGGACCTTGCCCGCGTCAATACCCTTTTGGATTGTTCGATTGCCAGCGCCAGGCGTCCTGGCACATGCGCTCAACCCCCAATTGCGCCTGCCAGCCTAGCGCTTCTTGGGCCAGGCGCGTGTCGGCGTAGCAGGCGGCCACATCCCCCGGGCGGCGGTCCACAAAGCGGTAGGGCACGGGCACACCCGTCACGCGGGCAAAAGTGTCGGCCAGTTCCTGCACGCTCACGCCGCGCCCGGTGCCCAGGTTCACGGTGATGCTGGCTTGGCGGTCGTGCAGGTACTTGAGCGCGGCCAGATGCCCCTGCGCCAAGTCGACCACATGGATGTAGTCGCGCACCCCCGTGCCATCGGGTGTGGGGTAATCCTTGCCGAAGATGCTTAAAAACTCGCGTTGACCCACTGCCACTTGGGTGATGAAGGGCATCAAGTTGTTGGGGGTGCCACTCGGGTTTTCGCCGATGGTGCCGCTGATGTGGGCGCCTACCGGATTGAAGTAGCGCAGGATGGCCACATGCCAGCGCGGGTCGGTCTGTTGCAGGTCGCGCAAAATTTCTTCGCAGATCAGTTTGGTGCGGCCATAAGGGTTGGTCACCTGCAGGCGGCTGCTTTCGGTGATGGGCACCTGCTCGGGGTCGCCATATACCGTGGCCGATGAGCTGAACACGATGCGGCGCACATTTGCACGCGCCATGGCCTGCAGCAAGGCCAAGGTGCTGCCCACGTTGTTGTCAAAGTAGCGCAGCGGTTGGGCCACCGATTCGCCCACGGCTTTCAGGCCCGCAAAGTGGATCACGCCGTCGATGCGGTGTTCGGCAAAGATCCGGTCGAGTGCCGCGCTGTCGCGCACATCGGCCTGTATAAAGCTGCATTTCTTGCCCGCGAGGGCCTCGACCCGGTCGAGCACCTTGGCGCTGCTGTTGCACAGGTTGTCTACGATGACCACCTGGTGCCCCGCGTTCAACAGTTCTACCGCCGTGTGCGAGCCAATATAGCCTGCGCCGCCCGTGACAAGGATGCTGCTCATGTGTTTAGACCACCACCGAAATTTTGGCCGCGGCTTCGCGTGCGCGCTGCAAAGCGTTCGGGCCTTGGGCCAGCGCCACAGCCATGCGGCGATACGGCCGGGTGGTGGGTTTGCCAAAGATGCGCACATCCACGCCGGGTTCGCTCAGGGCCTCTGCAACACCCGTGTAGCGGGGGTTTTCGCCATCCTTGTCGGCCAGCACCACTGCGCTGGCACCTTCCACACACGCAATGCTGGGGATCGGCAGGCCCAAAATGGCGCGGGCGTGCAGGTCAAATTCGCTCAGGTTTTGGCTGATGAGTGTGACCATGCCGGTGTCGTGCGGGCGGGGGCTCAGTTCGCTGAAGATCACTTCGTCTTTCGTCACGAAAAACTCCACGCCGAACAGGCCTGCGCCGCCCAGTTCGGTGGTGACCTTCTCGGCCATCTGCTGTGCTGCCAACAGTTGCTCGGGTTTCATGCCCTGAGGCTGCCAGCTGTATTGGTAGTCGCCGCGCTCTTGCACATGGCCAATCGGCGGGCAAAACAGCGTGGGGCCTTGGCGCTGGCGGATGGTGAGCAGCGTGATTTCAAACTCGAAGTGAATGAACTCTTCGACGATGACTTTCTGGCGGTCGCCACGCATGCCGGCGCAGGCGAAGTCCCAACTCATCTGCACGTCAGCGGCGGTTTTGGCGACGCTCTGGCCTTTGCCCGATGAACTCATCACCGGTTTGATGACGACTGGGAAACCGATTCCGGTGGCTTTGGCCAGCAGCTCGGCAGCCGAGTCGGCGTAGCTGAATTGGGCGGTGCGCACACCCAAGCCCACCGCCACATCGCGGATGCGGTCGCGGTTCATGGTCAGGTTGGCAGCGCGGGCGCTGGGGATGACCTCAAAGCCTTGTTTTTCCACGTCGAGCAGCACCTCGGTGCGGATGGCTTCGATCTCGGGCACGATCAAATCAGGTTGGTATTTGGCAATCGCAGCGCGCAGTGGCGTTTCGTCCAGCATGCTGAAGACGCAAAACTCGTCGGCCACTTGCATGGCGGGGGCTCCTGCATAGCTGTCGCAGGCAATCACGTAGCAGCCCAGGCGCTTGGCGCTGATGACGAATTCTTTGCCGAGTTCACCCGAGCCGAGGAGGAGGATTTTTTTCATGCTCAGGCCTTCTGGAAGTCGGCGTGAATCTGCTGCATTTGCGCGGCTGTCAGGCGGTTGCCGTGCTGGCTGACCACCGCAGCAGCTGCGCCGTTGGCCAGTGCGGCCGCTTGCGCCGGGCTTTGACCGTGGGTGATGCCGAACAAAAAGGCGCCTGCAAACATGTCGCCTGCGCCATTGGTGTCCACGGCTTTGGCGGGCACGGCGGGCACTTCGGTGCGCTGGGTGCCTTGCACAACGATGCAGCCTTTGGGGCCACGCGTCAGGCACACGGTTTTCGCCAAAGCCGACAGCTGGCCAATGATGGCGTCCAGCTCGGTCGTGCCGCACCAGGTTTGCGCTTCTTCTTCGTTGGCAAACAAATAGTCCAGGCCGTTGCCGATCATGGCTTGAAGGCCTGCGCGGCAGAAGTTGATCATGCTCACATCGCTGAGCGTCAGAGCCGTGGCCACTGTATGTTCGATGGCGATTTGGCGGCCTTGGACGGCGGCTTCGAGGCCTGTGGGCGAAGCGGCCAGGTAGCCTTCCATGTAATAAATTTTGGACTTGGCGATGTCTTGCGGGTGCAGGGCGCTGGCGTCCAGCTGCGCGGTGGCACCCAAAAATGTGCACATGCTGCGCTCGGCATCGGGCGTGACCAGCACCATGCAGCTGCCGGTTTGGCCTGCTTGCGCTGGGGTGTGGGTGAGGTTGGTGGCCACGCCGTTGGTCTGGAGGTCCTGGCTGTAGAAGGCACCCAACTCGTCGTCGGCCACCCTGCATGAGTAAAAGGCTTTGCCGCCCAATTGGGCCAGCGCCACCACGGTGTTGCCCGCCGAGCCGCCACCGGTGCGCCGGGCGTGCAGGCCTTGCACATGGGTGAGCAGTTCGGCGCGTTGGGGGGGGTCGATCAGCGTCATGTGCCGCTTGCTCACGCCCATGGTGTGCAGCAGTTCATCGGAGACTTCGTATTCGGTATCGACCAGGGCGTTGCCGATGGCGTAGAGGTGGTAGTGGGACATGGCCATGCAGGGAGTGAATAAAAGAAAGAGTTTAGCGGCTGAAGCGCCCGCTTTGGCCGGCATTGATCAGGCCGGACGAATTGATCAAGCTCGATGAATTGATCAGGAACGTTGAATTGATAAGGAACGTTGAATTGATAAGGAACGTTGA
>Ga0209550_10005350_pt1 | contig 12054 bp, 7 predicted proteins | sample LauGreSuBDMM15SN_2_FD_187567 | JGI IMG/M metagenome (GOLD analysis project Ga0209550, IMG submission 187567) | Freshwater lake microbial communities from Lake Michigan, USA - Su13.BD.MM15.SN (SPAdes) (version 5) | ecosystem: Environmental > Aquatic > Freshwater > Lake | place: Lake Michigan, USA... | reverse complement strand
CTCTGATGGCCTCTCTGATGGCATGCTGATTGCCTCGCTCATCAGGTGCAGCGGCTACCTCGGTACATCCTCCTGCTGCGCGAGATCATCAAGTGCATCCCTGAGACGGAGGAGGGGCTGGCCAGTGGCCAGAACGGCGCGGGCGCGGCGGAGAGCAGTGTACGGACCTCACTACGTAGCTCGGCCACGGAGGATCCACTACGTAGCCCGGCTGGCCAACAGCATCCCATGGACGGCGACAGCGAAGGCGAAGGCGCGCCACGCACGGCCAGAGTGGCCCGGTGGAGCACGGCAACCGTGGTCGACGGCACACCCGACGGAGACGGCACACGCGACTGCGCGCCGGCAGACGGTTCTGAGGAGGAGAATAGCGAGCAGCTGCCCCGTACGCGTACGAGCACGCGCGCCCTGAGGCGCCCAGGCACACGGCCAGGCCCCACCGACGAGGCACTCGCGCTCGCCGAGGTGCGTGGCACGGGCGCGCTGCTCCGGCTGGCACTCGAGCGCATCCACAAGGTGACGGCGGGCGTCGATGCCAAGCTCGGGGATGCCGGGAGGCGGCAGCGTGCCATGAAAGTGCTGAGCGACCTGCTGCGGCGCCCCGATCTGATCGCGCCGTCACGAGCGCTGCTACGCGAAGGCAAGCTCACGAGGCTGCGGGCGCCCGTGGCCACGCCTCTGAACCTCATCGTGCGCGCGTCCTCGCAGCCGCTCGCCTCGACACGCGACGTGTTCCTCTTCTCCGATCTGCTCCTCTTTTCAAGCGGAGAGGGCGCTGTCAAGAGCGTGCTGTCGCTCTCATCTCTCATCCTGATCACTGCCGACAGCTACCGATGCCCGGGCATCAACCAGGGCCGCCCAATGCCCTACACGCTGCCCGATGGCTGGGCCGCCCACCATCAACTGGGGCCGGCCAATGCCCAAGCCGCTGCCCGTCTTGAGAGCTCCGCCATCTGGCCCGCGATCGCCACTCTCGACATGGACCCACGCTCTGTGCAGTCGGATCTGCCACTGCTTCTCGTCCTCGCGACCAAAAAAGAGTCGGCCGGCTTCGACCAGATGCTGCTCAAGGCATCGAGCGTGGAGGAGCGGCGCGCATGGTACGATGAGATCGTACAGGCGGCCATCGATTGCATGCGCTCACCAGCTCAAGCCGAGACAGCTGCGGAGGCGGTGGGCGAGGGCGGTGCCGCCGGTGCGGCGGAGGGCGGCGAGAACCCCTCTCTCCGCGCGTCCCCCTCGTCCTATTTTGGCTTCTCGTTCTCGCCGTCGCAGCGGCATTCGCAAATGGTGGACGAGCCGGCGGAGGATGTCGGCACGCGCTCCAAGTATGACGTTCTGCACAAGATTTGCATCACGCTGCACAGCCGCACGAACAAGAGTAGCGGCGGCAACGCCGCCCTCGCCGCCGCCCTCGCCGCCGTCAGCCGTATCCCAGATTCAGATCCACCGTCGTTAGCCGTCGCGAGCCCGAGCAACGGCGTCGACCTCTCGGCCACCATGCCCATGAGGCGCACGTCAGGCGCTCCAAGCGACCATCATCCAGCGAGTCTCCCTCCAGCGCCGCCGCCGCAGGCCCCAGCTCAAGCCGAGTATGACGCCACGATCGCCTCGGTAGTTGCAGCTCAGCGCAGCAATCTGGAGTGGGCGATCTGGAAATCAACGACGTCACCGCTACGCGCGTCCGAAGAGCTCCAGATAGAGGAGGATGCCAAGACGTTCGCCAACGTGACGGGTACCAGCCGCGCCGTGGCCCTTGCGCACGTGTACAGTGGCAGGTACAGTGGCAAGTCGGTAGTGGAGGTAATCAACATGTACTTCGAGGGCGGCGGCGGCGGAGACAGCGGCGGAGACAGCGGCAGCGGCAGCGGCGGCGGCGGCGGCGGCGGCGATGGCAGTGGCGGCGCGAGCGTGCCTTCAGTCTCGCGGTTCGCGATCCCCACTCCGAGCCTGCCGACTGGAGCAGACTCCTCTCGCCTCAGCTCGTCACAGACCGAGGGCTCTACATCGCCACGAACGCCTTGCATGCAGGCCCACAACTACGGCTCGTCGTCAGTCGCGATCTCCACCGATGTCTATCTCGACGACCCTTATCCACCACCTGGTCAGCCGCCACCGCCACGGCTGGGAGCCTTGGTGGTTGCGCGCCACCTGCCCGATCTCGACGATCCTAGGCACAACATCGACGATCTCGTGGCTTCCTTTTTGAGGTTGGCGGTGTCGGTGGGTCTGACAGTTGACGAGGCAAAGGCGCGCTCGCTCGTGCGCCGATATCAGGAGCGTGGACTCACCAAAGTAGAGACCATGCTCACCACTTTCTTCGAAGAGGAGGACGGCGGAGGGTGACCGGGCCTATCGTAGGGTCGCGGTCGGCCAAACTGTGTGCAGCATTATGGGCTATGGGGGGGGTGTTGTAACGCCTCGAGTCCGGTTACCCGGTTTAACAATGTAGGGTATGAATTACCACGTGTGATGGTGTGAAAAAGTGAAATTGCCCATTATTGATAGCGAGAAGCCGCCTAGCCGCGCGGCCTTCTAATAATCGGCGCACACAGACGTTCAGACCGGGGGAAGACCGCAGTGTGAACTGTAATTAATAGAAACCCCTAGCTTGTTAGTAAATAAACTCATGAATTTCCCCCTTCGCCTACATGTATTGCACTTTTCTGACTTCAAAGAAAGAAACTAGTGTGTAATGAGGGGAGCGGAGCCGTCCTTTCCCGTCCTTTGAGACGGTGGGTGAGCGCGGGGGGACCGCGACGAAACTGACTGACGGTAAGCAAGCTTGCTTCCTTGCTTGCTTACTTGCTTGCAGGACAGTCTGAAAGACTGAAACTCCTTTCAACTTTGTCTCCCGCGACGAAACTGTCTTACTGACTGACCTTTGTCTCCCTCGCCATTCACAGCATTTTTCGAGCTGATCGCCTTTTGAACACGATGGTGAGCAATCAGATCGCGGTCTCTCTCCTCGAAGAGCGCGCTCGCGCTCTCGAGAAGCCCGCTCCTCTGGTGGACACACGACCAGCACCATCACTGACACTTGCCGTCCTATCTTCTGGTGCGCTATCAAGCGCCGTCGTGATGACTCTGCTGCACCGCGCCTATGCAGCCGTGTCGCGGCGCGAGCGCGCGCGAAGCGCCGTGGCCAGCCTTATCGCCGCGGCGGGTGCAGCAGTGGTGCTCCGTCAGCTACTCAGGTGTAGGGAAAACTCTGCACAGACCTGCACCGACTATCAGGAGCTACGCCGAGCCCTTCAGTGCGAGGCTGCAACCCTTCTCGAACGCCTCAAGTGCAGCGCGGGCAGGAGAAGCGTTGAGACCCAAACGGACGCTATCGCGACTATCGTGGCAACAAGAGCCCCGACACCCTCACCCATGACCGGAGGGCTGCTGCCGCCACCAATCGGGGTGGGCGCTCCTCCGCCTCCACCGCCGCCGCCGCTGCCTCAGCTGCAGGCGCCGCGTGCGCCGCGTGCGCCTCAGCTGCCGACAGCGGCGGACCTCGCTGGTGGGCTATCGAAGCTTCGGAGCGCGGCCGCAAGCACCACGCGCCCGCCCGTGGCCGAGGAGCGCCGTGCCGCCTCCACGCTGCCAGGAGCGCGGCTCGCAGGCGGCTTCGCCATCTCCCTTGATGACCTTTCCGGCGTGAAGCTGCGCAACGCTTCCGGAGACGCCGAGGGTCGCGCGGCTCCGGAGAAGCCCAAGGAGATGACGCCCGAAGGAGTGCGTGCGCGACGCAAGCTTAAGACGAGCGGAGCACCGCGCGCTGCCGCCACCGCAGCAGTTGCTGCAAAGGAGTTCGGGCCCGCCCACCTCGACGCCGCCCCAGCTCGCAACAACACGAAGGAGAATGGGACTGTGCAGGGCAAGGCGGTGGCGGCGTGCGCCGGAAGCGGGTGCGCCATCAAGGTCCCGTCGCCGCTCAAGCGCGGCCTGAGCGCACGCGTCGCCAGTCGGGACGAGCATGCGCACGAGCCCGTCGTAGGCGAGCATTCCGCCGAGATTCGTGAGATTCGGCGGCAGGAGCACGAGGACCCGGGTCGAGAGCAGGGGCCGCGGAGGGACGGCGTGCATGCGCGTGGCTCGTGGATCACGTGGGTGCGCGGGACCGCCGGAGGGCTGTCCATGTCGCTGTAAGTCGGTGTTCGCTGACGCTGGTCGTGTGTTCGCTGTAGGGCCGTAGCGTGCGATCATGTGTTGAGAGTGACTTGTTGATTGTTATTGTGCACCTGCACGCCGTCGAAGTTTAGTCTCCACTATCGACTATGTCGCTCCGCAGCGTCCCGCGCATTTTGTGCGGCCGAACTGGCGCACTGCGCCGCCTGCACTCACTTTTTATTCGCGGCCTTGGATGCAATCTGCTCCTTGCGAAAGGTGATCGAGACCCGCCGTTCGCCCCGCAGGTCTTCGCTGGCAATGCCGTGGGCATAGTTGAAGCGCACGTGGCCCGTCTGGAACTGCAGGGAGCGGCGCGGCAGCTCGACGCGGTGTGGCTTCTCTTCCTTGTCCTTGTCGTTCGTGTACGTCATCACAGCGTCGCATCCGAGCGAGAGGTTGCACAGTATCCGCCCGCTGAGCTGCCGGTCGTCGCAGTGGGCGCCCAAATAGTGACCCTTGGCCTTGGTGTAGCTGATGGCATTGGCCTGGTTGGGCCTCCAGGTGCCCCTTTCAAGCAGATGGGGGGCGAGGCTCGCCATCCGGTTGGCTACTGCGAGCAGCGGCGGCGGGAGCGGATCCAATCTGGGCGTCGCCAATCGTCCACTCGAGCCGGATCGCGTGTTGGCTCCCCATGATTTGCCTTCGTTGCCCGCACCGGATGCGTTCCACTTGGAGAGCTGCCAGCGGTTGGTGGGCGGCGGCGGCGGCTGCGAGGATGGGTTGTCGGCCGACGGCTGCCAGACACACGAGTCGCACCTGCAAGAGAGGAAGAGGACCGAGCGAGAGCGCTCAGAAGAAAGCAGCGGGAGGCGCGCCGCGCGCGCGCACAGCTGATACGGTGGGCAGCACACACACACAAAGAGAAAGAGAGAGAGAGATATAGGAGAGAGAGAGGAGAGAGAGAGAGAGGAGAGAGAGAGAGAGAGACGCGTGCCCCAGGCTGGGCTCGAGACGCACCACTCGATGAGGGCCGCCTCCTCCGCCTCGGACACAAAGTCCTTCACTAGGAAGAGGCCCGGTAGGTGCGCGTGAGGCTCAGGCTTCGTGCTGCCCACGTGGCGTGGCGGTGGCGCCTCGAGGAGCAGCCCGGGGCTCATCGCGTCAAGGAGACGTTGTTGTGCCTCGCGCTGTCGCATCTCATTGGCGAGCAGCTTTTGTAGGGTCTCGCACGCGACCATGCGGCAGCGCGGGCCAATGGCAGCCCACGCGTTCCCTAGGAGGGAAGCTTCGCGTGGGGGGTACTCGCCGCTCGCTGCGACCGCCGCCGCCGCCGCCGCCGCCTCCGCCGCCCATGACACCTCCGCCTGTGCTGAGGACGATGCCGAGCCAGAGGCTCTCGCCGCCGCCTGAGCTTTGGCGGAGACTTCTTCGGCCAATCGCATCGCTTGCACGGCTCGGTTCGTTGTCAGGCCGAGCCGACTGATGGCGACGCCGCGCAACCAGTCAGTGGCTGCCATGCGGTGCTCCCAGTCAGGTGGGATGACGCCAGCCGTCGCACAGCTCGCCATCCCCTCCGCCGCGCCTCGGTTGGCCGTTAGCGCCCTCCCTTCGAGCCAATCTTCCTTGACGTTGAGCGCTGACGAGCACGCCCACATCGCCCGCTGGCCAAGCTCCAAAGCTGCCTTTGAGGCGTCAGAGGGGGCGCCAGGCTCCAAGGCTGCCTCAAAGGCCGCCCCCTCTGACGGCGCTGCTCCAGCATCCTCTCTCGCTAGGACCTGCCTCAGAGAAGCGAGCACGGCCGGAGTGGCAAGCGCCTGGTCGAGCACATTCGTGCAGTGGAAGTCGAGAGACGAGAGCGGCACGTCGCCCCATCGAAGCCCACCCTCACCGCGCATCGCTCGTCGAAGCTCCGCCTCTGCGAGCGACGCGCCAGGTGCACGTGCGCCTCCGTCCGTCCGTCCGTCCGCGCCGTCACGAGCGCCGCCACGAGGGCTGCCACTCGAGCTCGGTTCCGGAGGTCGCACGTTGCCACCCAGCGCCTCGCGCACGATCGCATCTTCGAGCGTCAATCTTGGGCGCTCGTTCCCCTCGGCGCTCCCCTCGGCGCTCCCCTCGGAGCCGCCGCTGCTGAGCACGCGGCCGCTCAAGGCCTCTCTTGCGCACGCGCGCAGCCGCGCACCCCACGCGAGTGACTCGCTCGGCTGCTCAGCACCACGCGCCGACCACGTAGTGACCGCTTTGTGAAGCATGGCCACGTCGCCACCCATGCCGCCGTACGCGGCTCGCAGCAGCGCCGCACGAGCCACGTCCATCGCCAGTCGCGCATCCGCCGCGCTGTCCTCCTCAGAGCAGCCCCGGAACGCCGCGCAAGTGACCTCAACGTCACTCTGCCCAGGGCGCCCGGCAATCTCGACGGCCATCTCGCTCGAGGAGGGCGTGAGATTGGCGTCGAGATTGATGAGGTCCGCGAGCGACGGCAGCGGCGCACGCGCGCCATCACGCGGCCCCTCGCCGAGAAGGCGCTCTCGGTAACGGCTCGAGGCCAACTGCAGCGTGGCCGCAAGTATCAGGTTGACATGCATGCACGAGAGGGGCAGCGGCGTCTTGGCCGTGTGAGCGACCATCAGCCAGGTGAGCGGCCCGAGTAGCGGGGGCGGTAGGCCGTCCTCAAACGCGATGATCGGCAGCCGACGCAAGAGCTCCACCGCGCCGCTCGGGCTGCTACCTGATGAGGCAGGTCATCGGAGGTCATCCGAGGTCGTCGGAGGTCATCCGAAGTCATCAGAGGTCATGAGGAGCAATCAGCGTACCGGTAGGGTCGACGTGGCGGAGGAGAGCCCATGCGCATCGGAGAGCCTCGATGGGACGGCTCAGCCGGATGTTCTTTTGGAGCGCCGACTTGAGCACGGGCACGCTCAGGTTCGTCAGGCTGATCCGCAGGCCGCTGTGCGAGTGTTCAAACCATTCAGGCAGCGGCATCCCGCCGTCGTGCGCGCCGTCGTGAGCGCCGTCCTGAGCGCCGTCCCGAGCACTCGCGAGGGCCGATGCTGGCGTCTCCTGGCGCAGGATGAGCTTGACAGGAGGAGTACTGCGCAGGTCGACCTCACACGACCAAGCAGCCTCCGCCACCGCGGCCGCAGCCGAGCCTCCGCTGATCGTCGACCAAGCCAGCCGAGGCGGCGGGCCGGGAAGTAGGGTGCAGTAGACGTGCCGCGGCTTGAGTGCCTCGGCGCCACGTTTGAGCGCTTCGAAAGCATTTGGTCCCGCTGCCTTGGGAGGTGGCGGCTGTGTGATAGGCGATGGCTGTGAGCATGGCGCCTGCGCAGAAGGCGCTTGCGTGACGGGTGGTGGCCTGCAAATGGGATGTTCGGTGGCTGGCGGAGACTCGGCTGGCGGGAGTGCCAGCGCAGGTGGTGCCAACGCAGGCGGTTGCATCGACTCGTGTCTGGTGGTGGTAGTGCAACCCGAGTCGATGTGCTCGTTGATCAGAGAGAGTGGCACGCTGCGATTGCAGATGGGACATTCAGTGAACCGGGAGCCAACGGCCATGGTGGTACTCATGGCCGGAGTCGATGCATGAGGTCGCTTGGAAGGGACGGCTGGCTGTTGTGTCGTTGGCCTCTTGAGGAATCGATCCATGCCGAAAGCGACGCGGACGACTCGTCCAGCTTGGGTGCGTTCGACAGAGCGAGGCAATTTCCCGCCGATTCGCGAAGTCAACGAACGGACGAAGGAAGAGACTAAGGCAAGAAGGTGTGTGGTTCCCTGTGGTACAGTACTGCGCCTCATCGGGTTCCGGCACTGTTTCGGCCGCGCCGTTCACGCCAAGTCGCGCCGAAGTATTTCATGAGGACGATGTGCGAGCATCTAGGCCCCACGGACTTTGACGCGCTGGTCACCCTGCAGCAACGTCTGCCGCACGGCGCACCTGCGACTGTCCAGCTCCTTGCATACGCAGCGGGTGCATTACCATCCGCTCATGCGCGGCCTCATTCTAGGCGCTCGTCGAATCCGAGGAGCTCTGCCGCACACTCGTTGCAGCCGCTACTGCCTGAGGTCCAAAGCGCGTTGCATTGTGCAGTGTGCCGCATCTCAGTCCAGGAGCTTGCACTCGTGGGCGAATATGTAGGAAGATGTGCCGCAAGCCTGGATGACGACGGTCGCGAACGATGGGCCGAGCTGCTCGGCCGCACTCCGAGTGTGCTCTGCGAGCACCTCGAAGCACTCGGGCAGCTCGGCCACACGGCACACCGACTGCAGACCCTGGGCTCGCGGGCTGTGTGTGATGCGGCCATAACGAGCAACGCACGCGCGCTGAGCCGAGAGCTCCTCGCCGGTGCGGGCGAGGAGACGCTGCGAGCGACGGCGTGCTCAGCGACGTGTGGTTACGCGGACGAGGGCGGCCTGCGTGGCGAGCTTCGCCACTGGCCGGCGGCCCTACAGCTGCTTCTCGATCAGGACGACGCGCTCCTGAGCGCGAGCCTCGCTTCGGAAGACAACTTGCTCGTCGCCGAGGGCAGCGGCGCCTCGAGCGCCCTGCTCTTGCTCGCGACGACGCGTTCGGACGGGCTGGTAGTCCGGGCGTTGTGCGCCCTCGGTGCGTGTGAGCGCGCACTCGCGGAGGCACCATCCGCAGAGGCTCTTGCGAGCATGCTCGCGCTCGCCGCATTTGAAGGCAGCGGCGGCTCGAAGGACGCGGACGCCTTACCGGTAACCCTATCGGCACTCACAGATGCCGCGCTGCGCCTTGTCAGGATCCATTGGGATGCGCCGAGGACCCGCGGCCATAGGGCGGTGGCGCGCTCCTCGCCCTCGGCCGCGGGCGCCTCGGCACCACACTTGTCGCCGTCTCTGCAGGAATCTCCGATGAGCTCTGCAGACCCGACGTGCGAGGGGCCCACGGGCGCCGTCTCGGGCGCCGTCCCGGGCGCCGTCTCGGGCGCCATCAGCGCGCTGCATGTGGCCTCATTTCTGCTGGATGCGGACGGACTCGCCGTGATGCTCCGCCGCACGCCGCCCTCTCGCCTCGTTGCCGGCGCGCGCGCGGGCGCCGTCGCTGTTGACGGGCGCGGGCGTCAGCCACTGCACTACGTCGCGCACGGCGCCGAGCGCCACCGGCTGCTTGTCTACCTCTTCAACCCGCAACCCTTTCGCACGTGGCTGACGGCGCACTCACGCTCCCAACTGGGCTTCGCGCCGCCCCTTACGCGCCGCAATCTCACAGCGGAGCTCGCTGACGCGCAGGCGGCGGCGGTGTCGATTCTGACGAAACACGGTGCCTCGTCCATTGCGACGGATGCGCTCGGTCAGACACCCATCCACGTGGCGGCGGCGAGCGGCGCGAGCGTTGAGCTCCTGGTGCAATTAGCAGCGGCCGCGACACCAGCCGCGACCCCGGCCGCGACGGCAGCTGGTGCGACGGCGGAGGCGACAGGCAGTGCGCAGACGCTGCCCCACAAAGCGATCCAGCCGCAGCTTGATCTGGCTTCACTGCTCGCGCAACTCGATGCCACCGGCCGAAGCGGCGCCGAGTTGGCGGACGCGGCCGGCTTGCCTTTGGCTCGCCACCTTGCGGCCCTTGTCCCCGCGCCGCAGGCCTCGCCTCCTCTTTCCGGGCCAGACGCGATCAGCTCGCAGGGCGGCGTGGGAAGTGCTGTGGGAAGTGCTATGGGAAGTGGTGATGGGGGGCGCCATCCCATTCCCGACGTAGCTGATCTGCTCGGGGGCACTCGTTCCACAGCGAGATGTGAGCTCGACGTGCTGGATGCGCATGAGCTCAGCGCCGCCGAGCTCGAGGCTCGCTACCTGCGCCGTGGCCGCCCCTTTGTGATGCGTAACGTGACGGCCGACTGGCCTGCGCGAAAGTCGCTAGGGCACGACTCGTTCCACGCCACCTTCGCCACGGTCGCGTGGGAACCTCAGCTGCTCCTTCCGGGCGAAAAGACCCTCCTTGGCCCCTACCTACGCCGCGCGGCCGCCGGTCAGATCCGCAGGCCGATTGCCTTCAATCGACCATCGGACCCCGGCGCGCTGCACGTGATGCAGCAGGAGGTGCGATGGCCTTTGGCATTGAGGGGCCACAGCAAGCTCCGGAGCGCCCGCGCCCGCGCCAGCGCCAGCACAGCGGTATCCTCCGCTGAAGACGACGAGGAGTACGACGAGGGCAGCAGCTCCCGAGGAGCCCGTGCAGGCCTCGACTTCTTCGTCGGTCCGAATGCATCGGGTACGCCGATGCACCACCACAGTGCCGTGTGGAATGCTCTCATCTATGGGCGCAAGCTCTGGGCGCTCGTGCCGCCCGCGCGGGCCACCTTCGGCAAGGTGGCCCGGCAGCATCCTCTCGATTCGGACTGGTACAAGGTGTGGCTGGGGCGCGGCGCCACCGGGCGCACCAAGGCCGACGCCAATGCCGACGCCAAGGGCGGCACTAAACGCGCTGGTGGGCGGGCCCAGCGCTACATCTTCTGCGAGCAGGAGGCAGAGAGTCTCGTATACTTGCCGTCGAGCTGGGCGCATGCGACGCTCAATCTAGAGGAGGGCGTTGCAGTGGGCGGCTTCCTGCACGACGAGGGCAGCCTCGGGCTACACATGCAGCTGCTGCACGCGCCCCGCGGCATGGGCAGCCTGCAGAACGCTGCGACCCTCCACCGCGGCTGGTACCAAAACGTGGCCCCCGCCTTTCCGGAGCTTGGAGCTTGAAGCGAGTTGCTGACAGTGAGCGAGTGTTTCTTTGAAACGAGAAATGAGTAGCACTGAAGCTACACTGAAGCATCGACTGAAGCATCTAATTCCTGAAGTCGAAAGGGGGTGCTAGGCGGTCGACGTGCTTCGCGGCGGCGGTCGCGGCTCGGCCAGAGGCCGCCGCGAAGTCATGGGGCTTGGGCTCCGATGCGATGCTGCCGCGCTTGCGCTGCGCCTCGGCCTCGGCGGCGCCCAACGCGGCCCGATCGATGATCGCCTTGAGCGGGCGCGGCACCGCGGTCAGCACCGTCTTAGGCGAGCCGATTGTCGTGTCACCGGACTGTGGTGCGATTCTCACCTCACCGGGACTTCGCAGCGCCGCGTAGCGCGGCTGCCAGCCCGCATTCGGGTGCCACGAGCCGGGGGCCATCGCCGGCGGATGCCATGAGCTCGGCGCCGTGCCGGGCGTCGTACAACGTGGCGAGAGCGCGAGCCGCTCGATGAGGCTTAGGATCCGCTCCGCCGTTTCCTTGGGGGTCGGATCACTGTCATCTTTGCGGTTCAACTTGCCCGACGTCTTTGCCCGGGCGACTGCGCGCTTCTCATGCGCCGCGGGCCTTGAGTTCGCGGGCACCGCGGGCAGCTGGCTGGGAGCTGGTGTCAACGGCGCGGCTCCCTTGGCCATAAACTGGCGCAGACCGTCAAACTCGGCCTCCACCTGAGTGATGCCGGCAAGGTTCTTGTGCTTGAACGGGCGGCTCGCCAGGCGCAGGTCGTTGGTATTGACCTGCACCGCGCTGTCCACAGCGGAAGAGGCACCCTTGCCAGCCGCTGCCAGTGTGGTTGCTGCAGAGAGATCGAGCTTACCGTCGCCGCCATTGCGTTCCATCCTCTGGAGGCTGCGTCGCTGCGACGCGCACAGCAGCTCGAGACGCTCGAGCGCGTCCTCAGCAGAGGATATCTCAGCGTGGGTGGCGGTAGCGAACCGCTGCTCGACTGCGCTGATCAGTGCGGCAAGCGGCTGCTGCCCGAGAGAAGTCGACGAGGGCGACGACATGGCTCCGCCAGGGAAGTTTTGAAACAGCTGTTTCTTTTTTCGGAACCCCCGGGGTTTCCCGTGCGGAGGTCATACAAACGCGCAACCGTGGGGCAACGACGCGCTTGGATGAGTGTTGTTGTACGTGTGGATCCGTTTCAACTTCTCACACACGCACGCACTTCGCCCTGCCCCTTGCTTGCACACTGTATATCTTAGTCCTTATCATTCATGTCATC
>Ga0209550_10005345_pt1 | contig 12058 bp, 9 predicted proteins | sample LauGreSuBDMM15SN_2_FD_187567 | JGI IMG/M metagenome (GOLD analysis project Ga0209550, IMG submission 187567) | Freshwater lake microbial communities from Lake Michigan, USA - Su13.BD.MM15.SN (SPAdes) (version 5) | ecosystem: Environmental > Aquatic > Freshwater > Lake | place: Lake Michigan, USA... | reverse complement strand
ACAAAGCTTTGCAGTCTCGACAGCATAGTCCGTCGTTTGCTGCTTATTAATTGTGTCTCTTGCCCAACCCATTGAACCTACAAAATCTACTCTGCCAAATACCACGCCGTTCGCACCTTCAGGTTCACTGATAGCAGCGATCAGGGATTCGCGATTTTCATAACCCGTGATTGTCTCCATATTAAAAAGAAAGTCTGTGTCCTGTTGTTCATCTTTAGAGTAAACAAGATTCTTCGCGAGTACATACTTACTCGCGGCATAGGCTGACTCCACCATAGGGGCAACAATGTAACGAACGCCAATTTGCTTTGCTTCTAATAAATCTCGAATTGCTTCACAGCCACCAATTTTTACAGTCATTGGAAGCCCTGATGCGCGCGCAACATCAACTAGACGAAGTAACTCTTCAAGACGTGTGCCTTCGGCTTCAAACTCAGCCTTCACGCTCACAATTCCAAAATTCTCGCGACCTCTGGTGAGAATTTCAACCATCTTGCGTTCAGTCTTATTCATGATTCCCTTTCGCCATTTAAAACCCTATTTTAATCAGGAAATGCAGCTATATGTCCTTTTACGGTTCGAGACACTTGGTTTTGCAGATCGCTCAGCATTACGCCTACCCTCCCAGCCAGTATTTCGAAATCACTATCGCGTGGAAAATAATCGTCGAGTAAATCATCTTGGACTGGTCTGACTATTTCTATATTCGGGAAATGCTCTGCCACTAATTCTGCGAGTTTACCTATTTCAATCTTTGTGCCACCCGAATTGATCGTAATACTCTCACCGTTAGCGGCAGCTTTGACAAGAACCTCGATAAATTCTCCAGCATCGACATACCGTCTTATTACAGATCCGCCAGATTTAACAACTATTTTCTTTTTGGTGTGAGCTGTTTGAATAAAGTCGCTAACTGCATAGGCGGGGTTATATGGCATGAACTCACCAGTCGCGCCCCAAAGTCGACCAATCACAACATTAGCCCCTACTTTTTGAGCAGATTGAAGAACTAATGCCTCCTCAATACGCTTGCAGAACCCATAAGGATTTCTCATAATGTCGGTTTCTAATTCACCAGAATTTCGATCAAAAATAGCTCCTGAAGAAACAAGTACAATCCACTTTGGTTTAGATTCTTCAATAATTGCGCAGGCTTTAGAGATGAGTGACATGTTTATTGACACAAAATCTGAAAATCCAAGCGATTCCACTTTGTCTCGTGTCAAGAATGCTAAGTGAATCAATCCTTCTAGGGACTCACAGGGGATTGCCGGTAAGAAACTCTCTGTGGGTAATGCAGCCCCTGCATTGTTTTCTATATTTCTTCCATTGGAAGAATAGAGTACAAGATTTTCTAAGGGGAAGGAAAGGGACAGCTTCTCGATAGTTTCACGACCAAGCCATCCAGTTGCTCCAGAAACTGCTATCCGCTTTGTCAAGATCTACTCCCTAAGAGAAGCAGGTAAGAATCTGAACACACTCTTAGATATTTCAGCTGAAAGCGGAGGATCCATTAGGTGGATGGGGTTTGAACGCATTTTTCCATCCGAATAAATTTTACTTGTGACCTTTGGTAAATAGGATTGGTCTGGGTGGATGTTGACTATAAATGCCGCAGGTCCTTTTTGATTCAGCAACTCGAGAGCTTCTGAATTTCCTAACAAATTCGAAGTTATCTCTACAGCAGGAATATTGAAAGCTTTGAAAAGCTGTATCCATTCCGGTAAACCTACTCCCGTGGCTTCGTCACAACCTATGTAGGCGCCATTGAAATATGCTTTTTGGGAAACACGGATCGAGGCGTACCCAAGATTAGAAAAAATAAACATTTTTAAATTTAGATCTCTTACTTTTACTGTTCCCAGTTCTTGGAGATTTTGCGCAAACCCACCATCACCTTCAACTAATATTGTCCGACCAGACCGATTGGCCACCGCGGTCCCAATTGCGCCGGCTAATCCATATCCCATGCTCGCGAGCCCCTTATTGTTAGTCATCAGTTGGCCCTGCTTCTGAGAAAAAGCCTGCATCATGGAAGTATATGAACCGCCACTGCTACATGGAATAACGCTATCTACCTCTGAAAGCAAACCGCCAAGTTCCTCAACTAATGCAAATGGATTGACATACTCGCTGAACTGATATGTTGCCTTCTCAACTGTGGGTAATTCACGGCGAACAAATTGAATGAAATCCAGCCAGCTTGCGAATTTTTCCTTAATGTTGAGTTCTGCTGCAAGGTTCAAAATAGATTCGAGTCCCTCTTTTGCATCTAAATTTAAAGATAAATCGGAATTTGGGTGAGAAACGTCAAGCTCGTGTTGATCGATATCGATCCTAATAATTTTCCCAATCGGCACAAAACACTCCCAGTTAAAGCCTGTCTGTTGCAAGCCAAGACGCGCACCGATGGCAATTACCAAATCAGATTGTTGAATTACCGTGTTCGCCCAACGCATGCCATATGTGTTTGGCCTTCCTGCAAATAGAGGATCCTCAGAATCTAGGTAGTCTGCGGCGTTCCATGTAGTCGCAATCGGAATCCCTAATGAGTGTAGGTGTTCTAGATTTTTCTTGAAAAATGAAAAGTCCAAACCTCCACCGACTAGAAATAGTGGCCGTTCTGCTTCAGCGAGTAGATTCTTTAAAGAGGTCACTTGTTCTTTTGTTAATTCACGTATAAAAGGTGCCGTTGAGCCACCTAAAACATTTGTTACTGAATTTAGATCATCAGGAGAAACTTCCATCGCGGTCACATCGAGACATATTTCAAGAAAGACTGGGCCTTTTCTTCCAGACTTAGACAAGTTACTAAGATGCGAAATTTCATTCTCGGAAATCGGTTTCAAAAGTGTTTCAGAATACTTAGAGATAGGTTCAATAATCGATTTCCCATTTATCTGTTGATGCCCGACCTGGCGCACCTCAGAATTATTCATAAATTCAGTGCGTGCCTGTCCACCAACTATCAATAATTCACGGCTTTCAAGCCATGAGCCTGCAATCGCGGTCACCAAATTTGTAATACCTGGCCCAGCGGTAACTAATGCAAAAGCCCGATTATTGTTTTCTCTATTTGCGGCATTAAAATATTCAGCTGCTATGCCAGCGCTCACCTCATGCACAACAGCAATACACTCCATGCGAGTGCGAGCAGACTCAAGCAAATGCATAACATTCCCGCCGCCAACAAAAAAGCAATGTGTGTAACCCGCTTTAACAAGGGATTCAATAAAATAATCAGAGTACTTCATAGTCAAAGCCTAACTTGTCGAGCGACAAAGTCAGCGAATTTAGACATTTTTCAAGATTTACAGAAGTCATTTCGAATCTTGTTTCAATAAGTTTTCCCGATTGCTCAGGAAGGATGAGCACTTGTTGCATTTCCGAATTCTTTTTATCTCTTTTTATGGCATCCAAGAATACATTCGAGTCGAATTGAAACTTTGGGACCAACCCCACTATCGCTTGTGTCTCATCCTGTATATAACTACAGAGATCTTGACATGAATCGACTTGATTAGACCTAAGAATTGCCGAATACATTCCTATAAAAACACCCACTCCATGGGGAACCGCATAACCTGACGCAGATTCCAAAGCATGCCCGAATGAGTGCCCAAAATTTAAAAGCTTTCTCTCCTTCTTATCAAATTCATCGACTTCGACAAACCACTTCTTTGTTCTAAGGCTAAGGAAGATCGCACTTAGAATATAATCTGAATTTTTTGAAAGTTTCCATTCCTTGGATAGGGATTCGAAATCTCCCGCAGTCTCTTTTCCAGCTGCAAAACAGATTTTTACACCTTCAGCAAGCCCTGAGGCGATATCAACATCATTTAGTGTTGTTAAGAACCCAGGATCAATCAGAATCATTTTAGGGGGGTAATAATTTCCAATTAGGTTCTTGTGCTCTCCAAGATTTATCGAACTTTTACCACCAATACACGAATCGAGCATCGACATTAATGTTGTTGGGACGAAATACCAATCTATTCCTCGCATATAGATTGAAGCCGCAAGAGTAACCAAGTCTTGAAGTGCACCACCGCCAACCGCAATTATTTGATCCCCTCGAGTAATGCCGAAACCAGCTAGTGATGACAAAATGTCCTTTACAGTATCTAAAGTCTTCTCTTCTTCATTAATTCTTATTTCGACAAAAAATTCCTCGTCCGAGAAAAGCTCTAAGGATCTTTCTCGAACATTTGTATCGACTATTAACACATTCCGTTTTCCAGATATCTGCAACTTTTGAAAATCAGTTCCGATAAAGTACGAAAATTGCGAACTCTTCACTTCTATTTCAGATGGTGCGGACATGTGACCAGCCATTATCAACAGTAATAAACTGACCATTTACTCCTCGTGAATCTGCAGATAATAACCATGTGACTACTCTTGCTAGCTCTTCTGTAGTGACAAGTGTTTGAGTAGGTGTTTCCATTTGTACTCTCTCAATTTGTGACTCAGATAGATTTTGTCTTGTCATTTTTGAATCTACAACGCCTGGAAGTACTGAATTAATTCTTAATCCTGTTCCTGAAAAATCTGCCATAACTGAATTTACCAACCCTTCTAGGGCTGCTTTTGAAACAGAGTAAGAAAATTTATTTTTTCGCGTTAATTGTTGCCAAACACTACTGATGACCACCAAACTACAATTCGTTGTAAGTAAATTTTGTTTTATTAGATAGCGCAGTGATTCCACTATGTACACTAGATTCACATTTAGCATCTCTTGAAAGTTATCAGAATCAAGTAAAGTATCATTGGTGTTGAGTCCTTGGGCCCAAACGCAACCATCAAATTTTACTTGCAAATTCTTTAAGGGCTCGAATCCATTTATAGTCTGAATATCACTCGAAATTGAACTGTTGGATACATTTGTAACGACTATTCCTTTTGCGGACAATTCTTTTGAAATAGCCGAGCCAATAGTCCCTGATGCCCCAAATACTAATACTCTCATTTTTTCTCTAGAAATTCCGATACGAGATAATTAGGGCGAGCTTTTACCTCTTCATAAATGAGACCAACATATTCACTCAAAACTCCCAGCATTAATGAAACAATTCCAAAGACCAAAAGAAAAAGTCCTACTAAGGTCCCAAAACCGGCAAACGGAACACCAACAAACACCCAAAGAAAGAACAGTGGCACGATTGAGATGAAGGAGATAGCCGACAATACAAACCCAAATACAGTTATCATTCGAAGTGGCTTGTATGAGTGAGCAAAAATTCCCTTAAATGCAAGATCAAGCACTTTAGAGGTATGTGCGTTTGAAACGCCACCAAATCGCGGTGGGCGCGCCATGGGGATGCCAATAGACTTGAAACCAGCCCAGGCAAACAAACCTCTAACGAATCTATTCCTTTCTGTCATCCCGCGTACTGCTTGATAAACTTTCTTATCTACAAGTCGGAAGTCAGAAGCATTCCGTGGAATTTGTCCGTCAGTTAACTTTCCTGCGAGCCAATAAAACAATTTGGAATTCATCGTTCGAATAGGACCAGTTCCTTCTCGCTTTGTCACTATTCCATAGATATTTTCGTAGCCTTCCTCCCACTTTCGGAGAAAGGTTGAAATGAGCTCTGGCGGATCCTGTAAATCTGCAGTCATCAAAATACATGCATCACCCTTTACATAATCAAGGCCGGCGGTTAACCCGCCATCCATCCTAAAATTTCTAGATAGCTTCAACACTTTGAAGCGTGAATCCGCTTCTGAAATGAGTTGTAGTTTTTGCCAAGTTGAATCAATTGAGCCATTTTCAACAATTATTGCTTCAAAATCATATTGGGGCTCAGAATCAAAAACTTTTGAAAGTCTTGTAGCTAACTCATCAACACAATCTTCCTCGTTATATGCAGGAATAATTAGACTAATTAATCTCTTACTCATGCTACTTACCCGCTAAATGTGATTTGTACCAGGAAACAGTTTTTGTTAAACCATCTTGAAGAGTCACAGATGATTTCCAGCCTAAAATTGATTCTGCTTTTGCGCTATTTAGATGTTGATCCTTGATCTCTGACTTGGCAGTATTTTGAATCTCAGGTTCAATATATTTTTCCACTACTGCATTTGAAATATTCTTGTAGAGCTCCAAAACTGATAATGGTTCGTCGCGTGAAAAGTTAAACGCCTCACCATTGATATCTTTAATTTGGCTAATCTCTGAAAGTTTTAAGTAGGCAGATACGACATCGTCGACGTGCACATAATCTCTTACAAATGTTCCATCGCTCCTAAGTACTGGCTTTTTATTGCTAATAAGGTCTCGAATTGTTCCTGGAATAATTCTGCTCCAGTTTAAATCTCCACCACCATAAATGTTTCCACAACGTGCGACGGTGACTGGGACACCGTATGTACTTCCATATGATTGAGCGATTAAATCAGTGCAAGATTTTGAAACATCATAAGGTCCATCGCCATGCAGTGGAAAATTTTCAAGATAGGGAAGAGTGTCAGACGATCCATATGCTTTATCGCTTGACGCAACAACAACAGATTTAATCGAGCCTTGAGACTGTCGCGCAGCCTCCATTACATTCCAGGTACCTTGGATATTTGACTCAAATGTGGAAATCGGATCTGTCAGTGCCGTACCAACAATAGTCTGCGCACCCAAGTGAAAAATATCGCTGGAGTCATTAATAAATGTGGCTCTCGCTACATCTTTATAGTTACGCAAATCACCATTCACTACCGAGATCCGATTAATGTCGCCACTTCTAATTAGTTCTGAACTTGGATCACTATCAAGAACCAACGCAGTTACATGCGCACCTTTATTCAATAAGTCGCGTACGAGCCATGATCCAACTAGTCCAGTTGCACCAGTAACTAGAACGCTTCTGTTCGCCCAGAAATTCATTGCCAGACCTTCCATGGGGCCGTATTTGCATCCCACATCTCGTTAAGCATCGACATCTCACGGTAGGTATCCATAGGTTGAAAGAAGCCATTGTGTTTAAAGGCAACAAGCTGACCATCCTTTGCGAGGTTTGCCATTGGCTCACGTTCTAAAATCGAGTTTGGGCCGAGGTATTCAAAAACCTTGGGTTCAAAAACAAAGTAACCAGCATTAATCCAACCAGCCGACTGTGGCTTTTCCTGAAAACTCTCTACAACGCCATCATCATCCATCTCGAGAACGCCAAATCTCGAAACTGGACGAACTGCAGTTACCGTTGCTATCTTGCCGTGAGATTTATGGAATTTAAGCAATGCACTTATATCCACATCTGCAAGACCATCACCATAAGTACACATAAAGGTTTCTTTGCCGACATAGTCTCTTACTTTGAAAACTCGCCCACCTGTCATTGTTTCAGCGCCTGTGTCAGCTACTGTGACTTCCCAACCGGCTTCTTCTAAAGAACCATGGGTCTTTGAAGTTTCCTTTGATCCGATCTTTACCGTGAAGTCTGAATTCATTGCTTCAAATTCATGAAAGTATTGACGGATAGAGTCTCCACGATAACCTGTACAGACGATAAAGTCCTGATGGCCATAATGCGCGAAAGTTTTCATGATGTGCCACAAGATTGGTTTTCCACCCACGGGAACCATCGGCTTTGGTCGAAACTCTGTTTCCTCCCGGAGCCGAGTACCAAGGCCACCAGCAAGAAGTATCGTTTTCATGAACAGTAGTATCCCATACGACAACAGTAATTTTACAAATTCAACCTTTTCGCGACCAGTCAAGCAAACGATCTCTGCAAAACCAACCGCGACTACCCTGGAGAAGTCATTGGTTTCAGGTTCAAACCTTGAATGACCGCCGAGAATTGATTCAATTGAAAATCAATTGGTGCCTGCGATAAATCATTCAACCTTTACATTACTTTTACGCTCTTCATAAATCGCGAGTCCAATAAATATTAGTAGTCCTAAAGGCTGAAGCAAAGATGCCGTCGAAAACTGAGTGCCAGGCATAAAATAAAAAGCTGTAGGAGCAAAAAGTGGAACGGCGCTCCAAGTAGTGATCTTTTTTAGGAAGATTGACTGGGCTTTCTCTCCACCTGAAATTTTTGTTGGATTTCTTGATCGCCTCTTACTTGCATTTTGTTCTATGTCAGTAAGTAAGTAGAAATATAAAAGAACGATGAGCGCTCGGTATGTAAATGACTGTGTTGGTATTAATAACACTACTCCACTTAATATCAAGAATTCATTTGCTAAATTCCTGGCTTTGAAAAATAGATAGATAAGTGTACCTAGGAGTATGACAATTATCATTGAGGAAAAATTACCATTGACAAATGCTAAAGAATTATCAATAACGTCTTGTGATATGTTGAAAGGATTTCTCGCCATTAAGGCAATGTGTCCAATAAATAAAAGCGAAGAGAACGAAAACGTGTTTTGAAATGCAGAAGTGCCGAGCATAGTTTGATCCAATATTGCAGAGGAAGAAATGTTTGCAATTTCAAAGAGGTTCCTATAGCCAAGAGTATACGAAGCAGAAATTGTTAGGGAAATTGCTAACAAAGCTGTAACAGAAAATAGCAACCGATTTTTTTTCTTAAGAAATAGTAACAAGAATAATATTGGCCAAATTTTGAGCGCTATCGCAATTGCCAAAGTGCCCGCAGCGAAAAGATATTTCTCTTTTTTCCAAGTTAGTACCGAAATCCAGACTAAGAAAATCGCCAAAAGATCTAGATTTCCACGGACAACCCCAAAGACAAATGGAAATGAGAGAAAAAATAAGAGGCCAGCACCTCTCTTATTCGAAGAGCTCACAAAGAGGAAATAGAGTGTCCCTAACATGACTCCAGCAATTGGGAAAAATGACAAATTGTTTGGGTCGTAAAATGACATCAAGCGTAAAAAAAGGATTCCCAGAGGTGGATAATTAGTACCACCTAGATCATACGGGCGGTCAAATTGTGATAACTGCGAAAGCTGATAGAAGTCAGAAAAGGCGGCACCGGTTGGGCCAAATGGACCTGGATTAATAGCACCCGTTGTGTCAATCGGGTTTCTGAACCAAGCCAAGAGCGTCAACACCCAAGACATTCCTACGAGCCCATAAAGGGATTTACCAAAAGTTTGTTTAATGTCGATTGTCTTTTGACTGCCTTGAAGCAATCTATTTAGTAGCGCCACTGTTGCAAATGCAAATATCCCAAGAAGCAATGTGATGTATCCAACTCTTAAGAAAGGGTTCCCTTTTCTCTCCACGCTCTGTTCAACAATGCTTGCAGTAAAGATTACCTCTCCCGCTCTTTTGGGTGTGTTGACCGGAGATAGGCTATTCACAAAAAAAGGCGAGTTTTCGTACCTGTGACTATAAGCGATTTTCTCATCCACAAAAATAAAAAGAGATTCGCTTTTTTCAATTCGAATTCTGATTCTACTGAACTCTAAATCCTCGGGAGTTGCGTATCTGAAAGCAGTAGCACTTCCATAGCGCATCGGAATAGTTATTAATAGGCGATGGTCCCGATTCCATGAAAGCCCTATCCCATTTTCCTTATTCGTAAAGTCTTCAATGTATAATTTTCCTCTATGGGGTGAAACTCTTACCTGAATGTCGAAGGTTTGAGTCAAATCACCTTTTAGAGCCTGACCACTAAATTTTGACCCAGTTTGACACTCTGCACCGCTGCATACAATTTCTGTACTCGTTGGCAACATCCATAATGCGAGAAGTGCGCATGTTAAGACAAGGTAAATCGCCTTGCGGGCCAGTGGATTCAAAGAATTCACAGGTTCAAACTCCCTTTCCTATAAATGCAATGACGTTTTTGTCTCGATAAATCATCTCAAATCCTCTGGGGGGGGGCAGGAGTCCACGTTGCAGTACAAATGCTGAAAGACAAGAATCTGCTACACATTGTCCATTGGGAATTAGGTAAGAAATTTCTCTATCTGGCCTACTTCGTAGCCCCGATAATTCAAATCCGCGACTTGGTAAAAAGTACCTAACATCTCCTTGTAAGACCATTGATATTGCACTACCAGTCCAATTTCCAACGATCACAACATCATGCTTATCAAGCACGGCTTCGGAGAATTCTTTATTTGTCTCCAAACTGAAACTTCTAAAATCAATCCAATCATTCATCCAAGTTAAACTAGATAAGCTAATAAGAATGAGCAAAAATACTCCTCCTTTTTGAAAAAGATTTTGTGCCTTCTTTTTCAAATGGGAAGAATATTCAGATGAAATATTTAAAAGTATAAGTGGCGTTCCATAAGCCATTAATTTCCACACTTGATAATTATTGGTTCCTCTAACTGGAGTGCCGTCTGGCGCATAGGTCAATATTCCGTTAAGTCCTTTTCTATAAACTATGACACTTATTAGTAGATACGCGATAAGAATCGTGGCAGAAAGTATTGTCGTGTTCTTTGAAAATGATTTTGCCAACAAGAAAACAAAGACAATGCTTGAAAAAATCGTGAGAAGAAGAAATCCAAGTCCCCATGAATGATTTTCAGATGAGTATGGAAGCCAGTTAAACACGCCAAGAAGATTCACTGGAAAGGCAATTTTCCCTTGATCCCAGCCGCCTACCACTCCAGTGGATCTAAATCTTTCCAGAATCAGGCCTGAGAATGCGGCAATTTGATGTGCATTTATCAAGACTATTAGTCCGCAATATATGAGAACTTTTCGACTAATACTAAGATTGATCTTTGAGCGAATACCACTGTTTAATCGGATGAGTAGAACATAAATGAAGTACAAAATAGCAAATATAATAATTGAATCTTGATAAGCATTCAAAGAGAAAATTAGAAAGATTGCGATCAATGGCATAGTTATTTGAGAGATATATTGTTTTTGCACGAAGTATATTGCTGAAATCATAAAAGGAAGTGAAATGAACTGACCGTATCCCCCTTCCATTAATACGGAGATTGTGTTTACATTGAATATGGAGACAAAAACGACAGCCATTACAAAGTTTGGCGAAATGTCTTTCATTTTCAATATTCCAATTATCAACAAACTTAGCGTGATGACTGCCCAGATCATTCCACCTACCATTATGTTATTGAGCCAATCGGGCATGAAGGTGCAATATCCTGCTAGTAGCTTTGGAAGCCCGACTCTGTTGGCACCGATAAGAAACTCGCCAGTAACTTGATCGGTAAATGATGGGATTCTGCCTATGTAGGTATCCTGAAATTGAATTGGATTCCTGAAGGCTTCACTTACATTTTGTAGACCAAGTTGTAGGTTTATGGATTCAGTCAATTTCTCTCGTGAGGAGTTTTCGCAAAAATACTTCGTGGCGGCTGTCCATCCGGCAAGATCTGGTCCAACTCGGAATGACATCCTTGTTGAAGTTAATGTTGGATTTTGTAGGATTGCGGTCAGGAAACCCAAACCGAGAGTAAACAATGAATATTTTATTTTTTCAGTATTTTCTAACAAGCGCTCTTTGAGTGAAATTTTTGAAGAATGAGTTTTTTTGATTTTGGAAATAGAAAATAGAAGGGCAATAATAAAGACTGCGATTAGCACGGGCGCAAAGGAATTCTCTGCTATTTCTACGATGCTCGCTAGCCAAACCAGAAATGCCATACCTGCTAAATTTAGGAATGCAAGATTTAGGTAGGAATTAGATTTCGGTATTTTGCCCGTAAATAAGCGCCCAACAAGTGATGTGCACGCAAAAATCAAAAGACCGCAAGTAATCGAAATCAACATACTGCTAAGGACCTACAAATTTTTCTGGGCATTGATGTAATATTTGAAAATACCCAAATGTTTATTCAACTGACTTCGAGCATTCATGCTTTAAAATTACCATGACCAGCCAATAACCTCTGGGATGAGTACCTCCCAGATTCCATATGACTAGTCCAACCTCACAGCACCACTAGGTGTCGTCAGATGCACCGCAACAATTCCATATTCCCCATCATTTGTGGATGGGTCAATAAACTCAATATCCGCCCCGTTTAATCCATCCATGATTTCTGCCTTAAACCATGAATCAGATAGGTGATCAGTATCAGCGATCGTAATCTTCTCAATTGCAGCTACTGCTTTTCCATCTTGTGAGGGATGATCTGCGGTTAA
>Ga0209550_10005344_pt1 | contig 12059 bp, 7 predicted proteins | sample LauGreSuBDMM15SN_2_FD_187567 | JGI IMG/M metagenome (GOLD analysis project Ga0209550, IMG submission 187567) | Freshwater lake microbial communities from Lake Michigan, USA - Su13.BD.MM15.SN (SPAdes) (version 5) | ecosystem: Environmental > Aquatic > Freshwater > Lake | place: Lake Michigan, USA... | reverse complement strand
GAGATGCGGATTAGCAACTTTCTCTAAAATTTTTTTATCAGGGCCGTGTAGTTGATAACTAGTTTTTTGGCCCAAGGCTTTTAGTGAAGATTTCATGTTGAATAGAGTTTGTTTATCCTATTGCATTTCCGCCTCTTGCTCTAGAAGAATCTAATGCAGCTGCCGAAGATTTTCTTGCTGATGATGGAGGTGTTTTTTTATCAGCACCAGAAGCGGGGAGAGTAACGCCGCTTTGTGGTCTAGATTTTGAAGCAGCAGCAGAAGCGGGAGCAGCTCCTCTTGCAAAAGACTGCGCCGGTGGCAATGGAGCTGGTGTTACGCGAGCTTGAGAAGCTAACGCAGCATCGGCTTCTTTACCAAAGCCAAAAGCTTGCGGAGCTGCGCTACCATAAGAAACTTCCTGAAAACGCACCTCACTTTTTCTTCTGCCTAAAGGCTCTTCAAAAAACTTACGAGAAACTTCTGCTCCATCTTTGCAAATTGGCTCGTCTCTAGGGGTTCTGGCGTTATATTTTGATACTTTTTCAAGAGCGATTCTAAACTTTGGATTTTTTAATTCATCTTGAAAAACTTCTTCAGCTTTGCAGGCTTGCTCATATGTTTTAATTTCTTCTTTTATAAAGCACTGAATTGCTGCCAAAGCTTCGTGTGGGTAAAAAAATCTATCCGCTTTTTCTTGTGTTAAATGAAATCTGGCAAAGCAATCTAATAATTCTTTAAAGCCGTCAGACGCGCTTTTTCCAGACATTTTTAAATCATCGGCGCTAAATGTTCTAACGCCTTTAGCTTCAAAAACGCTAGCTTCTTCTCTTGCTTTATCTTTAATTTTTTTGCCATCAGCACTTGCTTTTTTCTCTCTTGAATCGCGCGGTAATTCTGATCCGAATAATCTTGCCGAGGCAGTTAAGGCGGCGCTGGTTAAAGACCTCATCATAACATTTTCATCCCTTGCAAGCTCTCGCTCTCCTACTAAATAGCAAACAGATTTAGGAACAGAAATTGCAGTTGTGCTTAAATATTGATCGAGCACTCCAAGATCTAAGGCAGCCCCCTTTGCTGCAAGAGCTACTCCTTTGTTAAAAATTGCAGCATCAGGAAAAGATTTATCGGTAACCACAACTTCTCCTGTTAAAACTTGAGCAAATTGGTCGGTAAATTTTTTGCCATCCGGAGTTAATTTTAAAAACTCTCTAAAAAGTGGCTCTATATCGTCTTTATAGCATTTTACTTTATAAGTGTTGGCTTCAACATTTTTGTTAATTATGGCGCCCATTTGTTTGAATATAGCCAGAGCTTCTTTGCTAAGCTTTGTGCCAAAAGCATCTTGCATTACTTCTTCAAACCGCTTGCTAGTTGCAAGAGTGCTTTTTATATAATCGCCGATGAGTAGCTCTCCTAACTCTTCCATTGTTTCTCTTGCGACTGTCATTACCTCGACTCTTTTTCTATCTTCTTCTTTTGTGCCAACATAAGGAATATATTGAGACGGCTTGCCTAAATTGAACAATACATTATCTGCCCATAGCATTTTTTCCATCAGTTTGTTGCGTTGCGCTTCTGATAAAGACGGATTAGCAAGGCTTCTTGTTGTTGCTTCATATTCAGCTTCGCTGATTTTGTTTCCTAGTCCTCCGGCAAAAGCGCCATATAAATCAAACTCGCCGTCAAGATCGTGTCGGCGCTTACCAACGCGTCCAGCAATATTTATATTTGCGCCAGTATCACCTAAAAACTCAGAAATTTCTGATAATTGATCGATTCCAATGAATGGTAATTTTGCTTTTGACGGCAGCTTTGATTGCAATAAATCAATTTTATTCACAGCATTTAATTCGGCTACAAACTGAATAATGAATCGCGCATATATCTCTCTTTCTCTTACGGCGTCAACTTCTGCAACTTCGGTAGTTGGAGAGAGGTTAATGCTTTTTGTTTTATAGTGATCAAAAAATTGGCCAATAGTTTTGCCTTTGCCATCATCTAAAATAACTAAATCTTTAATCTCGTCAAAAGAAGGCAAAGACGTAAACAGTGCCTCGTATTTTTTAAAATCTTTAGATTCTTTTTTGCCAAGCATTGCTTTTACTGTGTCTAATACTGATAACATAAGTTTAAAAATTTGATTAAGATTTAGTTGGCAAAAAATATATAACCTAACTTGTTAGATAATTTAAGTTAATTTTACAAGATAAAACGCGGTAGAGATTAAAAAATTGGACCATAAAAATTTTGACAAAAATTCATCTTGATTAAATTAATTAATAATTTTATGACGTAAATGATTGTATTCCAATTTTTTTTAGAAAAATATGTCGCGCCAAAATTATTATGAAGCTCGTACAAAGTTATTACTAGAAAAAGCAAAAGCTCAAGAAGCAAAAGCTATTGCAGCACAAGAGAAGGCGGCTGCTAAAAAAGCAAAAGCAGAATATTATCAGGCGCGAACAGAATATTATATACAAAAAGCAGAAAGCAAAAGACTAAAAACTAGTCATGATCACCAAGGTGATTCGGGCCAAGATACCCCAGGCAGCTTGCCAGAACCTATGCAGGCAAGTGAAGAGTTTGTAGCTAAGAGCCTTCTTGAGGTAGATAATTCGATAGTTGATGTTTTGCCTCAAGCTGCTGATGAGCAGCAAAATACAGGTTTTGATGCCAAAGACAACGATTTATCGTTGTTAGCATTAGCAGAAGGGCCGGCAGGTTTTTTTGACAATGATGATGACCAGTATTTATCGCCTCTGCCAGCGCACTTAGCACCTCAGCCTCTAGTAGAAGCGCCACCTCAGCCAGTAGACTTGCAACCCCTAGCACCTCTAGAAGAAGGATTTGTGAATCCACCAAAAGATGTTGCAATTGAAGCGAAGGATAAAGGGTTATCGCGAGATAGAAAAATAGTAAAATTAGCGCCACCAAAAAAGCTTGGTACAGCACCTATTTCGGAAGAAGTGGTTTTGTTGTTAAAAGAATTTTTTAAAGGAAGTAAAATTACGGAAGAAGTAATAAGGGATTTTAGAGGAAGCGGCTCAATTACCAAAGAAAGATTTCAAAAATTAAGTCGGTTATTTACGGTGCGCAATATAAACAATATCACAACACATCATCTGCCAACCATAGATGTCATTGCAAAAAATATAGATGAGCTAATTTCTATAAGTTCGCCACTTAACGAACATGTGACAATTGCCGATATCGAAAGCAATGATAAGTCTTGTGGACCTTATTTAAATCTAGCCTCCATCTTTGGCTATTCTTCATCTCGAATCGATGAGGCGGTTTCAGGCCTTCTTCAATCAAGAGATACGCTGGTAAGGTTATTGAGCGATCCCGAGCTTATAGCAATTAAATTTGGCATAAAACACATATCATCAATTTTAGCGCGTTCTGGAGCAGAAGTTGCAACAGCAATTAAAGGTTTAGATGAATCTGCCCCACGCTTAAAAGCCTTGCTATCCCCTAATGCATTAGGATATCCAGGCGGCTTTAATTCAGACAACTTAGCATCAATATTACGGGCGTCTGGCAACGACGTTGCAATTGCGATTACAAACTTAACCGAATCGATAGATGATTTAAAAAGATTGGTGTCTATTGGTTTTACTCCAGATGAGATTGCAACGACTTTGAGTGTTTCTAAAACAAATATTCGTCATAAAATATCTGCTATATTCAAAATATACGAAGAACAATTTCTACCGAGATATGGAAATAAAAATGGTAAATTATTTGCATTGGCCATTATGCGAATTGGCTTTAGTAGAGATGTTAGTAAGTTACCTGAATCTGCAGAGAAGATGGAAGTATTGTTAAATAGATTTTCTGAGTATCAAATCACCGCTGCGCTATTATCTATTACGACTCTTATTATCGACAGTGATAATCTATCTGGCTTTACTCTGAATGAAGTGAAAAAGTTATTTAGTTTTACCAAAGAAAGCTTCAATAAAAATTCTGCTGCATTACAAAAACCAATTGAAGAGGTTTTTGGTGTTACGGCTGAAGGATCTTTATTTTTTCCGCCTATCCCAAAGGCTAGAAGATCTACCCCACTAAAAATAATATCAGATTTTGATACAGTGGTAAAAAAAATAAAAATAGATCTAAGGAATGCGTACAGACGAAAGCCTGCCTTTTCGAAAATGGTCGGTTCTAATTTAGATGAGGAGTTGGCAGGGTCTGATTTAGGGCCTTCAGAAGGTGGTGCGGGGCCGGCAGAACATTATGAGCAAGAACCTTTAAACTTGATGTTAGAAGAAGATTTATATCAGCAGGCAGGTTTTTTTGATAATGATGATGGTTATGACCAGTATTTAACGCCTCTGGCAACGCACTTAACGCCTCAGCCTCTAGTAGAAGCGCTACCTCGGCCAGTAGACTTACCGCCTCTACCACCTCCACCAGCAGATTTACCCGATGCAATGGAAGAGTTTGCTGGCCCTAGTGCTGCGGATGCTCCTGAAGAGTTATATGCAGATCCTGCATTATCTGGAGATATAAATTTAGGTAATCCTTTAGAAGAAGGATTTGTGAATCCAATGGGCGCAGATATTGTAGATGGAGATATTGCGATTAAAAAAAGGGCTAAAAGGTTACCGGGATCTAGAAAAATAGCGCCACTAGACGGGCTTGGTGAAATACCTATTTCAGAAGAAGTGGTTTTGTTATTAAAAGAATTTTTTAAAGGAAGCGAAGCTACAGAAAAGGTAATAAGGGAGTTTAGAGGAAGTGGTTCAATTACCAAAGAACGTTTTCAAAAATTAGAGCAATTATTTTCAATGAGCAGTGTAAACAATATTTCAGATACGCACGCAAGAAATCATTTGCTAGTTCTAGATGTTATTGCAAACAATATAGATGAGTTAATTTCTATAAGCTCACCACTTGATGAACATGTGACAATTGAGGATATCAAAAGCGAAGTCAGGGGGCATGGACCTTATTTTTTAAATCTACGCCTCATCTTAATGACTTCTGGATCCCGAATTAATGAGGCAGTTTCAGGTCTACTTCATTCAAGAGATGCCCTAGTAAGGTTATTAAGAAATCCTGATCTGATAGAAATTCAATTTGGCATACAACACATATCATTAATTTTAGAGCGTTCTGGAGCGGGAGTTGCAACGGCAGTTAAAGATTTAGATGAATCTGCTACGCGCTTAAAAGTTTTGCTATCCCCCGATGCATTAGGATATCCGGGCGGTTTTAATGCAAAAAACTTAACATCAATATTGCAGGCATCTGGCAGAAATGTCGGAATTGCAATTCAAAACTTAACCGAATCGGTAGATGATTTAAAAAGACTGGTGTCTATTGGATTTACCCCAGATCAGGTTGCGACGGTTTTAATCCGTTCTAGACAAGATATTAAACAGAAAATAGATGCTATATTTAAAATATACGAAGAACAATTTCTACCTAGATATGGAAATAAAAATGGTAAACTATTTGCATTGGTTATGATGCGTATTGGTACTAAGGATGATACGGCGCCACCATCATTCCTTACAGCTGCACAGCTGATGGAAACATTATTAACTAGATTTTCGAAGTATGAAATCACCGCTGCGCTATCATCTTTTACAGCTGTTACTATTGGGGGAAACGGAAATATATCTGCGTTTAGCCAAGATGGATTGCAAGAGTTAATTGATTTTACCAAAAAAAGCTTCGAGAAACATTCTGCCGAATTAAAAAAACCAATCAAAGAAGTTTTTGGGGGCAAAACCGAAGAATCTTTATTTTTTCCGCCTGCAAAGCACGCACATTCTTGCTTAGAAGAAAAATCGGGTTTTGATATAATGGTAGAAAAAATAAAAAAAGATCTAAAAGAGGGATACAAAAAAAGATCCGCTTCTTCAAAAAGAGCTAGATCTGGCGCAAATGCAGGGCCTGCAGAAGGGGATGCGGGGCCCGCAGAAGAAGGCAGGCCAGAATCTTTAAACTTGGCAGAGGTCGATGATGGGCCAGAATTACCTCCAAAATCTAGACCAAAAAAACCAACTGCAAAAAAAACTTCTGCAAGGCGAGTTACGAAGGCCTCGTCAAAGTAAATTGGCAATAGTTTTAATGATAAGTATTGCGCTCAAGAAAATCAGCGAGAGAGAACGTCCAACCCTCCGTGTCAATTTAGACGTTGCCCAGCGAGATCAAGAATGATCACAAAAGTATTTTGACTTTTATTTGCCGTTTTTTATAATGAACCTCCCATTTTTTTACTTTTTAGATTTTACTACATTTGGGAGTAGCTGAAAATGAAAATTGTGGTTTAAAAATTTTAGTTTAAGTTCCTTATAAGATTTTTATGGTTTTTATAAAATTCTTCGCAAGAAGCTTATTATAAATTGCCAATAAACATCTTAGTTATTAAGCTTTTTGGCACATTTTCTTTTCAGCTATTTTTAGCTGATTTTTATAGCACCCAAACTAAGAGTTAAATAACTACATGGGCCTCTGTGGCGGAATTGGTAGACGCGATAGACTCAAAATCTATTGTCCCCTGGGACGTGTCCGTTCGATTCGGATCGGAGGTACCACTTATTTTAATTTCCATGCATCATCTACCAGACCTCTTGAAAGCCCTAACTTCTGGCCTAATCGAGGGTCTGACAGAATTTCTTCCTGTCTCTTCTACGGCGCATTTATTGTTATTTTCTTGGTTGGTAGATTTCAATTCTATTAAAAATAATTTATTCGAAATCGTTATTCAGCTTGGTGCAATTTTGGCCGTGGTAGTAATTTATCGCATCAAAATTTCGTCGATGTTGTTAAGGTTTCGCAATAAAAATAATTTTAAACTATGGATTAATTTATTTGTTGCCTTCTTGCCTGCGGCGTTGCTGGGCTTGGCTTTTCATGGTTTTATCAAGCGAGTGTTATTCTCAAATATCGTTATTGCCTGTGCCTTAATTTTTGGTGGAATTGTAATGCTTTTGGTTGATCGCAAAGAAAGAACCTCTTCCACTAAAAACATGGATGACATCACGCCATTTAAGGCTTTTTTGGTTGGGTGCTTTCAATCAATAGCGATGATTCCGGGCATTTCAAGATCGGGCGCAACCATAATTGGCGCCATTTTGCTAAGATTTAATCGCCAGGTTGCTACAGAATTTTCTTTCTTTTTATCGATTCCTACAATTGCTGCGGCAACTTTTTTTGATCTTTATAAAAATTACCACAGCCTTTCTTTTTCTGGTCTTGAGCTAATTATTGTTGGATTTTTATCCGCTTTTATTTCGGCAATTTTAGTGATAAAATGGTTTATTGGATATGTTAGTAAGCATAATTTTATTCCCTTCGCAATCTACAGAATAGCGCTTGGAATAGTGATCCTATTTTTTGCATTATAGAAATGACGCAAGAAAAATACGCAATCAGATTTGGTCTTGGAGCCATTAAAGCAGTGGGTTTAGGCATGATGGAAGCCGCAGTTGCCGAGCGTAATTCTCGCGGAAAATTTAAAGATGTTCACGATTTTGCTTCGCGCATGGATGCGAAAGCGGTCAATAAAAAATCAATCGAGGCCCTTGCTAAGTCGGGCTCGCTAGATTCTATTTCTAATAATCGTCGGCAAATTTTTGAATCGTTTGAAACAATTGCCGCCTTTGCCAATCAAAAAAAAGATGAAGCAACTAGCAGCCAAATGAGTATGTTTGGCGCGCTTCTAGAAGATGCAAACGCTAACCCCGAATTAAAAAAAGTTGAAGATTGGAGTAAGGAAGAGCGCTTGCGTCAAGAGTTTGCGGCTTTTGGGTTTTTCTTAAACGAACATCCGCTTGACGATTATTTGCCCGAGTTAAAAAAACGCGGCGTGGTTTTTTCTGATAAAATTGAGCGCGACGAATTTGAAGACAATAACTTGATAAAAATGGCGGGGGTGATTGCGGGCAGCAAGCACCGTTCGGGGCCGCGCGGGCGTTTTGCTTATATGACAATTTCTGATCCGCTAGGAATTTTTGAAGCGATGATTTTTGACGAAGCAATCATTACTAATCATCGAGATATTTTGGTGGATGGAAGTTCGGTAGCCTTAGAGTGTCTAGTGCGCAAAGATGATGGTGGCATACGTATTTTAATTCGCGCAGTTCATAAATTAGAAGATTTTATCAAGAATGTAAAAGCGGCCGCGCAACCGTTTGAAGATATTAAAAAGCAGCCGCAACGCAGATTTGGCGGGGGTGGTGAGGGTTTTAATAAAAATGGAGGAAGTAAAGACGGCGGTTATGCAAAAAATAATGTAAAAGCTGAATCGGCGGTTGACCCTTATAAACAAAAGCTTGAGAGGCTTGAAGCAAAAAAGATTTTTAACGAAGTATATATTTTTGTAAAAGATCGTGAGCCTATTTTAGCCTCTAAAGCCGTGCTTTCGCAGCTTATTGCTCCGGCATCTTTTGCAAAAAAAACCAAAGTTATTTTTGTGGTAGAGATGGGTGGAAAAAAAGCCAATGTAGAATTACCAGAAAATTATTTACTAGATGAGGCAGATTTGGCGCGGCTTCGTGGCATTGAAAAGGTGGTGGAGGTGAGGGCGAATTAAATTTTTTGTGGCTTTTGTGTAGGAAAATTTATTCAAATTAACGGCTTGCGATTTAACTGGGTGAAGTTTAGAATGATGATCTTCTTATGCTTTTTATTTTTTATCGCGGGGTAGAGCAGCCCGGTAGCTTGTCAGGCTCATAACCTGAAGGTCGTCAGTTCAAATCTGGCCCCCGCAACCATCTCACACAGAGCTTCCAGCTATTTCAAGAAATTCAGCTAACTTCTGGCCTCGATATGGCCTTAAAACTTCCTCCTAAATTAATAGGAAGTGAATTTTAGAGTTTTCTAAATACGGTTGATATGCTTGTTGATCAAGCGAATATTATTTGCAGATACACCATACTCATTTGCTAAAACTTCCCAACTTGATAATGCGGTTTGTGTTCTGTCTATAATTTTGGCAATACGCGCTTTAGATAATTTGGCTTCATGTCCTAATTTAACTAGATGATCAACGCCAGGGTTGCGTCCTTCACCCATGACCATAGTGCTTTGTTCGCCACGCGGACCAGATGAAAAAGTTAAGTCATAAGCGGGCGATAATTTCCATTCACCTTTTGCATCCATTAGGAAGCTAAAATTTTTAGAGTGATCGTCACGGTTATGCGCAAGAACATTAAACACAGCCAATTGATATAGCCTTTCAATTTCGCGCGCATCACGAGTTATAGCGCCTGTTAGAGCAATTAAATCTTCATAATCGAGTGATGGAATTCTGAAATCAGAATGCAATAAACCGCAAGCGGTGTGCATGTGAAAGCGCTGCTTACCATTTCTATCAAAACGCTTAACTGCAAAATAACCCGCACCTTTCTTGGCCGAAAATAAATGAATATCTGGCATAGAAATACCGGCTTTTTTAGCCATTAAAGCATAAACATATTCAATTGCACCAGCATCTGCGCTATCTTGTGCGTTGCTAAATTTAACGATCCAAGGCGTATATCCATTAGGTAAGTCATGTATGCCATGAATAATATTTTTCCGATCATTATTCAAACCTATCAGAGCTTTTGGACGCTCGCCAGCCGATGAGCCATTTAAAGCCAGAAGGTCTTGCAAGACTTCATCAGATGTTCCATCCAAAACTTCTTGCGCTTGCTGCGCCAGCTTATCCAAGTTAATACTATCGCTACTTTCGCGAGTGCTGAGATCTGGTTCGTAAACAAGTGCGCCAAGACCATTTAATCCAACATGTGCCAAGCGATTTAATGGTGTAATATTGGCAGGCAAAATACCGAGTGAGCGAGCAAAACGATCAAAGAGTAATCGTCCCCATCCATCAGGAAGGCTATCGTTAAATACTCCGGGAAGGCCCTCAAACAAATTGTAATCGAAACTACTTACTCCAGATTTTAATGGTAAACGCAATGGCGAAATATCTAGATTCGTTTCAATGAAGGTGCTGTGATATTCAAAATAGATTTTGCGATCTCGTATTGCTAGGCGACCGACTGGAATAGTTGTATCACCAAAATTCAGCCCGACTTTTACTTCATTTACAGATTCATAAGTATTCATTTGCGGCTTCCTCTTTTTCGTATAGTTGTTTTATTAGTTTTTAGCACTTCATCAATGGAGGAGAAAGAGGGTTGTTCTGGTTGTATTGCCTTAACAAGATTTTCGAGACCACCTAGAACCATTTGTAATTTCAAAAATCCTTCGAGAGAAATAAACCCTTTTTGTTCAAACTTACGTAGAGTTGGTAATGGCACGCCAGAGCGCTCTGCTAGGCCTTGCTGAGTTAGCTGTAGCTTCAATCTTTGTAAGCGCGTATTTTCGGATAGTTTCTTTTGAGCTTTTGATATGGTAATAAGTGATAACATAATGTTATATAATATAAATATTCACTAATTAGTAATAGTATAATATTAATTCATAAGTGAAGTTAAGTCAATAGCCAGCAGCAATTCAAAGAAGCTTTTTATCGAGGAGTTTTTAAAGAATAAAAATTTGTGAAATTTATCGCGAATGACCTTTGGCTAAATCGCTCAATAATCCTCTTGTCGCAAGATTTCCCATCAGCGCCAGCACGCCATAAATATCTTGGTGCTGCACTCTATCTGATGGCACCATGCAATTTGTGATACTGCCAAGCTTGTCAGAACCAACGCGGACAACATCGCCCTCCTCGTGAGTAAATGGCTTGCCTTTGCTATCTTTAAGCGGAATAATCATTGTGCCCAAAAAAACGGCGGCACCAGAAGGGCATCCGCGACTTGCTGGCATTGCAGCTTTAACGATTTCTTCTGGGCGACGGCTGATAGCGCTCATATCACTGTAGCCCTCAAATTGCTTTTCGCCATTAGCGCGAAAAACATCGAGGCCGACTCTAATCTTGTCGATATCGCTCAACTTAAACTTCTCATCAAAAAGACGAATGAATGGACCAATTACCGCACTGCCATTTTGTACTTTTGCCTGATAGAGCAAAAGCGGCGAACGCCCCTCTCTGGCGCGATCGTTGACATCGTTGCCGTGAGAAGCGCCAATAATTTCGCCTCGCGAATTTGCGAATAAAACAACTTCTGGTTCAGGATTTGTCCACGCTATTTCTCCTTCTTGCGACGGGCTGTATCCTGCTTGTGCGCCGTGCCCTACGGTTGTCATTGGCGAAGCTTTGTAAAAAATTTCGATTTCTTTTCCAAGCCCAACTTGTGGATAAACTGTTGACATTTTATCTTCTTTCACGCGCTCAAGAAGGCTCATCGCAACGCCAGATCCAGGAATAATTTTTGAGAAATCATCAGTGCCAGCAAGTTTGACGATATCACTTCTGATTGTGGCGCGTACTTCGTCAAGCTTATCTTGATTTAAAGTTCCGTCAGCATTTCTTGCACTCTTCATAGATTCTTCTTCAACCAAACGCTCGACCAGAGACGCTGCGAATGTTACTCCTGCCGCCAAAACATCCTGCAAATCATTTGGCGCAAGAAGGTATGGATATTTTACGCCAGCTTGGTTAGACAAAATTTCGTTTATGTAACCGATGTTTTTTCCCGTACGAGCTCCAATTGTTGCAGCTTTAATAGCCTCCTCCGCCGGATTTACTGCTTCAAATAATTGACTGGTAGTTGACAAGGGTAATTGACTGGTAGTTGAAGCACTTAATCGACGGGTAGTTAAAGAAATACCGGTAATATCAATCACAGCACCATCCGGTCTGATGCAAACTACGATAGGGCCATCCTCTGTCATCATCCGCCCCACCAATGTTGCTTCTCTCCAGTCTTTTGGTAAGATATTTTCTGCAGAAAACGCGCTAGCGGGAAGAATATTTTTAGACATTTGAAGGCGTAATTATAAAATGAGTAAGATTAAAAATCAGAAGGTTAAAAATAAGATTTTTGGTTTAATTATTGAGTAAGTTTAGCTTTAGCATCACTTAAAAGATAAACTTTAATTGCTTTTGGTTAATTATAATATGTAATAGTTTAAATTTAATCTGACACTCTGTAAAATTCTTAACAAATAACAACTAAAATTTACAGGAGTATTTATGTCAACATTAACACAAAAAATAA
>Ga0209550_10005343_pt1 | contig 12059 bp, 13 predicted proteins | sample LauGreSuBDMM15SN_2_FD_187567 | JGI IMG/M metagenome (GOLD analysis project Ga0209550, IMG submission 187567) | Freshwater lake microbial communities from Lake Michigan, USA - Su13.BD.MM15.SN (SPAdes) (version 5) | ecosystem: Environmental > Aquatic > Freshwater > Lake | place: Lake Michigan... | reverse complement strand
GTGCTCAACCAGCGTCATTGCTCCATTTGCAGGAGTCTCAGCTGCTATTTCAGCCACTTGATTCCTAGGACTTTGGTGAATCTACAGGTCCAGATTCGGTCGGACTTGATTCCTCTGGTTCGTCAGACTCCATCTCGGACTTGAAGGCCTTAATCGACTGGCCGATACTCTTCGCTGCATCTGGGAGCCGCCGGGCTCCAAAAAGGACGATAGCCAAGAGAATCAGAACTGCCCATAGTGTTGGATTCCGCATTTTTAGATCTCCCTAATGTTCTGAGACAAAGTTACCGCATGGAACTGAAAAACATTACTCCCAGCCCTTTGCCCGTTCTACCAGTGCCGAGATTAGATCTGGTGGGTCAATCGCCTTAACTCGCCCGCCTGAGGCCAAAATCATGGACACAAGCCACTCTCTGGAATAAACCTTTATTTGAACCTCGACAGCGTGCCACATGTATTCCTTGAAGCTAACGATGTCGACTTGATCTAGCTGACCGTAGAAGGCCTTATCTAATTCAATCGTTGCCAAATATTCACGCTTGGCTTCACTTGGCTCTTCGTCAGTTGGGATGTTTACTGAATCCGAACCAACTTTGGCCTCCAGGATTCGGTCCAGCCGAAAGTTTCGCCAGGCTTGCGAATTGCGACACCAGGATTTCAAGTACATGAAATCTTCTTGTGAGTAAGTGGATACGGGATCTACAACGCGGACTGAGACGTCATCCTTTGTTATCCCGGCGTATTTGATCTCAACTGATAATCCCGAGGAGATAGCTTCATTCAAAACGATTCGAATGTTTTCAGCAATCGGCGCAGCCACCACATTAATTGGACTATCAACATTTGGTAGAGCCTGTTGAATTCTTTGTATCAGACCAGCAACAATTTGCGAATCCACCACATTAGGGAATTGTTCTAGGTAGTGCAGGCCACCCAACAATGATGCAGCCTCAAATTCGGAAAGTTTAACGGGACGATCCAAAGCTTTAGCATCGGAAACAAATATCGAATCCTGATCTTCGAAGTCGATGTCGACTAATCCACCACCAGCCTGTGATGGTCCAGTAACAACTAATTGACCGATTAGGTCAAGCGCGTATTTTTCAGTAATCCCAAAATGCTCCGCAACCTCGGAAAGTGAAGAGCCATTGTTAGCAACCAACCAAGGCAAGAGCTTGATCAGTAGCTCCAAATCATTTGCCATTGTTATGCACCGACAAGGTAGTTGACACCACACGACTGACAGCCTTATGTAGTTCTGCTGGAGATTCAACTCTAGTTACATCACAAGCACTTGCAATCAGCCCAACAAGTTGAGAGTCGTGATGATAAGGAATGGTTAGTTCATCCCACTCATCACCGACTTTGCAAGATGTGGCTAGCACACGCAGAGATGCAGCACGTCCTGGTCGCACTAACAGTGTGGCGATCATCGCTGCTGTGTCCGAACTCTCCCAGTTTGATGTGATGGTCGACAGGTCGAAGTCCGCTGGCATAGGTTCCAAGATGTCATGCTTTGTTTCAACTAAATCGCCTACGATTCGATCCGTACGAAAGGTTCGAACTTCGCCTTTTTCTTGGTCAAATCCGATTAGGTACCAATGCCCAGAATGTAGCAGCGCACGCCAAGGATCAATCGTTCTGCCAACTACTTCAGATCCTTTTAATCCTACGTAATCAAACGTTACAGTTTTGGCATTTGTAATCGCAGACAAAATCTCCGAGATGTGCCTGCGACCTTTTGCCAGTGACACTGGAACTAAAAGCGCAGTGTCCTGCTCCCTTGCATCCACACTCGATACGGCCTGTCGGGCTGCTGCGCCAAGTTGCGCGCTTTGCCAAGCACTAGCTGCCAAGCTCAAATATGTTCGCTCTTGCGCCGAAATTGAGATCTCAGGCATCAACCAATCAGATCGATCTATCCGGTACCCCAATACATCATCATGGAAAAGGTCCACTGGCTTGGTTTCAACTGGAATGGCTAACTCACGTAATGCTGCTTTGTCGCGCTCGAACATTCTCTCGAAAGCATCGTTAGATTCGCCATACCCAGGCACCCGTTGTCGAATCTGTTCTCGAGTTAAAGGTGTGGTCGAATTCAGTAGTACAAAGAGCAGGTTGAGCATGCGCTCAGTTCGTGCTCTAGCCATGATCTAGGAAACAGCTAGTAGATCGATGATGAAGACTAAAGTTTGACCAGAAAGTCGATGGCCACTTCCAGCAGCGCCGTATGCCAACTCTGGAGGTATGGTCAACTTTCGTCGCCCACCAACTTTCATACCAGGGATACCTTCTTGCCAACCGGCTATTAAGCCTCTGAGTGGGAACTCAATTGACTCTCCGCGATCCCAAGACGAATCGAACTGCTCTCCAGTTTCATACTCGACACCTGCGTAATGAACCGTTACTTTCTGACCTGGTGCTGCTTCATCGCCTTCGCCTACAACTATGTCTTCTATTACTAACTCAGTTGGCGCTGGACCCTCCGGAAAGTCAAACTCTGGTGCCTGCATGTGTTCCTCTATCTGTGGATTGAAAAATGTATTACTAGATTTCTATTCAAAACTTACTAGATCGACAACGAAGATCAAGGTCTCTCCAGGCTCGATGCCACTTCCTGGTGGTGGATTATCCCCGTAGCCAAGTTCGGCTGGGATAACCAGTAAGCGTCGCCCACCTACCTGCATACCAACCAGACCTTCTTGCCAACCAAGGATTACACCGGCCAGTGGAAATGTTGCAGGTTCTCCGCGCACCCAAGACGCATCAAACATTTGTCCCGTGGCAGCCCCATAGCCAACATAGTCAGCTGTCAACATTGCACCGGCAGCAAGAGCGTCGCCAGTGCCAACAACTAGGTCAGTCACTTGCAGTTGCGTGACAGGGTCCCCTGGCGTTATAAAAACCACCGGCTCGGAACCGTAGTTATCAGTTACTTGGACACTCACAGAACTTGTGTCTGCTGAATCACTAGGTGTTACCTCATCGCTTGATGCAGAACAAGCAGTCAAGAAAAGAGATGCGGTTAAAACTAAAACTGAGGTACGTGTAAACATGTCCCAATCCTACAATTAGGTGGCCACAGGCTCCTGCATCGAGTCGATGAGTTTTTGGACCCGCTCATCCACATTGGCAAACGGATCCTTGCACAACACAGTGCGTTGTGATTGGTCGTTCATTTTCAGGTGAACCCAATCGACACTAATGTCCTTGCCTGCATTTTGCGCAGCTGCAATAAAGTCCCCGCGAAGTTTTGCCCGAGTAGTTTGTGGTGGGACCGTCTGAGCCGAAGCGATTTCAGCATCTGTGGTTACGCGGTTCACTCGACCGTTGTTTTGAAGCAAATAGAACAGTCCACGGGTCTGAGTTATGTCGTGGTACATCAGATCCAATTGAGCAATTCGAGGTGACTCCAAATCCAGCCCGTTTTTAGCGCGATAGGAATCCAAAAGTTGCTTTTTGATTGCCCAGTCAATGTCATTGGCAATGAGCGTGTGATTGTTTGTTTCGATTGCAGTTAACGTTCGTTCCCAAAGCTCAAGTGCGATTTGATGTTCCCGCGTCATGTTCATGTCGCCTGTTGCAACGTAACGCTTGACCATTTCTAGGTACGCCCACTGCATTTCCAGGGCAGTCATAGTTGTCCCGGAATTCAATGTGACGGTGGCTAAACCAGTTATGTCATGTGATACATCTCGGATCGCACGAATCGGATTATCCAGTGTGAAATCTTTGTTCAAATTTCCAGTCTCGAGTAAGCGCAGCACGAAATCCATGGACACAACTTTTAGTAACGTTGTCATCTCTGACATGTTTGAATCGCCAACTATGACGTGTAGCCGCCGAAATGCTTCAGAATCCGCATGTGGCTCATCCCTAGTATTAATTATGGGACGCGAACGTGTGGTCGCGCTGGAAACGCCCTCCCACATGTGATCTGCCCGTTGTGACAGTGAGTAGATGGTTCCTCTTGGAGTTGTTAGAACCTTGCCAGCTCCACAAATCAATTGACGAGTAATGAGAAACGGTAACAAGGCCTCGATCTGTTCCAAATAGTCTTGGCGGCGCTTGATTAAGAAGTTTTCGTGGCAGCCATATGAGTTACCACCAGAATCTGTGTTGTTTTTGAATAAATAGATCTCGCCTTCAATACCCTCTTCGGCTAACCGTTCTTGGGCATCAATAATTAATTCCTCGAGAATGCGCTCGCCTGCCTTGTCTTGGACTATCAGGTCGTGGAAGTCATCGCATTCTGCGGTGGCGTATTCCGGGTGACTACCCACATCCAAATAGAGACGTGCGCCGTTAGTTAAAAAAACATTGGAGCTTCTACCCCATGAAACAACACGCTTAAATAAGTACCTGGCAACTTCGTCAGGAGTTAGCCGGCGTTGTCCTTGAAACGTGCAAGTTACCCCAAACTCAGTTTCGATTCCAAAGATTCGCTTGTCGAGTCTGCCTGACAACACTTATTGACCACCTTTTTGCACGAAACCCTTAACAAACTCTTCGGCATTTTCTTCCAGCACTAAATCGATCGCGTCAAGCAGATCAGTTACATCAAGGTCAGAACTTGATGTAGTTGGAAGTGGAGCTAAATCGGCAGCTTGTTCTCGGTCGGAGTTACCTTTTGCAAACTCGCGTTCGCTCATTTCGAACCCCATTTCGTCACGGTTTGTGCCTTGGTAGGCAGCAAACTAATCCAATACTTCAAACCTTATGCCAATACGTGTTCTGGCAGTAGGTTAGCCAGTAAATCACCGGCAAGCGCCGAGCGGTCAAACAAATCTGCAGTTGCCTCCTGAGTACCACCTAACGCATCCGGCGTAGAAATTCGCTTCAAGGGAATATCCGGACCTAGATCTAGGATTACTGAATCCCAGGACGCCGCCGCAATTTGATCCACATATTTCGTCACACAAGAGCCACGAAAGTAGGCCCTAGTGTCGACCGGAGGATTTGCTACCGCGTGGGCAACTTGCTCCTCGGTGAACATCAGGTCCATTTTGCCTTTTTGTTGCAGTAACCGAGCTAGCCCTTTGTTGGGACGTAAATCTGCAAACTGAATGTCGATCGCCGCCAAGCGAGAATCATTCCAAAGTAAATGATCCCGATTACGATAGCCATTCAAAACAGAAAGCTTTGTAATCCAATCAACTTCGTTGATGAGCGACATTGGATTGTGTTCTAGAGCATTCAATACTCGTCCCCAATTTGCCACTACATCGTGAGCCATAGCGTCGGTTTCATTAGTTTCCGCCAGGAATCTAACAGCGCTCTGCTGGTAATGATTTTGAATCTCCAAAGCGGATTTTTCTGAACCATCCCGCATGCGTTGCTTGGTTTCAAATTTGTAGTCATGGCTCACTAGATGCATCGACGTAACTGCATCGTAAAGTTCAAAATCCAACTCCAAGAATCCAGCTTCAATCATGCTGAGAACAATTGCCGTGGTACCCATCTTCAAATAATTAATTTTCTGTGACATGTTCGCATCGCCAATAATCACGTGCAACCGCCGATACAAATCTGGGTCAGCATGCGGCTCATCCCGAGTATTAATGATTGGTCGACGTAACGTCGTTTCCAGACCAACTTCAGCTTCAAAAAAATCTGCACGCTGACTTATTTGAAATCCCGGTTCAATGTTTTCTTGACCTAATCCCACCCGACCAGCACCAGCAAATACGCACCGTGTTACAAAGAACGGAGTCAAGAACTTAACCAGGTCGCTAAACGCAACTTCGCGAAGTACTTGGAAATTTTCATGAGTACCGTAACTCACACCCTTACCATCGGTGTTGTTTTTGTAAACGGTAATTAGCTCACCGGTAAGTGTGCTGGCGAGTCTTGCGCTTTGTTCAATTATCCGATCCCCTGCACTATCCCAAAGCGCGGCATCATGTGGATTCGTGACTTCGGGTGATGCGTATTCGGGATGGGCATGATCAACGTAGTAACGTGCGCCATTTGGTAGAACTAAGTTTGCTAACCCGTAATCATCATCTGTTAACTGACTGGGATCTGCTTCAGCGCGACTCATATCAAAGCCACGAGCATCTCGAAGTGGCGACTCGACGTCGTAATCCCATCTCATTCGACGAATTCGATTAGGCATTACTTCGTTGCCATAGGCATTTACAATTTGGCTTGAAAGCAACATTGGGTTCGCGCTGGAATCCGCCGGGTTAGATATCCCAAATTCGGATTCAATACCCATTACGCGACGAACAGACATATGTGACCTTATGCGAATGGATTTGGTGACAGCGAAGTGTCGATGCTTCGCCCGGAATCGTCACCCTTCTTGCCATGGATCAAAGTGCGCATGAATACGATGCGATCACCCTTCTTGCCTGAAATTCGAGACCAGTCATCAGGATTTGTCGTATTTGGCAAATCCTCATTCTCGTGGAATTCGTCCAAACAAGCCTGGAGTAAATGCTCGATCGTAATACCTTTTTCACCGACTGTAAGAAATGATTTGATCGCAGCCTTCTTGGCACGGCTGACTATGTTTTCAATCATTGCGCCAGAGCTGAAGTCCTTGAAGTAAAGGATCTCTTTATCGCCATTTGCATAGGTGACTTCGAGAAACTCATTGTTAGGAGTCGTTGAATACATTTCTTCGACTACCCGCTGAATCATTGCAGTGGTAGTTGCGTGCGGATCATTTCCATATTCGGCCAAATCCACTTTGCTAAGTGGAAGTTCAGCAGTTAAGTACTTACCAAAGATGTCGATAGCCGCTTGGGCATCTGGGCGTTCAATTTTGATTTTTACATCTAGTCGACCTGGCCGAAGAATTGCGGGGTCGATCATGTCTTCACGATTAGATGCGCCGATGACAATTACATTCTCAAGGCTTTCCACGCCATCAATTTCGCTGAGCAACTGAGGAACTATGGTGTTTTCAACATCACTGGAAACGCCACTGCCACGAGTGCGGAAAAGCGAATCCATTTCGTCGAAGAACACGATGACGGGAGTTCCTTCGCTGGCTTTTTCTCTGGCACGCTGGAAGATAATTCGGATCTGACGTTCGGTCTCACCGACAAATTTATTAAGTAGTTCCGGACCTTTGATGTTTAGGAAGTAACTGCGACCTTCGCCAATTCCTGAACTTTCCGAGACTTTCTTCGCAAGCGAATTTGCCACTGCTTTTGCGATGAGAGTTTTACCGCATCCAGGCGGGCCATAAAGCAAAATTCCTTTAGGGGGCTTTAGTTCATACTCCTTGAATAGTTCGGGATGTAAGAACGGCAATTCAACAGCGTCACGAATGGTGTTGATCTGGTCGCGAAGTCCACCGATGTCTTCGTACCTGATGTCAGGTACTTCTTCAAGAACTAAATCTTCTACTTCTGACTTTGCAATTCGTTCAAAGGCATACCCAGCCTTCATGTCGGCAAGCAAACTGTCACCTGAACGCAGTGGCACATCTTTTAAGGGTGCTGCTAGATGAACAACTCGTTCTTCATCGCTTCTTCCGGTAACAATCGCGCGGGCACCATCTTCGAGGATTTCCTGAAAGATAACGATCTCGCCTTGGTCGTCATAATTACCTGCGACGACCACGTTCATGGATTCATTCAGAATCACTTCTTGACCAGGACGTAGATTTTCCCGATCCACCTCAGGAGCCATTGCTACGCGCATTTTGCGGCCGTTAATTGTCACATCAACTAACTCGTCGGCAGCTGGACCTAGGTAAATCGCATATCCATTTGGCGGCGCACTTAATCGATCGACTTCTTCTTTAAGGCCAATGATCTGATCTCTGGCCTCTCGAAGCGTCGCCGTGAGCTTGGTATTTGACTCAGATAAATCATCTATCCGGGTATTAAGGACTCGCAACTGATCTACGTTGGTTGACTCAGTCATCAGTTGCCTCCTCGCTTGCTTCCGCTACTTCAGTAACAGTATCCAATCCACCTTTAGTCGGGCGAATTCGACGGGCAGGAAGTACAACTCCAGGTGCTAATTTTCGGGCAGTAACCAAGAAACCAGTGTGACCCTGCATCCTGTGGTTAGGCCGTACTGCCAGTCCTTCTAGATGCCAAGGCCGAGCAATGAGTTCCTGACCCTCTGGATTAGTCCATCTTTTGTCTAGGCGTAGATCTTCTACAAATCTGGACATCTGGGTTGTGGTAGCAACGTATGCAATTACGACACCACCGGGACGAAGCACTTGGGCAATCGAATCAATGCACTCCCATGGAGCCAGCATGTCCAAAACTATGCGATCAACGCTAGCAACTGGAAGCGCTGTGACTTTGTCCTGCAAGTCCCCTAGCGTCACCTGCCAGTTACTTGGTTGCGCTCCGAAAAAATTCGATACGTTCTTTTTTGCAATTGCTGCAAAATCCTCGCGCCGTTCAAAGCTGTAGAGATAGCCGTGTTCTCCAATAGCCCGCAGTAGCGAGCAGGAAAGCGCACCAGAACCCACTCCGGCTTCGACAACTACGCAGCCTGGATAAATGTCAGCAAGTCCAACAATGGCTGCTGCGTCTTTTGGGTAGACCACTGCTGCCCCGCGAGGCATGCTCAAAACGAAATCCAACAAAAGTGGCCTAAGCGCCAGATAGACCATATTCCCCGATGACTTGACTGTGGAACCTTCGCTTAAACCGATCAAATCATCGTGCTTTACTGCGCCATGGTTGGTATGAAATTCCCGGCCGACCTCCAGAACAATTGTGTGTTTACGTGACTTAGTGTCAGTTAGCTGGACCCGATCACCAATGGCAAACTCTGCTGCTTTGGCTGTGCTCACAACATCTACGGATTCCACTGCCCTATTCTCCCAGCCTTTTCCAATCTCGCTGAACCAGTCCCTACTCAGGGTCATAAACTAGTTGCAGCCAAAGAAATGGGGTGTTGTGCTTGGAGCTGGATCAAACCTTCCCAAGGAACACAACAATCATCATCGCGGCTTTCGGTGGCTGGAATGATGCTGGACAATCTGCCACCGATGCGCTCGAACACTTGTTAGATGTTTGGCACTCTGACGAAGTCATAGATTTACCTGGCGATGAGTACTACGACTATCAATTCAATCGTCCCGAAGTAAGCATTGGACTCAGTGGCGATCGCGAAGTCGCTTGGCCTGGCACCACCATCTTTAAGGCCTCAACCGACGCCTTGCCAGATACAAAAATTTTCTTGGTACACGGTGTCGAGCCAAGTATGAGGTGGAAGCAATTCTGCGCAGACATTTTGACCCACATTGAATTAGGTGAAAGAAATGTACTGGTCACCTTGGGCGCCCTACTTGCTGACGTAGCTCACACTAGACCGATTCCAGTCAGCGGTACTACATCTAACAAAAAACTCCAAGACATCTCTGGATTCGAATCATCAAAGTACGAAGGACCAACTGGAATCCTCGGAATTCTGCAATCTGAATTCGAAGTGCAAGGTATTCCGTCGGTCTCACTCTGGGCTGCGCTGCCGCACTACGTTGCTTCTCCGCCGTGTCCTAAAGCGACATTGGCATTGATTCGTGGTCTTGAGGATCTGCTCGACACTGCCATTCCAGTAGTTGAACTCGTGGAAGAAGCACGTGCTTGGCAGATTGGTGTCGACGAATTGTCAACAGATGACGAAGAGATCTCAGAGTACGTGCGTTCTTTAGAGGAAACTCATGACACTGCCGAACTCCCGGAGGCCACGGGCGAGGCAATTGCTCGAGAGTTTGAGCGATACTTACGTCGTAGAGAACCTTAAGTCAAAACCACTTCTGGCACTTGCCAGAGGATAAAGTCGCTAGCCCCCTCGTAGAATTGATCCATGCAGCCGTGGAGTGACGTAAGTGTTCCAGCGCTGAATTTACCTCCAGCTCAGTTTCAAGTCTTTGACTCTAAATCTGACAAGTTGCAACCGCTACCATCTTCCGGGATAGCCAAGCTTTACGTATGTGGCATTACTCCTTACGACGCAACTCATATGGGTCATGCCGCCACATACGTTGCCTTTGACACATTGAATAGGTTTTGGCAAACAATTGGTGTCGAGGTTCAATACGCGCAAAACATAACTGACATAGATGATCCCCTGCTGGAACGGGCAAAGCTAACCGACCGCGCTTGGGAAGACATTGCAACAGAGCAAATTGATTTATTCAAAGCTGACATGGTGGCCCTTCGAGTTCTGCCGCCACAGCACTACATTGGTGTCGTCGAATCGATGGAATTGATAGAACAAAGTGCGGTAAGGCTCCGAGAATTGGGAGTTGCCTACTCGGTTGAAAATGATTTGTATTTTGATATGACACACACGGAACTACTCGGGAAAATCTGTCACCTTTCACAAGCCCAAATGCTTGAAGTCTTTGCGCAACGTGGTGGCGATCCGCAACGTCCTGGAAAACGTAATCCATTCGACGCCCTACTTTGGCGAGGAAAGTCAGGTGATGATCCGCACTGGCCATCGACGCTTGGCTCAGGTAGACCTGGCTGGCACATTGAGTGTTCGGCAATTGCAACGCAGTATCTCGGATCTCAAATCACTGTGCAAGGTGGCGGCAGTGACCTGAAGTTCCCACATCACGAGATGAGTGCAGCTCACGCTGAATCCCTAACGGGCACAAAGCCATTTGCCCAGACATTTATGCATGCTGGAATGGTTTCACTTGACGATGAAAAGATGAGTAAATCATTAGGCAACTTGGTCTTTGTCTCAAAGCTTCGCGCACAAGGCATCGACCCAATGGCGATTCGGTTAATACTTTTATCCCACCATTACCGCAGTGATTGGGAATGGTTTGATTCCGAACTCGAAATTGCCCAAGAGCGGCTACAAACTTGGCGCAAAGCGTTTGCCTCCCCGTTTGGTGCCCCTAGCCCAGTATCCAAAATGGTGACAGCACTAAGCAACGATTTGGACACACCTTCTGCCATCGAACTCGTTGATGATTGGGCAAAACGAACTTTATCGGGCGATAACAGCGAGCCAACTACTTCGGTCGCTGATGCGGTAAACGCCATGCTCGGCATTATTTAGTTAGTCTGATTTCGTTATGAATGATTTCAAAGTCGTTGGGCAGATGGTGAATGCCTCAAATTCTACGCTCGTTATCGAATCTAACGATCAGCGATACATCTATAAGCCCCGTTCTGGTGAAAGACCACTTTGGGATTTCCCTGACCAAACTTTGTATTTACGGGAACGTGCTGCCTATGTCACAAGTGAATTGCTGGGTTGGAACGTGGTGCCTGAAACCACAATTCAAGAAGGTCCGTACGGGATTGGTTCATTTCAAAAATGGATCGACGCAGATCCAGCGACCGTAGACATTTTTCCTCCTAATGAAGTTCCTAAAGGTTGGCTAACCATAATGAGCGGCATTGATGAAGAAGGTGATCAAGTAACTCTGGCGCATGAGGATTCCGCACGACTTCAGCAAATAGCGGTTTTTGATACTTTGATTAACAATGCAGATCGAAAAGCTGGTCACTTACTTACCGATGATTCCGGCAATACCTTTGGAATTGATCACGGGGTAACTTTTAGTGCAGAAAATAAATTACGGACTGTGCTTTGGGGCTGGATTGGGCAGGGTTTTCCAGAGCAGTACCTAACCGATTTAGCATCACTAAAGTCAAAGGTTCCCGGAAGCGAATTAGAGGAACTACTCGATCAATCTGAGATAGCTGCGTTACTAGATCGCCTTGACTATTTGTTGGACGAAAAAATTCTGCCTAGCCCAAGTCCACACTGGCCAGCAGTCCCCTGGCCAGTTTTTTAGTCTTACTTAACCTCTTCGTAGATAACCATTGGCTCTTGGGCAGATGTGACCCTGTTGGTCAAGCGGCTCAGTGCAAAGCGGACATGGTGGCCGTCCAGCCGAAACTACTGCCATGGCACGCGAACAAAATGCCGTAGCCATTGGTCCGGTTAACCGAACTCGTAACACATCTGGACCATAGTCGGAATCTTCTTCTAAATCTGCAACATCCTCGAAGGTGTCAGAAGTTGCGTGCGCTTCAATAACAACTTGCTGGCTTTCAGTGTTCCAACCTAAAGCTAGAGTTCCCACTCGGAATTCCTCTTGGATC
>Ga0209550_10005342_pt1 | contig 12060 bp, 8 predicted proteins | sample LauGreSuBDMM15SN_2_FD_187567 | JGI IMG/M metagenome (GOLD analysis project Ga0209550, IMG submission 187567) | Freshwater lake microbial communities from Lake Michigan, USA - Su13.BD.MM15.SN (SPAdes) (version 5) | ecosystem: Environmental > Aquatic > Freshwater > Lake | place: Lake Michigan, USA... | reverse complement strand
TTTATTTTTCTCTCTCCACAGCACAAGGTTTGTAACATCCGCTTCTGCAAAACTGGTAACATGTGCACTTGTAGCCTTGCTCCGCGTCATGTGTTCTGAAATCAGTTTCCTCATCCTGTCCATCTCAATAATTTCCACATTGCCCGTAATCACAGGTTCAGCCAGCTTTTCTGGTAATGGCTTTGGTTGTGGTTGTTGAACTGATTGATTAGCAGGAGGGGTGTGTATTTCCTTTATTGGCTGCTGCACATCAATCATCCCATTGCCATTCCCATTGTTATTGCCATTCCCATTGCCATTTCTATGCTGTAAATAATTTAAGATGTCTTTTTTTGTTACCCGCCCATCGTTTCCTGTTCCTCCTATGTTTTCTAACTCTCTCAGGGGAAGTCCCTCTTGAGCCGCAATATTCATCACCAATGGAGAATAAAACCTTGCAGATTCATTTTTGGGTTGTATGGTAGACGACAAAGGCTGATACGGTACATGCGGCATCACTTCTTCAACTACTTCATCTAACTTCAACCTTCCCGATTCGTGCTTCGCACTCTCGGGATCTTCGACTTCAACCCCCTCAACCTCTTCAACTTTCACAACCCCTTCAACTCCTTCAACCTGTATTCTAATGCGTGCAATTACCGACCCAATCGCAATCACATCATTCTCTTTGCAAAGAATTTCTTCTAAAATACCTTCTGCTGTGGAAGGAACTTCACTATCTACCTTGTCTGTCGCAATATCTAACAGGGTTTCATCGTTCTTGATGTAATCGCCCACATTCTTGTGCCATTTAAGCACAGTGGCCTCCATGATGCTTTCGCCGAGTTTAGGCATTATAACGTTGACTACACCCATTTGTAATGTTAGATTACTGAATTTATTGTTCGAAGTTAACTTATTCTGATCACTCAATATGGAAGACTTTGACAAACTTATCCCATAGTTTTCCTCAAAAAATTTAATGCATGCGCTGCCGTGAGTTCAATGTTTCGCTGACGGTCAAATCTGAAACTGAAAGTGGTTGATTTTGTGCCTTCTTTGCTGCTGACGGCAACACAAACAAAGCCAACTGGTTTTTCACCTGTAGCGCCACCTGGTCCCATGATGCCAGATGTCGCCAAAGAAAAATCAGTCCCAGTTTTTTTCCTGATCCCTTCTGCCATTTGTTCTACTGTGGCCAAACTGACTGCCCCCTGCTGTATGATTGTTTCAGGTGAAACTCCTAGTAGATTGATTTTCAATTCATTAGAATAGCTTACTACACCTCCCATGTAAAATTGACTGCTTCCAGGGATGGCTGTAATTAGGTGTGAAATATATCCTCCTGTGCAACTTTCAGCCAAAGAAAGGGTTTTTTTCTGTTGCATTAACATTGCAGAGATGGTTTCCTGAAGTGTAATATCTTGGTCAACAACCATGTATTCAGCTACCAATTGTTTGAGTTGTTCAAACCGTTCTTCAATTTCCTGCATTGTTATTTTCATGCCATCAGCAGTCAACCTCAACCTGACCATGCCATAATTTGGCAAATATGCCAACTTGATTTCCGCTGGTAAGTTTTTTTCAAAATCGATCAAGATATCAGCTAAAAATGATTCTCCTATCCCGGCGGTTAATAGTGTTTTGTGGATAAACGGACTTAATTGAAATCTTTCTTGCAACGCTGGCAATACTTGATTTTCCATCATACCCTTCATTTCATGGGGAACACCTGGCATGCTAACAAAAATCGTGTTGTTTTTTTCAAACCACATTCCTGGTGCCGTTCCTCTTTTGTTGAGAATCACTTCACAAGTATCCGGCACTTCCGCTTGTTTTAAGTTTCTATCAAGCAAAGGCCTTTTCAAAATATTTTCAAAGATATTTTTAACATTATCCAAGGCCCCTTGATCAACAACCATCTTGCCATCAAAAAATTTGCACAATAATGGTTTGGTGATGTCATCAGAAGTTGGACCCAAGCCTCCAGTTATTAGTATGATGGGGGAGTGTTTAGCTTCATCTTCTAGCGCCTGCCAAATTTCTTCCCAAACATCACCCACTGCTACTCTTCTTTTTACCCGGATGCCAATTTTATTTAATTGAGTTGCCATCCATGAACTGTTTGTGTCGATTGTTTGTCCAATCAACAATTCATCTCCTATAGTTATGATGGTGGCACTTATTGTTTTATTCTCTGTCATAAAATTTTAAAGGAAAAAGGGTTTGAATTTTTCTGCAAGATGATCTGGCATGTTTATTTTACTATGGGTTTCTTTGTCTAGAAAATACAACAGGATTTTCCCTTTGCATATCAACTTTTCAGCTTCGTTGTAAATTTCCTGTTCAAATTCAATCCGATGATCTACTGGGATGGCCTTCAACATCGTTCTAACCGTTAACAAATCGTCATAGCGTCCTGGCCTCAAATAATCACATTGCACCCTAACGACTGGCATAACCATTCCCCATTCTTCAATTTGTTTGTAGGTAACGCCTATGCTACGGATGGATTCTGTTCTTCCTGATTCAAAATATTCAATGTATTTGCCATGATAAACCACATGCATTTGGTCTGTATCTGCATACCTAACCCTAACTGTACTGTCGAATGAAAACATATTGTAAATTGATTATTTGCTTGCAATTCCGTCAACACTAACCCTGCCTGGACCGCAAAGCATCAACACAAAGAAGCCTGCGAGATACAATCCACCCAATTCAGCCTTTCCAAAAAAATCCATGTTATGAACTTTAAAAACAACAACTACCATTGTAATTACAAGTGGAATAGATACTAGTCTTGTAAATAAACCTATTGATAAGAACAGTGCGCAAAAAAATTCAGCAAAAATGGCAAGTATCAAGGATGTAGTAGAACCCAATCCCAAGAAATTATAAAATTGCATTTTTCTTTCGCTGAAATGAACAAGTTTATCATAGCCATGGGTCATCATCAATAATCCCATCGTTATTCTGAGAAGCAGCATAGCTGTGTTGAAAGAAAATGCGTTGTAGTGGATACTGAGTAATTTTTTCATCTGAATTGGTTGTTCTAATATAAAACTTCGTTAAATAGCACCCTACAAAGGTAAGATATTGTTGATATCTCTTATTTTTTTCGATATTTATCCACAGATAAAAAGGAAACCAATATCACAGTCCGAATAAAAGTAAATTTGTAATCAATATAGATGAAACATGAAACCAATTAATATTTTTATTACATTTTTGTTTTGTCTGTTTACAAACATCATTGCAGTTGAAGCGTTCTCACAGCAATCTATGGCTAATGATAGGTCGTTCAACATGTTGTCAAAAGTTGATCAACTTTTTGATGATGGATTTACAAAAACTGCTGCTGCCATTGTTAAACCGGTATTGATAGACAAATCTTTACTCAGAAATTTTAATTTTAGCGATCAACAATTGCTTCAATTTTATAAACTTTCATCAGGCATCAGCAAGAACGATGTTACCGCCTTACAAGAATCTATTCAGTTGTATGAACATGCTGAAAAAAAATCACTTTCAATATTGCTTGCGTTTTATATTGGGGATTATTATTTCAGGAATGCTGATTATTTTCTAGCCATAGAATATTTGGAAAAAACGGATGCACTTTATTTATCGAACGACTTAAATGAGAAGATTCAATACGAGAAGGGATTGTCTTATTTTTCTTTGAAAAAATTCGACAATGCAAAACCGTATTTTAAAAGCATTGTTCAATTAGATAAATCACCTTACAAAAATGATGCAAGGTACTATCTAGGTTTTATTGCTTTTTCTGATCGACTGTACGATGAAGCATTGGTGCAATTCAGGGAATTACAAAATGATGCTTACTACAAAAGAACCATCCCTTTTTATTTGGCATTCATCTACAATGAAAAAGGGGATGTTGAAAAAGCCATTCAAACAGGTGAAGCGTATCTGAAACAAAATGATGCCCTGCACAAAAAAGAAACCATGCAGTTTTTGGCATCTATTTATTTCAACAAAGGAGATTTTGCCAAATCTGTTGGATTGTATGAAAAGGCCCTCACCATGGGTATTGTTTTGGAGCCAGTTCAACGTTATGAATTGGGTGTTGGATACCATGAAATTGGAAAATTCACCAATGCCATTGAACAGCTAAGGCCATTGTCAAATGGTAAGGATTCTATTGCTGGACAATCCATGTTCTATTTGGGAGATTCTTTTTTGCAGGTTGGTGATAAAGTAAATGCTCGAAATTCTTTCATGTACAGCGCATCGTTGCCTGTGTCTTCCGAAAAAAGAGAAGTAGCTACCCTTTACTTTGCAAAACTATCTTTAGAACTTGGGTTTCAAGACCAAGGATTTCAAAAGTTAAACGACTTCATCACACTTTATCCAAATTCTGTGATGATAAAGGAAGCCAAGGAAATCCTCATTCAATATTATGCCAAAACGAATAATTTTAAACAAGCCCTCAATTTGTTAGAAAATGTAGATCTGTCATCTGTTACTCTATTAAAAATTGCTCCTAAAATTTATTTTGGACGAGCAATGGAACTCATCAATGACAATGATTATGAGTTAGCAGAAAAATATTTAAACGCCATACAGGTTTACAGGTCTTCAATATATTATGCGCCATCTCTTTTTTGGAAAGGAGAAATTGCATACAGGTTGGAAAATTATGCTAACACCATCAAATACTTGACTGAATACATCAAGCAAAATGCAAGTCCACTTGGTGAAGCAAACAACGAAAATGCTTATTATAACCTTGGCTATTCATATTTTGAGTTGGAGACTTACGAAAAAGCGTTGCCTTATTTTGAAAAAATCATCAATTCAAATAAGCAGTCTAATTCAGAAATGTACAGGGAATCCATGCTGCGTGCGGCAGATTGTTACTTCATGCAAAAAAATACACAGAAGGCAAAAGCTCTTTATACGAAGTTGGTTGATAGGAATGGTTATGGGTCTGATTATGCATATTTTCAATTGGCCATTATTGAAGGTATTCGTGATCCTGCCGAAAAAATAAAGTTGCTAAAAGACATAGAGCGGCAATTTCCCACAGCAGCCTTCATCCCAATATTAACCATGGAGTTGGCAAATACTTATATTTCTGAAGAAGAATATGACAAGGCCATTCCGTATTTAGTAAAAATAAAAACACTTGTTTCTGACGACGATGAGTTGCTTCCTGAATCATACTTAAAACTAGGAGTATCTTATTACAACCTTGAGAAACCTGATGATGCTATAGAGCAGTTTAAAAAATTACTTTCTTCTTTTCCTGCTTCAGAGCAAGCTGCTGAAGCTATCGAGAGTGCAAAAAATATTTTTATTGAGAAGGGTAGGGTTGATGATTACCAAGATTTTTTGACATCCGGCGGTCGTTCGATCAATTCATTGGAAAAAGACTCCCTTCTCTATCAAATTGTTCAATCTCGATTTATTGAACCTGATAATGTCAAATCATTTAGTGCTGTCAATGAGTACAAATCACAGTTTCCAAATGGTTTGTTTATAGCCGATGTGTTGAATTTTGAAGCAGAACTTTTTCAAAAAAATAAAAAATGGACTGAAGCAGCTGCTTCATTCGACATGTTATCCGCCAAAGGTCCAAGTAAATATCAAGAGAAAGCTTTTAGATCTGCAGCAAAGATTTATTTCTTTGAATTGAAAGATTATCAAAATTCAATAATGGCATTCAAAGGATTGTTGGATTTAACAAATGCAACAGACATCAAATTAGAATCCTTAAAAGGGTTGGTTAGGGCACATTATTTTATGAAAGATTGGATGGGTGGATATCCATATGCAGAGATGCTTTATAAGTTAAATACGAGTCCGGACGACCGTGCTTTTTCTAACATAATTCTTGGTTACAAAGAGCAATTAAATGCCTCATTATCATTATCTAATAACTATTTTACTCAAGTAATAAAGGAGAATGTTTCTTCTCTTTCTGCTGAAGCAGGATATCAAATGGCTGTCAATGTATTTCAGTCAGGCAATCTAGATGGTGCTGAAAAGAATGCCATGAATGCCATTGAAAGATCTGGTTCAAATGATTATTGGGCTGCCCGTTCTTATATTTTGTTAGGAGATATATTTCTGAATCAGAAGGATTTTTTCAATGCCAAGGCAACTTTACAAAGTGTTATTGAAAACTGTAAAATTCCTGAACTAAGAGAAGAGGCAGTACAAAACCTGAAAAAAATTGAGTCTTTAGAAAAAGTTAACGAAAAGGAGAAAAAGCTATGATCAAAGTCAACAAATTCGGTTCTTTTAGTTCACTGCTTTCTTTGATGAAAACGATGCCCTTTTTGGCAGCAATGTTTTTTTCCATTGTTTCTGTTCAAGCACAAAAAGTAAAATCAAAGAAAGAAGAAATCAGCATAACATCAAGTTTTAAGCCAAGTATTCTCAAAACAGGTAAGATTGAATTTTACGCTGCACCCCCTTCAAAAGAGGAAACCCCATATAGTTTTAAATACTTACCCAGTCATGGTGTTAACAACACAACCATGCCTGGTTTTTCGATCAAGCCTTTGGCAAAAATTGCGAATGAAGAGGCTACTGACAGTGCTGGATTTTTTGCCAAATTGGGATATGGAAACCTCCAAAATCCGTTTGCTCAAGTAGTTTATCAATCTTCCAATAAAAGTTCAGATTTTTCTGTTTGGGCTGATCATGCTTCAGCCAAAAGCAACATTGAAGACCAGCAAAATGACCAAACTTCTGCAGGCCTGTCATTTGAAAACATGATTAATCAAAGCCAGCGTATTTTCGTTTTCGCGGGTTACGATTTATCCAATTTCAAACAATATGGATTTGATCATGACAAATTTACATTCCCCAAGAATGATTTGATTCAACGGTTTAATAATATTTCAGCAGGCGTTACATTTACGCAATTATTGGGTGAAGAAAGCAGAACATCGATTTCGCCTGAACTTTTGGTGAATCATTTTTCTACGAATAAATCGGCAGTTGAAGTTTCTGGAAGCATTAAGACGCTAATCAACCATCAATTGAATCCTAAATTTTCGATAGATTTCGCTCCACAAATAAACTTGGTTTCTTATAAAAATGACAATGATAGCAGCCGCATATACAACCTAACTCAGCTTCCGATCAACATCAACTACATGAATAAAAAATTTAAATTTGAGGGAGGTGTAAATGCTGCATATTATAAAAACAAGTTGAACATTGCGCCAAACCTTAACTTGAGTTATCAACTTGGTCAATCCGATTTCAAATTGCAGGCACAGGTTCGCAATGATTTTTCAGTCAATTCCTTCCAATATTTAACATCTTACAATCCTTTTGTTATAGCCCCAGATTCTCTTTCAATATCCCATAAAGCGGATTATGTTGTTGGATTTAATTATGAAGATGGAAAAGGGTTGAATTTTAAAATGATGGCAGGATTAACTAAGTTCAAAGACTTACCACTCTATGTCAATTCAGGCGCTTCTGGTAAGGACATGAAAGTGCTAATTGAGACATCTTTGAACGCAATTACCTTAAATGCAAACCTCGATTATGTCTTTTCGGATAAGTTGGTGATAAAATCTTCAGCAGAAATATTTGTTTTTCAACATCAAGAGAAATACACTGAGGCATATGGGTTAATCCCGGTAAAACTAAGTTTTGGGGGTGAATGGAAGCCTTTTTCTCCATTAACATTCAAATTTAATGCCTTGTTATGGAAAGGTTCTAAGGCCACAAATGATACTAAAGTTGTCATTTTAGTGAATGATGCAGCAGATATTAACATTGGTGTGGATTTAAAATTGAATAAAAAATGGGCTATTTGGCTTGATTTGAATAATATTGCTAACGCACAATACCAAAGATGGAATCAATATGCCTCTTACGGCTTTAATTTGGTAGGCGGAATCCGGTACTCTTTTTTGAATAAAAACCAACCTAAAAAATAAAGCAATGCAGGCTTCTCAATTGTCAGGCATACTCTACAAGTATTTGATTTTAAACGGATCAATGTCAATTCCTGATTTTGGCAGTTTTGAAGTGTATACACACCATGCGTTGAATGATTTCCCTAGCAAAAAATTATTGCCTCCCAAGCAATCAATCCGTTTTAAAAAGGAAATCAACCAGAATTTTGCACCTTTGATAAAATACTTACAAACGAGGATTAATGCCACCGAGGATCATATTGTTCGGTTGTTGAGTGATTTTTCAGCTCAGTTAAAGAAAAAAATTTACACAGAAGAAAAGGTTGATTGGGATGGGATTGGCTCCTTGATAACATCCCCCAATGGAGAAATAAATATCCTTTCAAAATCAGACCAAGCAGACTATTACGAAGAAAAGGGATATAAACAAGTTCTAAGAGAAAATAATCAGCATTCTGTATTGGTTGGTGACGAAGAGAAAACCAACACAGAAATGATTGAATTTTTTGAAGTTAAAAAGAAAGAACATAAGTTTACATCTTGGATTTACATGTTGATTTTTATGTTTATTCTATCAATAGCATGCTTGTTCATGCGCTTGTCAATGGGTAATTTTAGCATCCTGGATGCGAGGCATGCACCAATAAAAATGAGTTACCCTTCCAACACATACAAAGTACCATAATTTCCATTGATGCAATTAATTTTTAATTGTCCAGTCTGTGGACACAATAAATTTGAAACGAAACTTTCTGTAAAGGATTACACCGTTTCGAATGAAACCTTTGACATTGTAGAATGCCACCAATGCAGCCTTCGTTTTACGCAACAGGTTCCCGATGAAACTCAGATTGGGCGATACTATCAATCAGAAGAATATATTTCGCATACAGACAGCAAAAAAGGGTTGTTCAACAATGTGTATCAGTTGGTTAGAGGCTTTGCCTTGAAATCCAAACGCAACTTGGTAGAAGAATTCACCCAATCCCAACAGAAAAAAATGTTGGATTATGGCTGTGGAACTGGTGCTTTTTTGAATGAAATGAAATTGAACGGATGGGAAGTTATAGGCATGGAGCCAGACCCAGGCGCTGCTCAGAAGGCAATGGAGCTCACTTCTTCAGATGTAAGAGACCCATCAGCACTTGATTCTATTGAGCCTTCCAGCTTTGATGCCATTACCTTGTGGCATGTATTGGAACATGTGCATACACTGAACGAGACATTGGACAAGCTTAAAAGGGCATTAAAACCCGGTGGTTATCTTTTTATTGCAGTCCCTAATTACACATCACACGACGCCACTATTTATCAGCAATATTGGGCAGCTTATGATGTGCCCCGCCACCTTTATCATTTCTCACCTGCAGCAATGAAAACGTTAATTGCTGGACATGGATTGACAATGAAAAGCATACTTCCGATGTGGTTTGATGCCTTTTATGTTTCGCTGTTGAGTGAGAAATACAAACACAACAAGACTTCTGTTTTATCAGCATGCATAACTGGAGCGATTTCTAATTTGAAGGCATTGATCAACAAGGAGAAATGCAGTTCCTTGATTTATGTGATAAGGAAGGGGTAGGGGCTTCGCAGGGCTTTGTATTTATATCTCTGTAATTCGTTGAAAATCATAACAGTATGTATGTTTCAATAGCCTGGGGTTTAAACCCCAGGCTATTGAATTAAGGATGACAGAGCCTTCAACCTCTTCAACTCCCCACAGCTGCTCTCTTAAACGTCTCATCATCACCATTAATCACCTGGTAATACCCATTTTCATCCCAGAGAATCCTAGCAATTAGCGCTTTTATCCTTGTTTTTAAATACAGTTTAGCGTTGGCAGTTGTTGGAGAAGCTTTGATGCTATCCCTTTTTGCAAACTGATCTAGCCTCTCTAAAATATTTTCTGGCAAGTTGAAATTAGCGACAAAATCTGATGCATTTTTATACTTCTTGAAGGCCGTTTTATTTTCCATGAAATAATTATACGAAAAATTTCCAATGGTATTATTCACATAAAATTTGTTGATGCCTGCATCAAAATAGGTTGTGTCAAGGGCTACAAAAATATCTGGTGTAATGCCACCACCACTATACAACAACTTCCCATTGGCCGTTTTATATTTCTTAGCATTTTTTGTAAGGTTGGTATCTGCTTTTTGTTCCTGCTGATTGTGGTATCTTTTGATTACCTCATTTTGATAGGCTTCATTTCCGTTCTTATAAGAACGTTGAATGCTTCTTCCCAATGGCGTGTAGTATTTGGCAACAGTCAACCGCAATGCTGATCCGTCCGACAATGTATACTGCTCTTGAACCAATCCCTTTCCAAAACTTCGCCTTCCAATGATCGTGGCTCTGTCTAAATCTTGTAACGCTCCTGCCAAAACCTCACTTGCTGAGGCTGATCCTTCATTCATCAACACAACCAATTCTCCCTCTTCAAACAAACCTGGACGCTTGCACATGTATTCCTTTTTTGGACTGTTTTTTCCTTCTGTATACACAATCATGTTATTGCCGCCAATGAACTCATCTGCAATATCCACGGCTTCATCCATGATGCCACCACCATTGTCGCGCAAATCTAAAACCAAACTCTGCAGTCCTTTTGCTTTCAAAGTTTCAAGCGATTTCATGAATTCCTCATAGGATGTTCCAGAAAACCTGTTCAAACGGATATATCCCTTTTTGTCGTTTATCATATAAGCGGCATCGATAGAAACAAGAGGGATTGATCCTCTAACAACCGTCTTGTACACTATTTTTTTGTCCCTTTCAAGCATCAACTTAACTTCTGTTCCAGCTGGACCCTTAACCCAATTTTTAAACCGAGTCGTTTCAACATCTCCAACTGCCAAAGAATCATCCACTTTCAGGATTCTATCACCAACCATGAGTTTGGCTTTATCGGCTGGACCATTCGGCAAAACAGACAATATATGAACCGTGTCGTTGAACATATTGAATTCAACGCCGATACCTTCGAAACGTCCTTCTAAATCTTCATTGATATCGCTCAGGGACGATGATGGAATGTAAACTGAATGCGGATCGAGGCCCGTCAACATTTCTTCAATGGCCATTTCAGAAATGGAGTCAATATTTACCTTCTCTACATATCTTTGCTTAACCAACGACAAGACTTCCTCCATTTTATTGATGCCTGTTGCATTGAACAAATTCTTAGAAGAAGGCATGTTTCCATGCAATTTGTATCCTACAAACATGCCAAGTACTACTGCAAGTGAAAATAAAATGGGTAAGGCTGTCTGAAATTTTTTGTTGTTCATAAACGATTTGAGTAATAATTGTGCAAAGTTCTATAAATAACTTGATATATGACCGGATTTCAATTGATTGTAGACAGTGGTGCCACAAAAACGGAATGGCGCGTGCTTGGAGGAAATGATGAAGAATCCATATTCTCAAGTGGTATAAGTCCATACCACATGAAAAAAGAACAAATTGTGGCGTCTTTATTGAAAGAATTGCCGAAATCAATGCTGGATAGTTCTTTCAACTCCATATACTATTATGGAACTGGATGTTATACCGCCGCAAATGCTGGCATCGTTAAAAAGGCGCTTCAAGAGGTTTTTAGGGCGGAAATGATATCTGTTACGCACGACTTAATCGGCGCTGCAATTGCCTTGTGTGGAAATGATAAAGGCATTGCCTGCATCTTGGGCACTGGCTCTAATTCTTGTTCTTATGATGGAAAAAAAATTGTCAAGAACTCTCCCGGTCTTGGATATGTATTGGGTGATGAAGGCAGTGGCGCCTACCTCGGTAAAAAAGTGATCCAACATTTCTTGTATGAAACATTTGATGCCGGTTTAATTGCAGCTTTCAACGAAACGTACAAAACCGACAAAGCTGAAATTTTGCAAAAGGTTTATAAGGAACCCTTTGCCAATAGGTATCTTGCCTCATTTACAAAATTTTTATCTGCACACAGGGGGCATTTCATGATTGAAAATATCATTGAAGATGGACTTCGCGATTTTTTCAATCAGCATATCCTACGATATCCGCAGCATGATAAAACTCCTATTCATTTTGTGGGCAGCATTGCCTTTTTTTTCAAAGATAAAATTGCCGACCTTTGCAGTGATTTCGGACTAACGCAAGGTACTATCATCAAACAACCGATGGATGGATT
>Ga0209550_10005339_pt1 | contig 12065 bp, 10 predicted proteins | sample LauGreSuBDMM15SN_2_FD_187567 | JGI IMG/M metagenome (GOLD analysis project Ga0209550, IMG submission 187567) | Freshwater lake microbial communities from Lake Michigan, USA - Su13.BD.MM15.SN (SPAdes) (version 5) | ecosystem: Environmental > Aquatic > Freshwater > Lake | place: Lake Michigan... | reverse complement strand
CGAGGAAGAGGACGATGAGGACAAAGAAGAGTCATACGACTTTTCTGAAGATGTCAAGGCTCTTGAAGCCGCTGGAGAAGGACTCACCGAGGATTACAAATCCAAGGCTGCCGTCATTTTCGAGGCTGCAGTGACTGCAAAGATTGCTTCTGAAAAGAAGAAATTGGAAGAGTCATTCAAGAATAACCTTCACAAGAGTGTCAACAAAGCCGCAGAGGTGATCACCGAAAAGGTTGATTCATATCTCGACTACGTTGTCGCAACATGGATGGAAGAGAACAAAGTTGCAGTTGAGTCCGGTCTCCGCACCGAACTTGCCGAGAGCTTTATTTCTTCTCTCAAGAAGGTCTTCGTTGAAAACTATGTAGAGGTTCCCGTTGCAAAACGTGACCTTTATTCCGAGCTAGAAAGTAAGGCATCTAAACTTGAAGAGTCCACAAAGGCTTCTCAGGCATCCCTTACTGAAGCAAACAAGAAACTCGAAAAGTTCCAACGTCAAGCAATCATCGCTGAGGCCTCCACAGGTCTTGCCGATACACAAGCCGAGCGTTTATCTTCTCTCACATCTGATATTGAATTCTTCTCTGAAGAGGCCTTTGCCGCTAAGGTAAAGACAATCAAGGAGTCATACTTCAAGTCATCAACATCTTCTATTAGAACAGGTGTCTTAACATCCGTCCTGAATGAAGGTAAAACCACCAGCAAAGAACAACACGTTCCAGCTGAAATGAAATCTTATGTCAATGCACTCTCTCGCGTTGGTAAATTAACAAAGCAAGCCTAAGAGAGAAATCCCATACTAACATGCAAAACTTAACAGAAAAGTGGGCACCAGTTCTCAATCACGAGGACGCCCCAAAAATCACCGATAACTATCGCGCGAGCATCACTGCTCAGCTGCTCGAAAACACCGCTGAATCTCAGAAACAGCAGTCCCTCAACGAAGGTAACAATACCGGAACCACTTCAGGTATCTCCGGCGCTAACGGTTTCGATCCTATCCTCATCTCCCTCGTTCGTCGCTCAATGCCTAACCTCATTGCCTTCGACGTTGCTGGCGTTCAGGCTATGAAGGCTCCTACTGGTCTCATCTTCGCGATGCAGCCCAAGTATCGTCCTGATTCCGGAACATCTGAATCCGACGCCTTCGTTACCGGTCTCGTTGGTGCAAATCAAATTAACACCTCGTTCTCTGCTGGTGGTGTTCGTCAATCAACTCCTGTAAATGGTATCACCACCGCTGTCGGTGAAGGTAACATTAACGGAGAAATGGGCTTTGATATCGTCCGTTCATCGGTCGTTGCCAAGACTCGCCAGCTCAAGTCCGGATACACTCTGGAACTTGCTCAGGACCTTAAGGCCGTTCACGGTCTTGATGCCGAGACCGAGCTCGCCAACATCCTCACAACTGAAATCCTCGCGGAAATCAATCGTGAAGTGATCAACACCATCAACGTTGCCGCTCAGTCCGCTGGTGACTTCAGTCTTACCACTGATGCCGACGGTCGTTGGGCTGCCGAGAAGTTCAAGTCCTTGGCATTCAAACTCGAACAGGAAGCTAACACCATTGCCAAGCGCACACGTCGCGGCAAGGGTAACATCGTTATCTGTTCAAGCAATGTTGCATCTGCCCTGCAGGCCTCTGGCCAGCTTGACTATGCCACTGCGCTTTCAACCAAGCTGAATGTTGATGACACTGGTAACACCTTCGCCGGTGTTCTCAATGGACGCCTCAAGGTTTATGTTGATCCATATGCCTTGTCCGATTATGCGACGATTGGTTTCCGTGGAACTAACCAGTATGATGCTGGTATTTTCTACTGCCCATACGTTCCTCTCCAGATGGTTCGTGCAGTTGATCCAACTACATTCCAGCCTGCCATTGCGTTCAAGACCCGTTACGGTATCGTTGCAAATCCATTCGTGGAAGCCTACGCTGGAAACAGCAAGGGTCTCTCTGACGCAACCAATCCTTATTACCGCAAGCTCGGTATCTCCGGCATCAATGTCGGCGAACAGAACACCTAATAGGTATAGTTCGGTTGTACATTTCGGAGCTGCCTTCGGGCAGCTCCTTTTTGCTTTATAAATACTCACATGTCTGGAAGAACACTTACCACAAATCGCAATCTACTTTCACCTACCAAATTTCGTTTGGTCATCAATTCAACCAAGTATGAGAATGTTGAATTCTTTTGTGTATCTGCACCACTACCTGGCTTCTCTCTTCCACAGACTGCAGTTGGAGTCCGAGGAGCGACCATGTATATCCCCGGAGACAAAATTGAATATGAAGATATTACATTTAAGATCCTCGTGGATGAAAACATGAAGAACTATACTGAACTCTATAATTGGATTAAGGGTAACCATTCATCTGGCACTATTTCGTACGAGGACATTATACTTCAAATCTTTAATTCTTCCTCAAACAAGAATAAGGAGATTAAGTTTGTTTCAGCATTTCCCGTTTCGGTATCGGCTGTTCAGTTTGATACTCAGGTGGAAGGTATAGATTATCTGTCGATTGATGTGACATTCCGATACGATAGGTTCCAGATTCTGTAAGTTCCATATATACTATATCATGATTAACATTGACGAAGTGATTCAAATGTGGGATGTAGATTCCAAAGTGGACAAGATGAGCCTTGATGATGCGTCTATCAAGTCTCCTGCTCTCCATGCAAAATACCTTCAGCTATATTCTGCCTCCAAGATGATGGTAAAGCAGTCCGAGATGAAGATGGTTGAACTGAAAAAGAATAAGTGGCTCTGGTTCAATGGCAAGATGAGTAAGGTTCAGATGGATGAATTAGGATGGGCATATGATCCATTTGCCGGTATGGTAAAACCACTGAAGTCAGACCTAGACATATTCTATGATTCTGATCCAGATGTAATGAAACTCAAAGCCAAGCTTGATTATCTCCTGACCGCAGTAGAGGTACTTAAGGAGATTATAGATAATATCAAATGGAGACACACTCATATTAAGAATGCAATTGATTTCCTAAGGTTTACATCTGGTGGCTAAAACAATCATACACGTCGTAAAGCAGTCCGAAGCAAACATACAGCTTCGGTGTTCGGACTCTGGAGTGCTCCAAGAGATATCCGAATTCTTTACATTCTTTGCAGAGGGTTACAAGTTCATGCCTTCATACAAGAATAAGATGTGGGATGGAAAGGTTCGGCTCTTTAATATGAGAAACCAAACTCTTCCGTTTGGCCTTCTCCAAATGGTATCAGAGTTTGCCGAATCTCGTGAATATGAATTATCTCTTGATCCAATTTTTACAGATTGTAAACAAGTCACCACGGATGATATATCCGCCTTTCTGCAAACGTTGAAACTCACGACACGGGGTGCACCAATTGTACCACATGATTATCAGACCGAGGCAATTCATTATGCTTTAAAATCAAAAAGAGCCATTCTTATTTCTCCTACTGGTTCGGGTAAATCATTGATCATATATCATCTGATCCGATGGTTCCTGCAGAATCATGACTCTAAGGTTCTCATTGTTGTTCCTACCACGTCTCTGGTTGAACAGATGTACAAAGACTTTAGTGATTATTCTTCTACCGATGATGGCTTCGATGGAGAGAAAGAAGTTCACCGAATCTATTCGGGAAAGGAAAAGAATCACTTCTCACAGAGAGTCGTGGTTACCACTTGGCAGTCCGCAATTACTCTTCCACCCATTTGGTTTACTCAGTTTGGTATGACCATTGGAGACGAAGCACATCTATTCAAGGCCAAGAGTCTCACAACGATTATGGAACGCCTTGTGAATTCCTCTTACCGAATCGGTACAACTGGAACACTCGATGGTTCACAGATACATGAATGGGTTCTGACTGGATCATTTGGACCAGTATACCGAGTCACAACAACAAAGGCATTGATGGATTCTGATATCCTTGCTCAGTGTAAAATTGTCTGTTTGGTTCTGAAGCATAATGATGAGAATAGAAAGGCAGCTACAAAAATGGATTATGCTCAAGAGATTGATTTCATTGTGAGCAACTCTGCACGTAATAACCTCATACAGAATCTTGCACTGTCACAAAATGGTAATACTCTTGTTCTGTATAACCGTGTGGAAAAACATGGAATACCTCTCTTTAAAGCCATTCAAGGTAAGTCTGATCCAAAGCGGAAAGTTTTCTTTGTCTCTGGTTCAGTGGAGGCAGAGGAAAGAGAAAAGATCCGTGAGTTAACCGAGAAGGAAAAGAATGCCATCATCGTTGCTTCTATGGGCACTTTTTCGACGGGGATAAATATTCGTAACCTACATTGCATTATCTTTGCATCGCCCACAAAGAGCCAGATAAAAGTTCTGCAGTCTATAGGCCGCGGTCTCAGAAAATCCGATGATGGAAGACCCACACTCATTTACGATATTGGAGATGACATCTCTTGGAAAAGTTCAAAGAACTATACTCTGGAACATGCCATCTCTCGTGTCAAAATATACATTAAAGAAAAGTTCACCTATGAATTGCATGAAGTGCCCCTGCCATGAAAACTCGAATATACAATAGCAACGGTAAGATTATCCTTGGACAGCAATTAGCTGATCAGTATGATGGCACCTTTATCATCCGTAATCCTGTTATAGTATTCTCTCTGTTCGGTAGAATATATTTTAGATCATATTCTTTGTATTCCACTCTCACCGTTGATAAGTGTAAGAGTGAAAAGGTTTCCGAGGAATTACAAAATGCCTATTCCCGTTTTATTCTTCTGGAATATATGTTAAATGATTTACCAAGGAAGGAATTCATTTATTTAATGAAATGGAGTTATTGCAGTAGGTTATTGTTACCCTTTCTTGCACTTGCTAATTTAATGTCGGGTAAGGTATTAAAAGATGTTAAGTGTGAAATTAAACGGTTCAAGGGGTAATTGAGAGGAACTGAATTATTTTAACGCCTTTCGGTACGAATGTAAACCACTAAGTTCAACAATTTGTTGTTTACAAACGACTTATAATGGTTATATTAGTCTCATGATTGAAATAAAAAAATCACCAAAGGAAAAAGAAAATTACGTTAACAACAAAGAGTTTACCCAAGCGGTATTTCAGTATGTTCAAAATATGGAGGCATGCCGAGCGGACTCCAAACCCGAACCACAGATTTCGGAATACATCGGCAACTGTTTAATCAAGATTGCAAATGGTATTGCCAAGAGGCCTAACTTCTCTCGGTATTCATATAAAGAAGAAATGGTTCTGGATGCCTTGGAGAATTGTATTAAGGCCATGCCTAATTACAAGATTGAGACAATCACTCGGTCGGGTAACCCCAATGCCTTTGCTTATTTTACTCAGATTGCTTGGTATGCTTTTCTACGCCGTATCCAAAAGGAAAAGAAACAGCAGGAGATTAAGGAACGTTATATTCAAAACTGCGGCATTGATTCCGTTGCAGATTTCTCTGAAATGGATCGAGAAGGTGAAAGCATGGTGGAGACAATTAAATCCAAGAATGATAAGTTCCTCGGTCGAGATATATCCACAAAAGAAATAGGCACAAAGATTAAGGAAAGACGAAAGAAGGTACGAGATGAAGATTCTTCCCTTGATTATTTCCTCGAATGAAAATAGTAATCCTCAATGATACACATACCGGAGCTCGTAATGGTTCTGACATATTTCTCAATGCAGCTGAAAGGTTTTATGCTGAGACATTGTTTCCCTATATTAAGCAACATTCTATTACTCGAATTATTCATTTGGGGGATTATTACGATCATCGTAAGTTTGTAAACTTCAAGGTTCTCTCTCGTGACCGTGAGATGTTTATCTCTCAACTTGATAAACATAATGTGGACATGGATATTATCCCGGGAAACCATGATGTGTATTACAAGAATACAAATACACTCTGTTCCCTTACAGAGATTCTCCAGAACTTTTCTCCGCGAATCAAGGTTCATATGGAACCAGTTACTCTTGAATATGATTCATTCAAGATAGGTTTAGTGCCTTGGATTTCTCCAGAGAATGAAGTTGCCTGTATGGATTTCATTCGGTCTGTTCCTTCTTCCATTTTAATGGGCCACTTTGAATTCGGTGGCTTTGAAATGATGAAGGGTGGTTCTATATCTCATGGTCTCGAAACATCACTTGTTTCAAACTATGAAATGGTTCTATCGGGTCACTTTCATACCAAGAGCACAAAGGGTAACATTCTCTATTTGGGAACTCAGTATGAAACCACATGGTCGGACTGTAATGATGCAAAGTATTTCCATGTCTTTGATACCGAGACTCGAACACTTACAGCAGTAAGGAATCCTCATTCTATCTTTCATCGTGTTGTCTATGACGATACCGATGCAATGAAAGAAATCAATTGGCTTTCTCGGTTTGATTTTAATTATGTAAAAGACTGCTTCGTGAAAATTGTTGTGGTGAATAAAGGTAACCCAATCATATTCGATAAGTTCATTGAAAAGATTCAGCAAGCTGGGCCCTTTGAAACAAAAATTGTAGAATCATTTTTAGAGTTTACATCTGCAGAAGTTTCGGATAGTTTAGTCTCAATGGAAGATACAGGCAAACTACTCAATACATATATTGAGGCGGTTGAAACAAACCTCGACAAAGATAAATTGAAACGAAGACTACAAGAACTATATGTTGAGGCTCAGAACTTTGAAATAGTATGATTATTTTTAAAACCCTTACGTATCGTAATTTCCTCTCATCGGGAGATTATGATACTTCAATTGATCTCGATAAGAGCCCATCCACGCTGATTGTTGGTTCCAATGGTTCTGGTAAATCAACAATCCTGGATGCAATTTCATTTGCACTGTTTGGAAAGCCTCACCGTAATATATCCAAACCACAGCTTGTCAATTCCATTAACGGAAAGAACTGTGTGGTTCAAATTGAGTTTGAAATCGGTACCACGGAATACAATGTCATTCGTGGCATTAAACCAAATGTATTTGAGATTTACCAGAATGGTATTCTGTTAAACCAAGAGTCACATAACCGAGACTACCAGAAGGTTCTTGAAATGAACATTCTGAAACTCTCTCATAGATCATTCCACCAGATTGTGGTATTGGGTTCAAGTAACTTTATTCCTTTCATGCAGCTGCCCACTGGAGCACGGAGAGAGGTCATTGAGGATCTTCTGGACATTACAATCTTTACCAAGATGAACATTATTCTGAAAACAGAATCATCTAAGTTAAAGGATCGACTCTTGGAAGTAAACCATCAGTATGATTTAGTCTCCGAAAGAATCCGTTTAAAGTTTGTTCATTTGGAAAAACTGCAGCAGCTATGCAGAGAGAACAATGAAAAACTCCAGGCAGAGATAACCGAAATCGAGCTAGATATTAAAAAGAGTCAATCAGAATACGACCACAACTCTTCTCTGGCCAAAGAACTTCACGAATCCTATTCGGCTCGAATAGACAAGGTAAAGAGTAAGATGTTCTCTCTGGAATCCTACAAGTCACAGATTGAAGAAAAGACCAATGGTATCCGAAGAGATACGGCTTTCTTTGAAAAGAATTCAGAATGTCCTACCTGCACTCAGGTCATATCATCGCTGATACGTGACAAAAAGATATCCGATTCAACGGCTCGTATTGAAGACCTTTGTTCGGGTATGAATAAACTCAAGGAAGAGATAACTAAGACTCGAACAGAGTTGGATGAACTACTTCAGGAGATGAATGAGGTTCAGAAATACCGAGACAAGGCACACTCTGCAATTATCCGTAAAGAATCGAGCCTTGAAAGAATTCAAAAGATACAAGGTAGAATTAACACCTCCAAGGAGAAGGATGATTTTACCGAAGAGAATGATGAGCTGGGTAAACTATATGTCCAGAAGAGTGATATAGAAACAGAAAAGACTGAATTGGTTGACACGCGTGCATACAATGAAGTTCTTGCCGAACTGTTAAAGGATACTGGTATCAAGACTAAGATCACTCAACAATACATACCTGTTATCAATACAATGGTGAACAAGTTCCTTCAGTCTCTGGACTTCTTTGTTCTGTTTCACCTAGATGAAAACTTTACTGAATCCATTAAGTCTCGGCATCGTGATGAGTTTTCATATGCATCATTCTCTGAGGGAGAGAAACAAAGAATAGATTTAGCTCTATTGTTCACGTGGCGACAAATTGCCAGAATGAAGAACTCCACGTCAACCAATCTTTTAATTTTGGACGAAACGTTTGATGCGAGCCTTGATGCCGATGGTGTGGATAACCTCTTAAAGATATTGAAGACAATAGGTGAGGATACCAATATCTTCGTGATATCTCATAAGCAAGATTTGCTCGATGGCAAGTTTGGAGCCAAAATTGAATTCAATAAGGTAAATAACTTCTCAAGAATTAAATAGCCGTAAGTGATTGGTAGCCAGAGAGTTATATCCCTGGCTATTTTTAATGTTTACTTTGAGTAGTCAATGTGATTTAATGACTACATAATGAATACTGTCACCAAACCGATTGACATCTCTGTAAAGAGTTCACTTGCCAAACTATTGGCCAAGGAGAACATACAGGTTCAAACTGGTAACTATCGCACTGCTTCTTTCGATCCAGTTGCTCGTATTCTTTTCCTCCCGGTTTTCAAGGCCGAGACAATGACCAAGGACATGATTGACCTTTTCATTGGCCATGAGGTATCACATGCTTTGTATACCCCAATGAATTCCATTGAGGATGTGCAAGCCAAATACCCACAGATTCCTTTCTCGTTGTTTAACATTGTGGAAGATATTCGTATTGAACGACTTATCCAGAAAACCTACCCAGGTTTGATGATCAATTTCCGCAATGGGTACAAGGAGCTTGTAGAGCGTAACTTCTTCGACCTCAATGGTAAGAATATCGACTCCCTGAGTCTCCCCGACCGCATCAATATCCATGCCAAGATTGGCACGATTGTACCTGTTGCTTTTACAGAATCTGAGCGAGACTTTTTCAATCGGTGCTATGGTGCCGAGACCTTTGAGGAAGTTGTAAAGCTGACCGTTGAGCTTTATGAACGCATCAAGTCTGGTGACTTTAAAGAACAGGAGCCAGAAACTCAAAAGCAAATGAAACCTTCTGAATCGGAAGAAGGTGACGAGGAGAGCCCTGATGCTCAAGAATCAATGCCCGTTTCGGCTCAAGATGATTCCAGTGATTCCGATGACGACAAAACTGCCTCCAAGGCCGAGACCAGTAATGCTGAGGAGTCCGAAGACAAACCAGGCAAGCCCGTTGCTTCTCAGGATGAGACTAAGGATGAGGCCAAAGCTGAAACCGAGGTCAAGTCTGATAAGGCTTCAGCCACTACTGGAACCTCTACCTCTACATCTACCGCCGACTTGAAAGACTTTTCGGTTTCCACCGTGAATGCGGCTGAAGAAGCTTTCAAGAACAATACCGAAACACTTAAGGTAAACATCTTTACAGTTCCTGGTCGTGCCGAATTAAATGCAGCTCTTATTACTTACAAGGAGCTTGCCGAACTTCGCAAACAATACTATTCTTCGGATTTGTATCTTAGTTACAATACCACCAACGAGGACTTTGATGCAAACTTCAAGAAGTTCTCCGATGATTCTAAGAAGTATGTTTCCAATTTGGTAAATGAGTTTAACCGCAAAAAGTCGGCCAGCCTCTATTCACGAACCACTACGGCCAAGGTTGGTATCCTTGACACGACTCGTATGCATTCTTATAAGTTCTCCGAGGATATCTTCAAGTCTGTCTCGGTAACTCCTGAGGATGTAAACCACGGCATGGTCATGTTTATTGATATGTCGGCTTCAATGGGTAGTGCAATTCACGATGTTGCCAAACAGGTAATTCAATTGGCAATGTTTTGTCGCCAAGTTGGAGTTAAGTTTGAGGTTTATGGTTTCAATACCACAAGCCACATGAACGAGGACAAACAGAGACTTCGTGCTAAAACCAACATGCTCAATTGGGAAAAACCCACAGCTTTTCATATTCACTATGATTGTTTGAATTTGCTTCATCTCCTCAGTTCGGATCAGTCCAAGACCGAATTCACTGATGCAATCAAGGCTATGTTCAAATACGGTTCCTGTGCAGACAATTTTGATCTTCCTCATTCTGAACGACTTTCGGGCACACCTTCGGTCGAGGCAATGATTGCAGCCCATACTCTTGTAAATGATTTCAAGAAAAAGAACAAGGTTGAAAAACTGAATGTCATTGTTCTTTCCGATGGTGATGGTTCAGTCCCTAGGTTATCTCTTCCCAAGGATTACACCACTTCTCAATACTACAATAAAACAGCCTTCTTGTTAAATGGTCGCCAGATTAACATTGATATCAGTAACTTTAATGGCTGGTACACCAAGATTGTTGAGAACCTTGGAATCACAACTGGTGCCAATATGATTGGTTACTATCTTGTTCCTTCCAATCGTAAATGGATTCATAATAAGTTTACCAAGTTGAATAAAGAACAGATAAGCTATATTGTAGATAATGGTTCGTCCAACATCGGCAAGCACACTGGTTTTTCTTCTTACTTCCTTGTTACTTCCAATTCAATGAGTTACGATGACGATGAGGAAATCAAAGACTTCAAGGTTGATTCTAACAATATCTCCTCACGTGCCAACATCAAAAAGATGGCTGCCGCCTTCGGTAAACATATGGAATCATATAAGAATTCCCGTGTGTTCCTCCGTGAATTCTCTTCGGTTATTGCCTAAGTGATTCATATTCATAGAGATAACAATCTGCAAAATAACTATTTTTGTTGTTTACATTTACGTCCTAATCGGTTTTAATTATCATAATCAATCTATATCATGAAACTACGTGAAAACAAGACGGGTGAGATTATCGCCCACTTCAAGAAATTAGGTTTCACCACGGTGAAATCCTCAGAGGTCTATGCATATGCTGAGACCAATGCCCTCTCGGGTTCCCAATACAAGGAGCTGTTCTCCACCAAGCACAAGCTCAAGCGCGGCTTGATTTCGCTCACTCCCCTTACTTCCGCTTCGTCCGTAAGTGCGGCTCGAGTTGAGGCGACTTCTGCCCCTACCTTTGCTTTGGCCAAGCCTGCAGAATCCATCAAGATGTCGGTCGGCACTACTTCAGATGCCACCGATATTTATGTTCCTCAGGTCGACCCCTGTTATGTTGCATGGGGCGAATTCAATGTCGTCAAGCAGGCTCTCGAGTCTCGGCAGTTCTATCCAATCTTTATTGCTGGTCTGTCCGGCAATGGCAAGACCGTGATGGTTGAACAAGCCTGTGCCAAGCTCAAGCGCGAATACATTCGTGTTCAGATTTCCAAGAGCACCGACGAGGATGACCTGATTGGTGGTTTCCGTCTTGTCAATGGCGAGACTGTTTTCTTCAAGGGACCAGTTGTTCGAGCCTACGAGCGTGGTGCAGTTCTTCTGGTTGACGAGATTGACCGTGGCACAAACAACCTTATGTGTCTCCAGGGCATTCTGGAAGGCAAGCCCGTTCTCATCAAAAAGACTGGCGAGCTGATTCATCCAGCCAAGGGCTTCACGGTAATTGCCACAGCTAATACCAAGGGTCGCGGTTCCGAGGACGGTCGGTATTCCGGTGCTCTAGTCATTGACGATGCTTTCCTTGAACGCTTCGTTGCCACTATTGAACAAGAGTATCCTTCAGCCACTATTGAGCTGAAGATTATCTCCAATCATATGGAGAAGTTTGCGGCCGTCAGTTCGGTATTTGCAGAGAACCTTGTGGCTTGGGCTTCGGCCATCCGAACTACTTTTGCCAATGGTGGTGTTGATGAGGTAATCTCTACTCGCCGTCTTTGCCATATTGTTCAATCGTATGGAATCTACCGCGACGAGAAAACTGCAATCCGTATGTGCGTGTCTCGCTTTGATGCAAACACTCGTGATTCCTTTATTGAACTCTTTGAGAAACTTGTGGCTCCTATTGCTGCTCCTGCTCAGGCTGAGGCTGCGGTTTCTCCCGAGCCTGCAAATAATACTGTAACACCATATTAAGTGTTTACATTCACAATCACTTCTGTAATAATACT